>Ga0182738_1005063_pt1 | contig 14254 bp, 13 predicted proteins | sample eDN5th30CBELigMG_FD_128876 | JGI IMG/M metagenome (GOLD analysis project Ga0182738, IMG submission 128876) | Enriched Miracle-Growth compost microbial communities from Emeryville, California, USA - eDNA 5th pass 30_C BE-Lig MG (version 2)... ...
GGCCTCGATGCGATAAACCGGGCCGTCGCGCCGTTCTTCCTTGTCCGATTCATCGGGCTCCTCATCATCAACGCGTTTCCATGGCTGTCGCTTGCGCTGCTATAGCGCCGGCAGGGCGAAGCGCACACATTCCGTATTCCGGCGTGCACCGCCAGGAGGAAGCGACATGACGACAGGCAGACTGACCGCCGAGGAACGGCTCGATGTACAGGAACTCTTTGCCCGCTATTGCTGGGGGCTGAACACCGGCGACATCGAGCAGGTGCTGTCGTGCTTCACGCCCGATGGCTATCTATCGCATCCGCCGCAGGGCCGCTGCCAGGGCGAAGCGGGGATCCGCGCGCTGCTCGATGAACTCTGGTACAGCCGTACCAAACCCTTCATCGGCCGCCAGCATCTCGCCAACCATTTCCTCTTCAGCCGCGAAGATGAGGGCGTGCGCGTCAAGGCCTACTGGACCATCGCGCAGAAGGAGATCGAGACCGGCCGCACGCTGATCTACGCGCTCTGCCATTGGGACAATCTGTGCGTAAGGGATGGCGGCCGCTGGCTGTTCCGCGCCCTTGAAGTAACCGTCTGGGACAAGGGTACGATACCGTGGGTCGGCGGCGAAGCCGGATCGCGGGAAGGCGCCTGACGGATTGGAGATGAACGTTCGCGAGGCCATATTAACGCGCAAATCCGTTCGAGCCTTCCTGAAGCGCGAGGTTCCGGAGGAACTGCTGCGCGACGTCCTTCAACTGGCGTCGCGCGCGCCCAGCGGCAGAAACATACAACCCTGGCGGTGCGTGCATGTCCTGCGCGGGGCTGCTAAGGAACGCCTGTCGCGAACGGTCCTGAAACATCTGAACCGGACAGGGACGGAAGACGGGCATATCCGCGAAACTGGCGCGTCGCAGGAACTGTGTGATCGAAAGGACCGCGTCCGTGGCCAGCACGCCCGGCCTGAGCCGGCCGCACAGATCGACCGCGAGAACCTCTAGCGCGCGCACATAGATCGGCTGGCCGAGCATTGCGGAGGTGACCCTGATGCCGCCGATGCCCCATCCGAGGACCCCGATGCCGTTTATCATGGGCGTGTGCGAGTCAGCGCTCGTCAGCGTGTCGGGAAACAGCAATCCGTCGCGTTCCTGGACGATCTTCGCCAGATATTCGAGGTTTACCTGATGCAGGATGCCAACTCCCGGCGGCACCACACGGATCGACCTGAAGGCCTTGCTCGCCCATTTGAGAAACGCGAAGCGCTCCGTGTTCCGCTGCATTTCGAGGTCCATATTGTCCGTCAGCGCATCGCGGCTGCCGAACCGGTTCACCTGGACGGAGTGGTCGATCACGAGGTCCACGGGAATGAGCGGTTCGATGGGACGAGGGTCCCTCCCCCTTTGTGCCGCGACATCCCGCATCGCCGCGAGATCGACAAGCAACGGAGCCCCGGACGAGTCGGGGGCGAGAATGCGGGCCACGATGAAAGGAAACTGTGCGTCCCGGCGGTCAAGGGCCCAACCTGCAATGGTGCCAACCTCTTCCGGAAGAACCCGCTTTCCGTCACAACGCCGCAGCGCCGATTCCAGGATGATGCGGAGCGAATAGGGCAGGCGCATCACGCCGTCATGGCCGGAATCCGCTAAGGCCTTCAGCGAGTAGAAGCTACCGCGCTTCCGTCCAGCGAGGACGCCACGAGGAGGGTGTTGCGCAGTTTCCGCGTTCTTCGCCGAGCATACGCGGCCTCTTTATCCGTGAAGGACGGGCGCGCGTCTGTGCCAGTCCGTGTCGCTCTGAAGGGCGTCCGCGGTTTTCAGCAGACGCCCTTCGGCGAAGGGACGGCCGACCAGTTGCAGCCCGATCGGCATTCCGTTGCCGTCGAAGCCACAGGGCACGCTGATCGCCGGCAGGCCCAGATAGCTTACCCAACGCACATTGCTTCCCAGCCTGCTATATCGACGCAGCGCATCGGCGTCGCCCGTATCGATATCGGTCTCCGCCAATGTCGGTATCTGCCCGGGAAGGGTGGGTGTCGCTATCACGTCGACCTGCCCAAAGACTTCGCGGGCGAAGACGCGTAGCACCGGACCGCGACGCCGCAACGCCTCGATGTAATAGACCGCGGGGACGGCGAAGCCCGGATAGATGCGGCCACTCACATGCGGCGCGTAGTCGCCGGGGTGATCGCGAGCCCAACGCATATGGGTCGCGGAACCTTCAGCGCGGCTAACCACTGCCGAATAGGCCGTCACCTCGTCCATCACCGGCAAGGCGACGGAAAACACGGTTGCGCCGCGGCCGCGCAGCACTTCGAGCGATGTGTCGAAGGCCTGCTGTACGGCTGGATCGACACCTTCGAGCAAAAAGCCCCGCGGCACACCGATCCGGCAACCCCTCAGATCCGCGTCCAGCATGGCTTCGTAGTCGGGGACCGGCTCGTGCGCGCTGGTGGGGTCCTTGGCGTCGGCTCCGGCGATCACATGCAGGACGCGCGCACAGTCCCGCGCCGTGCGGGCCAGCGGACCCAGATTGTCGCACGAGAAGGACAGCGGCATCGCCCCGTATCGGCTGACGCGCGTCTGGGTCGGCTTCAGCCCCGTGACACCGCAGGCCGAAGCCGGCATACGGATGGAGCCGCCGGTATCCGACCCTAGGGATGCGGAGACGAACCGCGCCGCCACGGCGGCCCCGGACCCGGAAGAGGATCCTCCGGTGACGTAGTCGGGCTTCCATGGATTATGGCAATCGCCGAAAGCGTTGTGGCCGGTGGGGTTGTGCGCAAACTCGGCCATGTTCAGCCCGCCGAGGGTGATCGCGCCGGCCATCTCCAGCCGCTCGATGACGGTCGCCGTGATATCGGGCCGGAAATCGCGCAATATCCTCGAGCCACAGGTGCAGGGCCGGCCCGCCTGGTAGAACATGTCCTTGTTAGCCATCGGCAGGCCGTGCAGCGGACCGAGTCCTGCGCCGGCCCTTCGCCTGCGGTCGGCTTCGGCCGCGGCCTCCAGTGCTGGCCCGGCCTCGATCCAGATCGTGGCGTTCAGCCTGCCATCATAACGCTCGATGCGCTGGAGGCACGCCGTCGTCATGGCCTCGGCGGTGATCTCGCCGCAGCGCATAGCGTCCACTGCCTCTACCAGCGTCAGTCCGGTCAACGCGTCAGAATGCGAGGCCGGCACCTCGTCCGTCATGTCCGCTCCTTGCTTTCCTGCAATGCGACCTCGAAGTCGCAGGGCTCGTCCTCGAAGCGTCCACGATCGCGCACCGCCTCGAAATCCGCGATGATCGTCTCCAGGTCCGCGATCATCAGGCGCGCGGTCCTGTTCGGCACCTCCATGCAGAACCAATGGCGCACGCTGGCGACCACCTGTTCCACGAAGCTTTCGGCCATCAAGCTGCCCCTTTTCGTTCCACCGGCAGGACCTTTCCGGGATTCATCAGGCCGTGCGGATCGAGCGCGGACTTGATCCGCGTCATCAGTTCCAGTTCCAGCGGATCTTTGTAGCGTTCCATCTCATCGATCTTCAGCATGCCGATGCCGTGCTCGGCCGAGATCGAGCCGCCGAGATCGTGAACGATGTCGTGGACGATGCGGTTCATCCGCGCGCGCTCGGCCAGGAAAGCGCCGCCGTCATGGCCTTCGGGCTGGACGAGGTTGAAATGAAGATTGCCGTCGCCTGCATGGCCGAAGGCGATGACGCGCGTGCCCGGCAGCGCCGCTTCGACGGCAGCCAGCCCGCGTTCGATCATCTCGGGAATCCGACTGGTTGGCACCGATATGTCATGCTTGATAAGCGCGCCAGCTTGGTACTGGTGCCCGCCGGCGCCGACCTCCCGCAGGCGCCACAGCGCCTTGCGCTGCTCGCCAGACCTGGCGATGACCGCATCGATCGCCCGGTCGCCTTCGATGGCGGCGCCCAGCACGTCTTCCAGCGCCGCCTCGCAGCCCGCCGCGCCGGTAAGTTCGATCAGCGCATACCACGGATGCGCGCGGTCGAAGGGATCGCGCGCGCCTTCGAGATGGCGGAAGCCAATGTCGAGCGCGATCCGCGGCAGAAGCTCGAAGGCAGTCACCCCGTCGGCAGTGACCCGCTTGAGGTCCAACAGGAGTTGCAGCGCCGCGTCAGGCCCCTCGATCGCGACGAAGGCCGTGTGCCGCGCAGGCGGGATGGCGAAGGTCTTGAGCACGGCCGCCGTAATAACCCCCAGCATGCCCTCCGCACCGACGAAGAGGTGGCGCAGCGCCAGGCCGGTATTGTCCTTGCGCAGCGCCTTCAGCCCGTTCCAGACACGCCCGTCGGGCAGGACCACCTCGAGGCCCAGCATGAGGTCGCGGGCATTGCCGTAGCGCAATACATTGATGCCGCCGGCATTGGTGGAGAGGTTGCCGCCGATGCGGCAGCTCCCCTCCCCGCCCAGCGACAGCGGGAAGAAGCAGCCTGCCGCCTCGGCCGCGCCCTGCACGTCGGCCAGAATGCAGCCGGCCTCGACCGTGACCGTGTGGTTGACCGGATCGACGGCGCGGATGCGGTTCAGCCGCTCCGTCGAAATGACCACAGTGCGCGTCCCGCCAAGCGGGACCGTGCCGCCGCAGGTGCCCGTATTGCCGCCCATCGGCACCATGGGAAGCCGCTCGACCGCGCAAAGCCGCACCACTGCGGCCACTTCCGCCGTGTTCGCAGGCTTGACCGCAGCCGCGGCCTGGCCACGGAACAGGCCCCGCGCCTCCGTCAGGTAGAACTCCATATCCCCGGGCGCCGTGACGACGTTCGCCCCGCCCACGATTACGGCCAAGGCATCGGGAATGGCTTTGGCGTCCAAGTTCATTTCCTCCCTTCACGCATCGAAGCTCCTCGGTAGCAGACTAGCATGGCCCGCCCAGAAGGAGATGTCGTCGGCACGGCGAAGACTTTTCCGCGTTTGCGCATCGCCCCCCATGACGCTTGGGGGGCCGCTTGCGTATCCTGACTCGAAAGATATAAATCATACCCAAAAGTATGCAACTGAAGGGAGGCCGAAACCGGCGCATAGGAAAATGCCTGCTGATCCGACGCGTCAACGCCGGCAACTCGATGATCCGTTCGCGTGTCGAATACGTCTTCGCATGCAGCTGTTTATCAGCACCGTCGAGATCAAACGCGCTGAAATGATCGGGATGGCCAATCTCGTCTACAACATCCGCCGGTTCATACCTAGAGAACATCAACCCCACTTGAAGTGGGGAATCCAATAAATTGCCATAAGCGCAAGCTCGTCGAAACGATCCGCTATACACTCTCGCGCTGGGCTGGGCTTGGTTGCTTGCTCAATGACGGCCGCGTCGAAATTAACTCCAACATAGTCGACGCTCGATCAGGCCGATCGCCCTCAATCGGAAGAACGGGCTCTTCGCTGGCTTCAACGGAGACGGAGTGTTGGGCGACGATCGCCTCACTCATAGAAGCCGCTAAACTCATTGACGTCGAGCCGCTCGGCTATCTCACCGACGTGCTCAGCAGGATCGTCAACGGCATCCTAACAGCAGATCGGCGATCTCCTGCCTTAAGCTTACTATCAGGTCTCGAACTTAAGGCCGTGGCCTGAGTACAGCGATTACAATGAGTTCAAGTCCGACATAAGTGTTCATCCATGGTGGGTGCGAAGATTTAGGTTCGTTGCGGCCACGATCTAGGGCCACTGCGAGCGCTGCTAAAAATAACAAGCGAGAGAGAGGTATATTGCTAAAACATCTGGTTGGGCAGCCACAAGGCGATTTGCGGGAACAAGGCAATCAAGACGATTGCCATAAATAGAAGCCCCATGAACGGAATGGCACCAGCAAGGACGTCCGATAGCTTTCCTCCCGCGATATTGTGGATCACAAAGAGGTTCAGACCGACAGGTGGTGTTATCTGCCCCAGTTCGACGAACAGGATCACCATGATCCCGAACCAAACCGGGTCCAGTCCGTAGCCGATCACGATCGGGAACAGCAACGGAACGGTGATCACGATCATGCCGATGCTTTCGACGAGACATCCAAGAACGAGGTAAAGCAGGAAGACGGCGATGATAAAGCCGGTAGGTCCCAGCCCCGTGTCCACAAGCGCCTGCGTCAGCCTCTCGCCAATCCCGGCATAGCTTACCGCATAGGAGAAGATGAACGCCGCGTAGACAATGAAGAGCAGGTTTCCGACGACGAGGATGGTATCGCGCAGAGAGGCCCATATCACGACCACGGAAAGACGACCGAAGAATGCAGAGACGAAGAGCGAGAGAACGCAACCTGCGCCGGCGGCCTCCGTCGGCGTCGCATAGCCCAGATAGATGCTGCCAAGCGTCCCCATTACGAGGAGGGTGAAGGGCGCAATCTCCCACAGCGCTATCAGTACTGACTTGTCTTCTCCACCTAGACCCGGGGCGACATCCTTGCGACGAAGCGCAGCGAACATGATGTAGCTGGAGAACAGCAGTGTCACGAGTATGCCCGGACCTATTCCTGCCATGAAGAGCTTTGCCACCGACACATCGGTGAAGGAGCCATAGATGATCATGCCGACGCTTGGGGGAATGAGTACGCCCAGCGTTCCGCCCGCAGCCAGCGAACCGAGAGAAAGTTGACGGTTATATCCGCGTTCCTCAAGTTGCGGAACCGCAACCGACCCGATCGCTGCCGCAGTGGCCATGCTCGATCCGCTAATTGCGGAGAAGAAGGCGGAGCCGATGATATTGGTCTGGAGAAGGCCGCCTGGAATTGGCATGACGAGCCTTGAAAGCCCGTTGTAAATTCGGCCGCTGAGGCCGCTGTGGCGTAGAATCTCCGCCATGAGGATGAAAAGCGGGAGTGCTGTCAGCGTGAAATTGTTCATGCTGCCCCAGCTTATCAGACCCAGCCCGTTGAAGGCAGAAAGCCCCCCTTCCAGCCACAGGTAGGTCAATCCCGTAGCCGCAATGGAGAAAGGAATAGCCAATCCCGCTAGGAGCAGGAAAACGAAGATCAGCATGACGAATGCAAAGAGAAGCTCAGGCCCCATATCTGCCGGCCCTCTGTTCAGGTCGGAAAATGCGCACTCCATCGCGCACTAGTTTGGCTGCGATGGCGATCCCCAACAGCCCCATCCCAACCGGCATGACCAGCCGGGGAAGCCATAGCGGTGTCATGAGGATGCTTGGCGCTTGGTCGCCGGAACGCCAGGAAGAAATCTGCAGGCGAGTCAGATGCCAGAGCAGGATGCACACGATGATCAAAGCGATGATCAGGAACATCATCTGCAGGCGCTGTTTGGTTACGTCCGAGAAATGCGCATAGACTAGGTCCACATTCTGAAAATTGTTCCGGAGCTGGGCGACCGGGGCGCTGAGGAAGGCGATGGCAACCAGAAGGTAGCCACCGATTTCGTCTGTAGACTGGAGCGACATACCGATGGTATTACGAAGTATAACCTCCAGCGCGATGATGATCGTCATAGCGGCAAGCATCATTGCGCACATAAATACCAGAATATTATCCAGCATTCGAAGCGACGCGGAGCGCTTGTCCACCGGCGCATTACCGGCTTCGTTCATCCTCAGCGACCCAACTTAGTTCTGACGTCACGGACGATGGTCACGACCGTATCGCCGCGGGCTGCCGCCCATTTTTCCCAGATCGGCACCATCTTCTCGCGCGCAAGAGCAATATCCTCGCTCTTCGCTGGAATAATGCTAATACCGTCCTCGCCCATTTCCTGGGTGATTTTATCTTCGTCAGCATCCATGGTGTCCGTGATCCAGCGGGTGCCCTCCGAGACAGCATCGCGGACGATCTGCTGGGTCTCGGCTGTGAGCGCCCCGAAGGCGTCCTTGTTCACGATGATGGTGGAGTCGATATATCCGGACGGCAGGCGGTAGTTGTATTTCAGCATGTCCTTCCACAGGAGGCCGCCGCCGGAGCTGGCAGTGACAACACCATCGACCACGCCGCGATCGAGCGCCGGAGCAACTTCCGCCGCAGCGATGGTCACCGGAATCGCTCCGAAGGACTGCACAAACTCCCCCTGCTGAGGCGAGGTGACCCTGACCTTTTTGCCGGCGAGATCTGCAAGCGAGGTCAGTTGAAACCTCCCCCAGAAGGTCTGATGCGGGAAACGATAGCGGCCGAGCACAATGACACCGCGATCCTCGAATGCCTTGTCAAGACTGGGGCGTACGATTTCGAGAGCCTGATCGAACTCCGCCTGATTCTCAAAAAGCATCGGCAATCGCATGATGCCTGCGAGCGGGATAGTTCCCTCGTTGAACCCGTCATCCGCGATCTGAACCACCTGATCCTGAACAGCCTGGGTGATATTGCTGCCGCTGATAGGCATGGAGCCGCCGAGATGCAGCCTGATTTTCAGGTCGGCACCGGTCTTCTGCGCAATCTGATCGATCATGCGTTGCACGCCGCGCGAAGATGCGAGCTGCGCGGACGGAAAGTAGATGTACCAGTTCCAGTTCGTGACGGCCTGGGCTGCAGTAATACCTGCCCCGGCCAAGGACGTGCCGCCTACCACTGCCGCAGCACCCTTCAGAAAATCACGTCTCAGCATTTCGTCCCTCCCAGTTAGTTTATCATGTCGAATTATTTCGATAGCCCGGCCTACCGACCTGACCGACGAGAATAGTCATGCTGTCTGCTTCCGTGATGTAGACCGAGCGCATCTCGTTGCCGCCGAAGGCAATGTTTGTCGTCAGAAGACCGCGGCAGGACTGTACGCGCTCAACCGGCTGACCGAGAGGATCGAATATCCAGACGACGCCAAGCCCGATATGCGCCACTGCGAGACCGCCGTCCTCCATCAGCGCCAATCCGTCCGGTCCCCCACCCCCGGAAAGTTGGATGAAGTTTCCGACCTTGGCCGGGTCGCCATTCCTTAAAAGCGGCAGGCGCCAGACTGCATTTGCGCGGGTCATCGAAACGAAGAGCGCCTCTCCGTCGCGTCCCATCACGATCCCGTTCGGCGAGGGGGCGTTGTCGATCAGGCAAGTGACGCTGCCGTCGGTACGCACGCGGAATACCCGACCCGTGGGGTCGTGCAATCCTGTCAGGCCCTGATCAGTGAAATAGAGGTTTCCGGCTTCATCGAATGTGAGATCATTGATGGCCTTGAACCGCTCCAAATTGGCCCGGACCAGATAGGGCGAAACCTTTCCGGTCACCGGATCAAGAATCATCACGCCATTCTTGTAGTCGGCGATGAAGAGACGCCCGTCGGGGTGGAACTTCAGCCCGTTGGGCCAACCGTCATACTCCGCCACCAGCCGCACCGCGCCCTGCGGTGAAGCGACGAAGATGCGGCCACTCGGAATATCAGTGAAATAGAGATTGCTGCCAGCGTCGAACACTGGACCCTCAAGCAGCGGATGACGTTTACCCCCGGGCGCGCCATCGCACCACTCCGTGTCCCGCACGTCCTGGAACTCGGTAGGAAGCTCGGCAAAGACGTGGGTCTCCACCACCGATGGCATCTGAAAGAGCAACTCCCCCTCCCGGCAGCTTTTTCGCTCAAGCGAAATTTATTTCGCAATATCGGATCGAATGTTATTTTGCCATCGGTGTCAAGTAAGACATAGGGGTCACGCGTTCTTCCGCTGGAAGTGTCTCCCCTGTCGGCTATGAGTCGTATGCCAAAGAACTTTTGCCGTTCTCGACAATGCAGTATTCCGGCGCTGGCGCGACGATGGCCTGCTGCCGCGACACATTGATGAGTTCAGAATGTGTCGCGGCTTTTGGAAGATGATCAACCTATTGCTTCTTGATTCCGGCGAGCTCGATGGCGTGTTTCCAGAATTCCAGTTCCTCGACGACCAGTTGATCCATTTCGTCGGGGGTTCCGCCCAGCGGCGTCATGCCCAGCTTCTCGATGGCCTCGCGCGTGGCTGTATCGGCAAGCGCGAAAGTGAGGGCCTCGCTGAGCTTCGCGACGATATCGTCTGGCGTGCCTTTGGGGGTGAACATCCCGAACCAGCTGGCGGTCTCGACGCCGGGAACGATGTCCTTCAACAGTGGAAGACCGGGTTGACTGGCAACGGGTTTCCTCTCGATCAAAGCAAGTATCTTCAGATCTCCGTTTTGAACGAAGCTGTGAACGCTAGGCAGCAAGCCCATTCCGATCTCGACATGCCCCCCCACGACATCCTGAATGGCAGGAGCTCCACCGGGATATGGCACATGGACGATATTTATGCCGGCGTTCTTGTTGAGCAATTCGCCCGCAATGTGGTGCGCGGACCCTATGCCGGCGCTGGCAAACTTCATTGCGCCCGGATTTGCCTTCGCCTTGGCGATGAGATCTTCGACGGATTTCAGTTCCGAATCCGCGCGAACCACCAATGTAAAATACGATTCCGCTACCAGGCCTATGCCGCGTAGATCCTTTGCGGGATCGTAGGATATGTCCGCTTGGAGAAATGGTGCCATCACAATCGGCGCGTTGACCGTGACCAGTATCGTATAGCCGTCCGCCGGCGAGCGGGCCAATCGGGCCGTGCCGATACTGCCGCCAGCACCTCCTGGATTGGCCACCACCACAGGCTGTCCAAGCTTCTCGGCCATCTTGGGCTGAATGATCCTGGCCAAGATATCGGTCGCCGCGCCCGGCGGAAACGGGGCGATAAGCGTTATCGGCTTGCCCGGAAATGTCTCCGCATGTGACTTCGCCCCTCCGAGCTGCATCACCGCCAATGTGGCGAATGCCGCGGCTATCACCGTCGATATTCTGAACATTTCTCTTCCTTCCCTTGTACGCGACTATGAGTCCGTTCTATAATTTTCGCTGTGGCGAAGTATATATCGCCTTGTCGATAATCTTTTGGCGAAATATTGCTCGTGTCAAGATGGGGGAAGAGTTGCCATGCCGAAGTTCCGGGTAGATGCCGAACTGGACCTACATTTCGAAGTCGACGATTTTACCGACCCCTGGCGAAGCCCGGAAACGGTTCTGATGCTCCACGGCAATTCCGAGAGTGGCCGGGCTTGGTATGCTTGGGTGCCGCATCTGGGCCGTGAATATCGTCTCATCCGGCCCGACATGCGTGGCTTTGGCGAATCGACGCCCATGCGTGAGGACCACGATTGGTCCATGGCGCAGATCGTCGACGATTATATTGCTCTGCTCGACCACATGGATGTGCCGCGCGTGCATGTCGTAGCCGCGAAGATCTCAAGTTTTGTCGCCATACGAATGGCCGTCTCCCATCCGGAGCGGGTTCGCAGCCTGACACTGACCGGCCCCCCTCCCTCGATCGCGACGCTGGCCGCCACGGTTCCATCCATAAGGCTGGTCGAGGAATTGGGCGTCGAGGCGTGGGCGCGAAAGAACATGGTTTCGCGCCTGGGCGCAAACATGCCGGCGGAAGCGATCGTGTGGTGGTCGCACTTCATGGGACGGACTGCCGCTTCAACCCAGATCGGGTTTATGCGGCAGTTGGCGAAGTTCGACGCCACCGATGACCTGGCCAACGTGAAAGCACCGACGCTGGTGATCGCTCCGGAGAGCATCACGGCAGAGGTACGCGATTGGCAGCGCAAGATCGCAGGGTCCAGATTGCTAACCGTGGACGGCGAATCCTACCACATCGCCGTTTCCGAGGCGGATATGTGTGCTGAGAATGTCCTCGCATTCATCCGCGACACTTCGAGGTAGCTGCGCCGGTTTGCAGCGGCAGGGAGGGAAGAATTGCTCTTTAAAGCGCCACCTGAAACGCAAACGCACGTTTTCGCAGTTTTGTCACCCCGCGTAAAACCATTCGAGATGCTGAAGGGTACGAAGGCCGATCGGACGAAAGCCGCCGAACCTGCTCAACAAGATGGAAAAATCGAAGAGCCGCAACGCAATCATTATACCTGCGTCAGCTTGAACTTATACCTAAAAGTAGCTTATTTTGCATTTCGGTATAAGATATTCTCTTGATAGGTTGAGCTGCCAATGACCCGCACCGATACTCTTCGCCGAGCCTATGCCGAGGTACGAGGCTACTGGAACCCGCTGCTGGACGATCTGGTGGCTCTGGACCCCGACTATTTCGAAGCATTTCTGGAATTTTCTGCCGTACCGTGGCGAAACGGCACGCTGTCGCCGAAAGTACGTGAACTGGTCTATGTCGCCATAGCCGCGTCGGCCACGCATCTGCATGAGCCGGCGCTTCGCATCCATATCCGCAATGCGCTGGGCCACGGCGCGACACGCGAAGAGATCCTTGAGGTCTTCCAGCTCGTGTCGGTGCTCGGCATCCATGCCATATCGTTGGGCTTTCCCGCCTTGACCGCGGTGGCAACAGCGGCCGGACATAGCGCCGACATCTCCGCCGGCCCCCTGAACGCGCAGCAAGAGCGCCTGAAGCAGGACTTCATCGCAGCGCGCGGCTACTGGAACAATTTCTGGGAAAGTGTGCTGCTGCTCGACTCCCCATTGTTCGAGGCTTACGCGCGGTTCTCCAGCGTGCCGTGGAAGCTGGGTCCGCTGGCACCGAAGGTGAAGGAGTTCATCTATATCGCGATCGACGCGGCGACGACCCACATGTTCGATGAGGGCACGCGCGCCCATATGAAAAATGCCTTCGCGCATGGCGCGACCGTCGCCGAAATCGTCGAGGTGCTTGAACTGACCAGCATACTCGGATTCCACAGCGTCACCACCGGTGTGCCGATCCTGCTTGAGGAAATCGCGCGGCGTGAAACGGGAGGTGATCGATAGTGCGCGCTGCCGGGCCCTATCGCTCTATCTATTGTCGGGACCGCTTTTGCGCAACCCTAGACGTTTCCGCTTCAGCGATTGAGCTTCAATCGTTCACTCTCAGTTATTGCGAGGAAGCCCGCGACACGAACCGCGCCAGTTCGGCGTTAAACCGCTCGGCTTCCTCGAAAAAGGGCGAGTGGCCGGATCGTGGATAGAGCGACAATTCCGCGTGTCTGCTGAGGGCCGCCGACTTCTGCGCGCGCGCCGGAGGTATCAATTCGTCTCGCCTCCCGTGCGCCACCAGCATGGGTATTTCGAGCGTAGCTACAAGTGCGCGGTGGTCGAAGACGCGCCGCAGCAGGGCTGCACTCGCCACCGGCGAACACAATGCATTATAGCTGGCGATCAGCGCAAAAGCCTCGGGCGACGGCGGCGTGGCGAAGCATGAATGTGCATAAGCGATGCTACGCGCCAGCGTCTCGTCCAAGGAACGGGATCCGTTCGCCTCCGTTCCTTCGGCACCACGCGAGGCCAGCAGCGTGCCGACCAGATGCAGGCCCGCCACGCGTCCCGTGCCGTGGGCGGCGATGTAGTCGCAGGCGACTGGCCCGCCATAGGACCAGCCGACGAGTGTCGGGCGCCGCAAGCTAGTCGCCTCCATCACGGCGTGCACATCCGCCGCGAAGTTCTCTCCGTCCAGATAGCTTTTGGTTGTGCCGGAGCATCCCGACCAGCCATGCCCACGCTGATCGAAACTCACCATACGAAACCGCGCAAGGAGATCCGGGCACGCGAACTGCCGCCGGAAGGAAAGATGGCACTGCCGATAGCCGTGAATGAACAGGATTTCCGCGCCGTCGCGCGCGCCCCAATCCTGCACAGACAGTTTCGTCCCGTCGGCCGAGCGAATAAGCATCTGCCGCATCGCCTAGACTGCGCCTGCCAGCCCGCCAAGCGATTTGCCGCCATCGACGAACAGTGTCTGACCGGTAATTAGCGCAGCCTCCGGCGAGGCGAGGAACGCAATCGCGGGCGCAATCTCATCGGGCCGGGCCGGGCGTCCGCGTGCTTCGCGGCTGGAGGCCGCGGCCACCCCTGCTTCGCCAAAGACGCGGATCATCGGAGTGTCGGTGAACCCCGGTGCCACGGCATTGACGTTGATGAGACGATCGCGCAGCTCGAACGCCATGGCCCGCACCATTGCTACCACCGCGCCCTTGGAAGAGATATAGGCAACATTGTTGCGGTCGCCGAGCACGCCGCGCGACGCCACCATGACCATGCGGCCGCCGGATCTCATCTTGGAAAGCGCTTCCTGCGCGAGCGCAAACATACCGTGTACATTGACGTCGAAGGTGCGGCGGAAATCGGAATCCGTCTGCTCCTCGATCGGCTTGGGGATGATAACGCCGGCCGCGCAGATAACTACATGAATCCTAGCCTCTCGCTCCAGCGCCGCGTTGATCTGTGCACGGTCGGTGATGTCGATGGAGAGCCCGGTCACGTCTAGCCCCTCCACGCGAAGTGCGGCTGCGCGTGCATCCACATCGGCATTACGGTCCAGCACGAGTACACGGTATCCTTGTCTCGCCAGA
>Ga0182738_1005064_pt1 | contig 14253 bp, 11 predicted proteins | sample eDN5th30CBELigMG_FD_128876 | JGI IMG/M metagenome (GOLD analysis project Ga0182738, IMG submission 128876) | Enriched Miracle-Growth compost microbial communities from Emeryville, California, USA - eDNA 5th pass 30_C BE-Lig MG (version 2)... ...
CATCGGTCATGTCGCCGGTGATCAGGATCGCGTCGAGCGGCCTTGCCGCGTGCACGGCGCGCAGGCGCGCCAGCGTCGCCTTGAACTTGTCATTGCCGCGCGGGCCCACCCGGCCGCTCTCGATGCGGAACCCGTAGCGCTCGCCCACGCAGTGAATGTCGGAGAGATGGGCGACCCGCCAGCGCGGCGCATCGGCGGGCGCCGGGCGGAAGCCGGTGAAGCCGCGCGGCTGCGCCATGGTGGCGTCGGCGATGCCCCAGACGAGCGCCGCGATGGCGAGATAGGCGCAGAGCAGCACCGTGCCATTGGCAAGCGCGATCCCCACCACGCGGCGCGGCGCGCTGAGATCGGCCAGCGTCCCGGTCCAGTGCGTCGCCGGCCAGATCAGCGCCGCGACGCCGATGGCGAGCACGCAGACGGTGAGGCCGGCGATCGCCGCCGTCATGGCGCGCGCCCGGGCGATCGTCGCGGGCCTGGCATCGATGCGGCGCAGCAGCCGGTGCTCGATCAGATGGCGCAGCGTCTCGCGGCAAAGCGCATAGGCCGGCTGCACCGCGATCGAGTTCAGCGACCAGAAGCTGCTCTCGATCATGCGGAACAGCGGCCGGCCGCCATACCAGGCGACCAGGCCGAGGATCGCCAGCAGCAGGATGGGTACCAGGCCGGTAAACAGCTCCGCCGCTTGTCGCGACACTTTGCTGATCCAGATCGACAGGAAGAAGGGGGTGAGCCCGAGCGCGAGCCCGGGCAGACCCATCAGCAGGGTCCAGGCAAGGACCAGCTTGAGCGGGCTGATCTCGGCCAGGAGAGATCCGGCGATCGAAAACAGCGAACGCTGCTTCGTGCTGGAGGCGTCGTCTTCAATGTCGCCCTTGCGGGGATCGACAATCGGGTTCATCGGCGGCACACGGGCAAGGGCGACATCAATCCGGCTAGCTCGTGGCGCCGCCGGCGGGAGCGGCCGGCTCGCTGGGAGCGGTGGGCTCGGCCGGCGCGGCGGCATGATCGGCCAGCGCCTCGCGCAGCGCCTTTTCCTGCTCGTCGGTGAGCGAGGTGCGCATCACCGTGCCGCCGACGCCACGCAGGTCCGCCAGGACCTTGTCGGTGGTCATCTTGCGGATCAGCAGGAACAGGCCGGCATTGCCCGGCGCCAGCGACTCCGCCGCATCCTTCATGAACTGGTCGTTGATGCCGACATCGGTGAGCTTGCCGCCGAGTGCGCCGGAAGCGGCGCCGATCGCCGTGCCGACCAGCGGCATCAGGAAGATGAAGCCGATGAGCGTGCCCCAGAAGGCGCCGGAGACGGCGCCGGTCGCCGTGGTGTTCACCAGTTGGTTGAGCTTGACGCGGCCATTGGCGTCGCGCACCGCGACCACCGCGTCGCCGAGCTCGATCAGATATTCCTTCTGCATCTCGAGGACGCGGTCGCGCACTTCCTCGGCCTTCTGCTCGGACGGGAAGGCGATAAAGACGAGGTCGCTCATTGGGAAAACTCCATCGTTCGGAACGATCTTGAACTGTTGGCCGGTTGGCGGCCGGCATCCGGCCGCCTGCAAACATGCAATGGCACAGCAACGCTACCATAGCGCGACGGCGCAGGATTGCGAGCGCGTCCCGTCCCGCCGCGCGGCTCCCTGTCCCGAAAGAACGGTTGATGCACAGCCGTCTTGCGCGTGCCGCGCGGCCTCCGTGTGATCCCGCCATTCCTGCCTGCCGACAGGCGGCAAGATGCCGTCCCGACGGAAAGACTTGACGACGAGAACAAAACGTGAACATATGAGATATCGACAGTCCGATAAGGAGATAGCCATGACCGCCTATATCCGTGACGTTGCCGCCCTGGGCGCCTTGATGCTGTTCATCGCGATGGTGAGCCTCTGGTCGGATCTTCTCGTCCACGTCGTCTGATCCGCCTCAGCGGGGGAAAGGCGCCGGCGTGATGGACAGGCGCGGCGCTCTGGACGTAAATCAGGCGGAAGAGGATCGCCTGATGAGTCTCATTGCTCGCGACGTCGGATTTGTTCATCTCCGCGTCCACTCCGCCTATTCGCTGCTGGAAGGCGCTCTGCCGCTCAAATCGCTGATCAAGCTGGCGGCGGCGGACAAGATGCCGGCGCTTGGCCTGACCGACACCGGCAATCTGTTCGGCGCGCTGGAATTCTCCGAGAGGGCGGTCGAGGCCGGCATCCAGCCGATCATCGGCTGCCAGGTGGCGGTCCACTTCGACGACGGGTTCGAACCGTCGCGTCGCCCCGTCCCGGGCCAGAAGAACCTTTCCGATCTGGTCATGATCGCCTCGAACGAGGCGGGGTACTGGAACCTCGTCCGCCTCGTGTCGCGCGCCTTCATGGAGACGGATCCCGGCGACAAGCCGCATATCAAGTTCGGCGATCTGGAAGAAACCCATGAGGGTCTGATCGTGCTGACCGGCGGCGGCGCGGGACCGCTCGACCAGGCAATCCGGATCGGGCAGGGCGCCTTCGCGGAGAAGCGGATCGAGCGCATGGCCAGCCTGCTTGGCGACCGGCTCTACGTCGAGCTGCAGCGCCACCAGGCGATCGAGCAGCAGCGCGCCGAGCCGGAGCTGATCGATCTCGCCTATCGTTATGGCCTGCCGCTGGTGGCCACCAACGAGGCCTTCTTCCCGAAGCGCGACGACTATGAAGCGCATGACGCGCTGGTCGCGATCGCCGAGGGGTCGGTGGTCGCCGACGAGAAGCGCCGGCGGCTGACGCCGGAGCATTATTTCAAGTCGCGCGCCGAGATGGTCGCGCTGTTCGCCGACCTTCCCGAGGCGACCGACAATTCCGTCGAGATCGCGCTGCGCTGTTCCTACCGGCCGATGAAGCGCAAGCCGATCCTGCCGCGCTTCGCCGGCGCCGATGCCGAGCCGGAGGCCGCCGAGCGTGCCGAGGTCCAGGCGCTGCGCGACCTGGCCAGGACCGGCCTGGAGAAGCGCCTCGCCTTCCATGGCCTGGCACCGGGGCTGACCGACAAGGACTATTGGGACCGGCTCGAATTCGAGCTGTCCGTCATCGAGAAGATGAAGTTCCCCGGCTACTTCCTGATCGTGGCCGACTTCATTCAATGGGCGAAGCTGCAGGGTATCCCGGTCGGGCCCGGCCGTGGTTCGGGCGCCGGCTCGCTCGTCGCCTGGTCGCTTACCATCACCGATCTCGACCCGATGCGCTTCGCGCTGCTGTTCGAGCGCTTCCTCAACCCCGAACGCGTCTCGATGCCGGACTTCGACATCGACTTCTGCCAGGACCGGCGCGGCGAGGTCATCGACTACGTCCAGCAGAAATACGGCGCCGCCCAGGTGGCGCAGATCATCACGTTCGGAACGCTGCAGGCGCGCGCCGTGCTGCGCGACGTCGGCCGCGTGCTGCAGATGCCCTATGGCCAGGTCGATCGCCTCTGCAAGATGGTGCCGCAGAATCCGGCCAATCCGGTGTCGCTGGCGCAGGCGCTGATCGATGAATCAAGGTTGCGCGAGGCGCGCGACGAGGATCCGGCCGTCGCGCAATTGCTCGCCATGGCGCAGAAGCTCGAAGGGCTCTATCGCCATGCCTCGACGCACGCCGCCGGCATCGTGATCGGCGACCGGCGCCTCGATGCGCTGGTGCCGCTCTACCGCGATCCGCGCTCGACCATGCCCGTCACCCAGTTCAACATGAAATGGGTCGAAAGCGCCGGGCTGGTGAAGTTCGACTTCCTCGGCCTGAAGACGCTGACGGTGCTCGACACGGCGGTGAAGCTGATCGCCAAGCGGGGCATCACCGTCGATCTCGCCGCCATTCCGCTCGACGACAAGCCTTCCTACGAGATGCTGGCGCGCGGCGAGACGGTCGGCGTGTTCCAGCTGGAAAGCCAGGGCATGCGCAAGGCCCTGATGGGCATGAGGCCGGACCGGTTCGAGGACATCATCGCGCTGGTGGCGCTCTATCGCCCGGGTCCGATGGACAACATCCCGACCTACAATGCGCGCAAGCATGGCGAGGAGAAGCCGGACTATTACCATCCGCTGATCGAGGTCGTGCTGAAGGAGACGCACGGCGTCGTCATCTACCAGGAACAGGTGATGCAGATCGCGCAGATCCTGTCCGGCTATTCGCTCGGCGAAGCCGACATGCTGCGCCGCGCCATGGGCAAGAAGATCAAGGCGGAGATGGACGCCCAGCGCGACCGTTTCGTCGTCGGCGCCGTCAAGCAGGGCCTGACCAAGGACCACGCCAACACCATCTTCGACATGCTGGCGAAGTTCGCCGATTACGGCTTCAACAAGAGCCACGCGGCCGCCTACGCGCTCGTCGCCTACCAGACCGCCTATCTGAAGGCCAATTACCCGGTCGAGTTCCTCGCCGCGTCGATGACGCTCGACATGGGCAATACCGAGAAGCTGAACGACTTCCGCCGCGAGGCGATGCGCCTCGGCTTCACCGTCGAGCTGCCCTCGGTCAATCGCTCGGGCGCGGTGTTCGACGTCGAAGAGGGCCGCATCATCTATTCGCTCGCCGCCATCAAGGGCGTCGGCAGCCAGGCGGTCGAGCATCTGGTCGAGAGCCGTGGCAGCCGGCCGTTCCGCGATCTCGCCGATTTCGCCGCCCGCATCAATCCGCGCGTGCTCAACAAGCGCACGCTGGAAAGCCTGATCTGCGCCGGCGCGCTGGATGGCTTCACCCCGGACCGCGCCCGCGTCATGGCGGGCGTCGAGCGGATCATGGCGATCGGCAGCCGTGTGGTCGAGGGGCAGGCGATCGGCCAGGACGAGCTGTTCGGCGGGGGCGGGCAGGGCGAGGCGCTGACCCTGCCCTTCGTCGACCCCTGGATGCCGTCGGAACGGCTGCAGCGCGAGCACGCCGTCGTCGGCTTCTATCTGAGCGCCCATCCACTCGATGAATATGCGCCGATCCTGAAGCGGATGCGCGTCCAGACCTGGGCCGAGTTTTCGGAAGCCGTGCGCCTCGGCTCCGCCGCCGGGCGCCTGGCCGGCACGGTCACGACGCGGCAGGAGCGGCGGACCAAGTCGGGCAACAAGATGGGCATCGTTCAGTTTTCCGACCCGACCGGCCAGTTCGAGGCGATCCTGTTCTCCGAGGCGCTGAACGAGTATCGCGACAAGCTGGAGCCCGGCCAGTCGGTGATCGTCCAGGTCGCGGCCGAGGATCGCCCGGAAGGCATCAGCGTCCGGATCGTCACCGTCAAGCCGCTCGACCAGATGACCACCGGCCTGAAGCAGCTCCGCATCTTCATGCGCGGCGAGGAGCCGCTGAAGAGCATCGAGCGGCATCTCTCCCGCGGTAAGGGCGACGGCGATGTCAGCCTCGTGCTGATGCTCGACAAGGGCCAGCGCGAGGTCGAGGTGGCGCTTCCCGGCCGCTACCTGCTCTCCCCGCAGATCGCCGGCGCGCTGCGCGCCGTCAGCGGCGTCGTGCAGGTCGAGCTGGTATAGGGGCAGCCCCTGCGCCCTGTGGGCTCGCCGTCAGGGTGCTGTGTACAGAGAAGCCAGCAAAACCCTCACCCAACCCTCTCCCGCAAGCGGGCGAGGGCTTTTCGGCCGGTGGGGTTTGGACGCCGGGACCTGGCTCCGCCGGCTCCCTCTCCCGTGCGCGGGAGAGGGCTGGGGTGAGGGAATTGCTTCAAAACGCGTGCTGCGAGGCGCAGATGGTCCCGGGTCTCGCCAAAGCGGCCTGCGATCCCCATCTCGTGTCGGTGCGTCGCGCCGAAACGCTTGCGCTATGGCCTTTCGCCGCCTATAAGGCGCGCATTCCACACGTGGGGCTCGGGCTCCGGCGGCGATCCTTGCATCGTCCGACGGAACCCACCGGTGTCGCAATCGCGGCTTTCCCCACGGAGGCTGAACCGGTAAACAAGGAGATAGGGCCATGGCTCTTCCGGATTTCTCTATGCGTCAGTTGCTTGAAGCTGGCGTCCACTTCGGTCACCAGAAGCACCGCTGGAACCCGAAGATGGCACCGCACCTCTATGGTGTGCGCAACAACATCCACATCATCGACCTGGCCCAGACCGTGCCGATGCTGCACCGCGCCCTCCAGGCTGTCAGCGACACCGTCGCCGGCGGCGGCCGCGTGCTCTTCGTCGGCACCAAGCGCCAGGCTTCCGAGCCGGTCGCTGCGGCTGCCAAGCGTTGCGCCCAGTACTACGTCAATTCGCGTTGGCTCGGCGGCATGCTGACCAACTGGAAGACGATCTCGCATTCGATCCAGCGCCTGCGCCACCTCGACGAGCTGCTCTCGTCGGACGTGCAGGGCCTGACGAAGAAGGAGCGTCTGACGCTGTCGCGCGAGCGCGACAAGCTCGAGAACGCGCTCGGCGGCATCAAGGACATGGGCGGCATTCCCGATCTCCTGTTCGTCATCGACACGAACAAGGAAGCCCTGGCCATCCAGGAAGCCCGTCGTCTGAACATCCCGGTCGCGGCGATCATCGATTCGAACTCCGATCCCGATGGCATCACCTATCCGATCCCCGGCAATGACGACGCCGGCCGCGCCCTGACGCTCTATGGCGACCTGATCGCCCGCGCGGCGCTCGACGGCATCATGCGCGCTTCGGGCCATGCCGGCGTCGATCTCGGCGCCCAGGACGAAGTCTACGAAGAGGCGCTGGCCGAGGACGTTCCCGCTGAGGAAGCTCCGGCCGAGGAAGTTCCGGCCGCTCCCGCCGCCTAAGTCATCCCGCCGTCACGCATCTCTGCGTGGTGTTGGAACTGAGGACAAACGCAGCCGGGCGCTTTTGCCCGGCTGTTCGTTAGAAACACGAGAAAACGAGGCAGACGATGACCATTTCCGCTTCGATGGTGAAGGACCTGCGCGAGAAGACCGGCGCAGGCATGATGGATTGCAAGGCGGCGCTGATCGAGAATGGCGGCGACGTCGAGGCTTCGATCGACTGGCTGCGGACCAAGGGTCTCGCCAAGGCCGCCAAGAAGGCCGGCCGCGTCGCGGCGGAAGGCCTTGTCGGCGTCGCGTCCTCGGGCACGACCGCCGTGGTCGTCGAAGTCAACTCCGAGACCGACTTCGTGGCGCGCAACGCCGAGTTCCAGCAGGTCGTGCAGAACGTGGCGCAGGCCGCTCTCGCGACTGACGGCTCGGTGGCAGCGGTAGCCGCATCGAACTTCCCGGGCTCCGACAAGACCGTGGAAGACGCGATCACCGCCGCCGTCGCGACGATCGGCGAGCACATGAACCTGCGCCGTTCGGCCGCCGTTTCGGTGACCGACGGTATCGTGGCGACCTATGTCCACTCGGCCGTCGCGCCGAACCTCGGCAAGATCGGCGTTCTCGTCGGCCTGCAGTCGACGGGCGACAAGGACAAGCTGGTCGCCCTCGGCCGCCAGGTCGCGATGCACATCGCCGCCACCAACCCGCTTTCGGTCCGCAGCGATGATCTCGATGCCGACGTGGTGGCACGCGAGCGCGCGGTCTATGCCGAGCAGGCGCGTGAATCCGGCAAGCCGGAAGCCATCATCGAGAAGATGGTCGAGGGTCGCGTCCGCAAGTTCTACGAGGAAGTCGTCCTTCTCTCGCAGGCTTTCGTGATCAACCCGGACCTGACCGTCGAGAAGGCGCTGAAGGCTGCCGAGGCGGAGGTCGGCGCGCCGATCGAACTCACCACCTTCGTCTCCTATCGCCTCGGCGAAGGCGTCGAGAAGGAAGAGTCCGATTTCGCCGCCGAAGTGGCCGCCGCAGCGGGCACCAAATAATTCGGGGAACATCCGTTCCTTTTCGAGAAAAGACAGGGCGCCGGATGACATCCCGGCGCCCTTCGTGTATCCGAAGGCGCCTTTCATAAAGCGAAGAGGAAGCAAGCATGGCGGAGTCGGTCCGTTTTCGACGTGTCCTCCTCAAGGTCTCTGGCGAAGCGCTTCTCGGTGATCAACCCTTCGGTATCGATGAGAAAGTCATCGACCGGATCGCGGGGGAAGTCGGCCAGGCGGTGGAACTGGGCGTCGAAGTCGGCCTCGTCGTCGGCGGTGGCAACATCTTTCGCGGCATGACGATCGCCAAGGCGGGCGGCAACCGCGTCGCCGGCGACCATATGGGCATGCTGGCGACGGTGATGAACGCGATCGGCATGCACGAGGCGCTGGAGCGCCGCGGCATCTCCTCGCGCGTCTTCTCGGCCGTGCCGATGCCCACCATCTGCGAGACGTTCAGCCAGCAGCGCGCCGAGCGGGCGCTGAAGCGCTCCAAGGTGGTGCTGTTCGCCGGCGGCACAGGCAACCCGTTCTTCACGACGGATTCGGGCGCGGCGCTGCGCGCGGCCGAGATGGGCTGCGAGGCGCTGTTCAAGGGCACGCAGGTCGACGGCGTCTACTCCGCCGATCCGCGCAAGGACCCGAACGCCGTCCGCTTCGAGCGCATCACCCACGCCGAAGTGCTGGCGCGCGGGCTGCAGGTCATGGATACGGCCGCTGTGGCGCTGGCCCGTGACAACGGCATTCCGCTTGTCGTATTTTCGATCCAGGAACCCAACGCGTTCGTCGACATCCTGCGTGGCCATGGCCGCGCAACGATTGTCGCTGACGAGTGATGCGCGCCTCGGTACTCTCCGACGCGCACCAAGTATAAAGAGGATGCCATGAACTTGGACGACCTGAAACGCCGCATGGACGGCGCCATCTCGGTCCTGAGGACAGAACTCGCAGGCCTTCGCACCGGCCGCGCCTCGTCTGGAATGCTCGACCCGATCATGGTCAATGCCTATGGCTCGCACATGCCGATCACGCAGCTCGCGACGATCAGCGTGCCGGAGCCGCGGCTGATCATGGTGCAGGTCTGGGATCGCGCCACGGCCGGCGCCGTCGAGAAGGCGATCCGCGAATCGAGCCTCGGCCTCAACCCGGTCGTCGAAGGCCAGGTCTTCCGCATTCCGATCCCGGAGCTCAACACCGAGCGCCGCATGGAATTCGTCAAGGTCGCGCATAAATATGCCGAGTCGGCCCGCATCTCGGTTCGTCATGTCCGTCGCGACGGCATTGACGGCCTGAAGAAGGCGGAGAAGGACGGCAGCATGAGCGAGGACGACAGCCGCAAGATGTCGGAAAAGGTCCAGAAGCTCACCGACGACACCATCGCCGAGATCGACGCGGTCCTCGCGGCGAAGGAAGCGGAGATCACTCAGATCTGACCAGGGCGGATTGGCCATGAACTCGAATGCCGACGATTCGGGCGCCGAGCTTCTGGCGAAACCCTCTGGCACGGCGGTTTCGCCGCTGAGCATTCCGCGTCATGTCGCCATCATCATGGATGGCAATGGCCGCTGGGCGCAGGGGCGGGGCCTTTCCCGCACCGAGGGGCACCGGCGCGGTATGGAGGCGGTTCGCGCCGCCGTCGAGACGTCGCGCGAGCTCGGCGTTTCCTATCTGACGCTGTTCAGCTTTTCCTCGGAGAACTGGTCGCGGCCGCCGCTGGAAATCCAGTTCCTGTTCGGCCTGCTGCGCCTGTTCATCCAGCGCGACCTGGCCAATCTGCATCGCAACGGCGTGCGCGTCACCGTCATCGGCGACCGCGTGCGCCTGTCGTCCGACATCCGCTCGCTGCTCGAGCAGGCCGAGACGCTGACCCGCGACAATACCGGCCTTCGCCTGGTCATCGCCTTCAATTATGGCGCGCGCGACGAGATCACCCGCGCCGTGCGGCGGCTTGCGGAGGAGGTCGCCAACGGCCGGCTGGCGCCGGACGCGATCGACGAGAACACCATTCGCTCCCGCCTCGACACGGCCGATATGCCGGATCCCGATCTGGTGATCCGCACCAGCGGCGAGATGCGGCTGTCCAATTTCCTGCTCTGGCAGGCGGCCTATGCCGAACTCGTCTTCCTGCCGGCCTATTGGCCTGATTTCGACCGCGCTGCCTATCTGCAGGCGGTCGAGGAATATTCGCGTCGTGCGCGGCGCTTTGGCGGGATTGCCGCCCGGAGGAGCGGTTGAAATCCCAGCATCCCGTGGGCGTGCCCGCGAATGACGACGGCAAGCCGCGACGAAGCGACCTGACGCTTCGGGTGTGGTCGGCCGCTGTGCTGATTCCGCTCGCCCTGGTGGTGACCTGGTGGGGCGGTCTGCCGTCCTTCCTGCTGGTCGCCCTGGTCTCCGCGATCGTCTTCGCCGAATGGGCGAACATCGTCGGGCGCTCGCCGCGTCTGCTGCCCTCCACAACGGACGTTTCCGTCGGTATCGCCTTCGTAGCGCTCTCGGCCATCGTGGCGGGATTGCAGGGCTTCGGCGCCGGGCTCGCCGTGCTCGTCGCCGGCCTTGTCGGCGTCGCGCTGCTCTCGCGTTCGGCATGGCTGGCCGGCGGCGTCGCCTATGCCGGCCTGCTGGGCGTCTGTCTCGCCGCGCTGCGCAGCGATGGCGCCGACGGTCTCACCGCCGTGGTGGTTCTGCTGGTTCTGGTCTGGGGCACGGACAGCTTCGCCTATTTCGCCGGCCGCACGATCGGCGGCCCCAAGCTCTGGCCCCGCGTTTCGCCGAAGAAGACGTGGTCCGGCTCGATTGGCGGCCTGATCGGCGGCGTCCTGGTCGCGGCGCTGACGGCGATGCTGTTCGGCGTCCGCATCGGGCCGGTGCTTGTCCTTTTCCTGGCGCTTCTCTCGATCGTCTCGCAGGCAGGCGACCTGTTCGAATCCGCGATCAAGCGTCATTTCGACAAGAAGGATTCCGGCTGCATCATCCCCGGCCATGGCGGCATGATGGATCGGGTCGACGGCCTGATCTTCGCCGCCGTCGGCGCGGCCCTGATCGGCGCGCTGCATGGCGGCAACCACCATATCGGCCAGGGGTTGCTTTCATGGTGAGAAGCCCGGCCTTGCCGGAAGGGCGGGCGCGGGCCGACAAGGCCCGCCGCACCCTGTCGATTTTCGGCGCCACCGGCTCGATCGGCCGCAGCACGGCCGACGTCGTGCTGCAGCATGGCGATGCCTTCGACGTCGAGGTCATAACGGCCCAGAGCCGGGTCGATGAACTGGCCGAAACGGCCGTCCAGCTCGGCGCGCGGCTGGCCGTCATCGGCGATGCCACCCGTCTTGCGGACCTGCGCGAGCGCCTGGCGGGCACGGGAATCGCGGTTGCCGCCGGCCCGGGGGCGATCGTCGAGGCGGCGTCGCGCCCGGTCGATCTCGCGGTCGCGGCGATCGTTGGCGCGGCCGGGCTGGAGCCGACGCTCGCGGCCATCGACGCCGGCGCCGACATCGCGCTCGCCAACAAGGAATGCATGGTCTGCGCCGGGGCGCTGTTCAACCGGCGCGCGGCGGCAGCCTCGATACGCGTGCTACCGGTCGATTCCGAGCATGACGCCATCTTCCAGTCGCTGGAGGCCAACAATCTGCGGGCCGTCGAGCGGATTACCATCACCGCCTCGGGCGGGCCGTTTCGCACGGCCACGCTGGACGAGATGCGGGGCGCGACGCCCGCCCAGGCGCTGAAGCATCCGCGCTGGGCGATGGGGCCGAAGATCTCGATCGATTCGGCGACGATGATGAACAAGGGCCTCGAACTGATCGAGGCGCATCATCTGTTCGATATCGAATCGGCCCGGCTCGACGTTCTCGTGCATCCGCAGTCGATCGTGCATGGCTTCGTCACCTATGCCGACGGATCGGTCATCGCCCAGCTCGGCGCCGCCGACATGCGCATCCCGATCTCGCATTGCCTGAACTGGCCGCGCCGCCTCGAAACTGCGACGCCGCGGCTGGATCTGGCGGCGGTGGGAACCCTAACCTTCGAAAAGCCGGATTTGGAGCGCTTTCCAGCGCTCTCGATCGCGCGGGCCGCGCTGGAAAACGGCGATTGGGCCACCAATATTCTGAATGCCGCCAATGAGGTGGCCGTTGCGGCGTTTCTGGATGGAGCCATCGAGTTCCTGGAGATCGCCGCGACCGTCGAGGCCGTGCTCGACCGTGCGACCGCGACGGTCGGCGGAACCGTGCTCGACACCGTCGAAACGGTGCTGGGGCTGGACGGCGAAGGGCGGCGTCTGGCCGCCGAGCGAATTGAATTCCGAGGACGGCGCGCCGGCTGACGGTGTGCACGCGAAAGCGGAAAGGTGATGTGAGGAATGGATTTTCTGGCCCCTCTGGGACATTTCGGATCGAGCACGCTCGGCTACCTGATCCCGTTCCTCTTCGTTTTGACCATCGTGGTGTTCTTCCATGAGCTGGGCCACTTCCTGGTCGCCCGCTGGTGCGGCGTGCGGGTCAAGGCCTTTTCCATCGGCTTCGGCCCCGAACTGATCGGCTTCAACGACCGGCGCGGCACGCGCTGGAAGATCTCCGCGATTCCGCTGGGCGGCTACGTCAAGTTCCTCGGTGACGAGGACGCGGCCAGCACGCCGATCCGCACGGCGATCGACGCCATGCCCGAGGAAGACCGCAAGGACACCTTCTTCGCCAAGAATGTCTGGCAGCGCGCGGCCATCGTCGCGGCCGGCCCGATCGCCAATTTCATCCTCGCCATCCTGATCTTCGCCGGCATTTTCACGATCTATGGTCGCGAGGTGACGAGCGCCCGGGTCGACCAGATCGTCGCCGGTGGCGCGGCCGAGGCGGCCGGCTTCCAGGTCGGCGATCTCGTGCTGTCGATCGACGGCAGCCCGATCTCGTCCTTCAACGACCTGCAGCGGATCGTCAGCGCCAGCGCCGACCAGCCGCTTTCGATTCGCGTCGAGCGCGCGGGAAGCGAAGTGACGCTCGAGGCGACGCCGCAGCGACGCGAAGTCACCGACCGTTTCGGCAATGTCCACAAGATTGGCCAGCTTGGTCTTTCCCGCAGCGCGACCGGCGGCGACGTCAAGCTGGAGCGCTTCTCGCCGCCCCAGGCGATCTGGCAGGGCGCCAAGGAGACCTGGTTCATCGTCGAGCGCACCTTCGACTATATCGGCGGCATCTTCACCGGCCGCGAGTCGACCGAGGAACTGGGCGGACCGATTCGGGTGGCGCAGGTCTCCGGACAGGTTGCGACGCTCGGCCTGGTTGCGCTGATCAATCTGGCGGCAATCCTGTCGGTATCGATCGGTCTGCTCAATCTTTTTCCGGTGCCGATGCTCGATGGCGGCCACCTGCTGTTCTATTTCTTCGAGATCATCCGCGGCCGTCCCTTGAGCGAGCGGGCCCAGGACATTGGCTTCCGCATCGGCCTCGCGGCGGTTCTCATGCTGATGATCTTCACAACCTGGAACGATATCATCCACTTGAGCTCTCTTTGACGAGCGTGGCTCGTTGGCAACGGACGGTTAAATTCCGTCGTGCCATTATGGGGCTCGGCTTGCGAACGGTTCGGTCGCATGCCACAAAGCTGCAGTCCATCGGTCCGGCACGAATCCCGTCTCGGGGCTCGGTCTGGGAAGTCAGAATAGAGCAGGGCGTTTGAACCCAATGAATTCCTTCAAGACTTTCACGCGGGGAGCGGCCCGTGCCGCGGTCATGACAGTGGCCGTGCCGGCGCTTGCCGCGCAGATGTCCGTCATTGGGGCAACGCAAGCCCATGCCGACGTCGTGCGTAACATCGTCGTGCAGGGCAACTCGCGCGTCGATCCGGAAACCGTCCGCAATTACTTGACGATCGAACCCGGCCGCAACTTCGGCGCGGCCGAGATCAACGAGTCCGTCAAGGCGCTCTACGGCACCGGCCTGTTCTCCGACGTGAAGATTTCGCGTCAGGGCAACAACCTGGTCGTCAGCGTCAAGGAAAACAACGTCGTCGGCACCGTGCGCTTCCAGGGCAACAAGAAGCTCAAGAAGGACATGCTGCAGCCGATCATCGAGACGAAATCTCGTGGGGTGTTGACCCAGGAGAAGCTCGATGGCGACGTGGAGCGCATCAAGGAAGCGTATCGCCGCAACGGTCGCTCCGAGGCCGGCGTCACGGTCCAGACGACGCCGCGCGACAATGGCCGCATCGACGTCACCTTCGTCATCAACGAAGGCACGCGCACGGGCATCGCCAGCATCGACTTCGTCGGCAACAAGGCGTTCTCCAACAGCCGTCTTCGCGACACGATGACGACCAAGCGGACGAACATCACCAGCTGGCTGTCGAAGCGCGACACCTTCGATGAATCGCGCTTCCAGTCCGACCAGGAACTCATCCGCCGCCTTTACATGCGCAACGGCTTCGCCGATTTCCGCATCGTTTCGGCCGAGGCGAATTTCGACGAGGCGGCCAACCGCTACCGTCTGGTGATCACCGTCGACGAGGGTCCGCGCTACCGCTTCGGTACCGTGAACGTCGATTCG
>Ga0182738_1005066_pt1 | contig 14249 bp, 10 predicted proteins | sample eDN5th30CBELigMG_FD_128876 | JGI IMG/M metagenome (GOLD analysis project Ga0182738, IMG submission 128876) | Enriched Miracle-Growth compost microbial communities from Emeryville, California, USA - eDNA 5th pass 30_C BE-Lig MG (version 2)... ...
TCTTCGCCCGTCAGCAATATCGCCACTTGCGCCGCCCCAAAAGCAATGGCTGACAACCAAAGATCAGCCCCGACGCCCGCGGTATGCCACAGTGCCATCGGAATCACATTAGCAGGTACGCCTTGCGCCTGTTTCAACTGCGCCGCGCGTCCCAGAGCTTCGATCAGTTGTTGCCCGCCTTGCTGACTATGCAATAACAGCACCGCATGACGCCCTCCGGCCTGCGCATATGTCCCCAACAGCGTGCGTAACTTCAGGCCCTGATCAGGGTTGCGCGGATACGTATAAGTCAGTGCCCCACTCGGGCACACAGTCGTACAGGCGCCGCACCCCACGCATAAATGCGGGTCCACCACGATCTGTTGATGATGCTTATCGCTACGGATCGCCTCGGCCGAGCAGACTTCCACACAAGCGCTACAACCCACGGTCTCGTTACGGCTGTGGGCGCAAACAGAAGGCTTGTAGTCGAAAAACTTGGGTTTCTCGAATTCGCCCACCATCTCGCGCAGCTTCAGCAACGTACCAGGAGCGCTGTCGGCCCAGGTGAAATAGCCCTGGGGCGGCTCATGGCGGCGGAACTGCGGCGCCGCCCCCAGATCCAGCACCATGTCGAACGTTTCTGTGGTTTGTCTGGGCGGGCGCTGAAAATCAATGGCGCCCGCCACCGTACAGGATGCCGTACAACGGCGATGCCCGGTACAGCGCGTCATATCCACCTGATAATCGAGACCGATCGCCCCCTCGGGACAGGCCTCCACACAGGCATTGCAACGCGTACACAAATCCAAATCGATTGGGTTGTCCTGCGACCAAGACAATTCGAACGCCCCAAGCCGTCCCTGCAGGCGCTCAATTTTTCCTCCAAGCACCGGGTATCGGCGGGCCTGCATGCCGTTTGCATGACTGTCGTCCGCAAACAACGTGATTTCCAGCACATCATCCAACAGCGCCGCGGCTTGCTCGGCCCGATCCAGCGGGCCGATGATCAACAAACGGCCCGCGCTGTGATAGGTGACCGTCGAGACAGGGTCCGGCTCAGGCAAATGCGCGGCCGCCAGCAGCGCGGCCAGCTTGGGCATCGCCTGACTTGCATCCCGGCTCCAACCTCCCGTTTCTCGAATATTGACAAAGCGCACCGGGGCGACAGCCCCCTCGGTGCGGCGGCCGAGCTCGCCGAACAAACGCGCTTCCTGAGTACAGGCCACAACAACCGGATCCGTCCCACGAATCGCTTGTTGAAAATCACCCGCCTGGCTGCGGCAGAGTAATGAATGCGGCGCCAAGGGCTCGCCCAAGGCTTGGCTCAACGCATCGAGAGCCAGTGGCATGGTCCGATTACAGTCGCAAATCAGAGTCGTCATAAACTCAGGGTCAATAAAAAGATCCAACAGATGAAGTGTACGCTGACATCACTCTGAACAACGCACCGCAACGCTTAGGGCGCGCGCGTCGGCCGGGGTGTCGGCGTGGCATCTGCGTCAATGGAATCGGCACACCCGGATCCACTGGCAGAGGCAGACGCCGCGATGGGTGTTGACACCGTTTGCGTTTCAGGGAGGACACGCACGGCAGGCTGAGCGGCCACCTCTTCGCCGTCAGCCTCCTTCTCAGGCGCCCCGGCCGCAGAAGCGGCCTCTGCCCCGTCTGCGACCAGCGCATCAACAGACCTCTCTTCGCTTCCCACCACGCCGGATTCGAACATCTTCAGCGCCTGCGCACTAACCATCCGTCGTAACGTAGGCGCCGGCAACGACTCCATATTCGAATAATCGTCAATATACGTGTCCAGCCCGTCCATCACGTTGTAGTGAGGATCGGCAAACAGCTTTTTCAATGCGGCGTTCTTGACCTCGGGCGCGACTTGCTGCGAGACAAACGGCGCGAAATCAGAATCACGCGTCAGCGCCTGCACATCCTGCAGGGTCAACGGTGGCGCCTCAGCGTCCTCAGGAATAGCCTGGGTGGCGGGCGTCGCCTCCGGCAACGCCGCAGCAGCCGGTTGAGCAGATAAATCACTCACCGGCATTTGCGGCGCCGCATCCTCGTTCTGCAGCGCGTCGCCTTCATCGTCGAGGACGCCTTCCCGCGCCTCGCTCTTGCGGCGCGACCAGCGATGGAGAAAACCGCGCTCGCCTCCCGTCGTCATGATGAACCTTCACCACGAAATTTTTTCAGCGTCGACACCGACGCGGGATTACCGAATCGATCCTGCAGAGACTGAAAGCTGGCCGGACGCTTGCGCCGCTTGGGCTCGGGCACATAATGCGCCGCAATAAAAGCGTTCATCCATTGAACCACCTCTGGCGGCGCTGGCACTTGCTCGACCATTTCCTGCGCATCCAGCCAACGACCCGCATCGTGATAGCTCAACGTCACAATTTCCGGCCGGGCCTGCGGCTCGCCACCATCCTCGGACTCGTGCATCCGCCATAAGACAAACCAACACGGCGCCGCAGTCGTCGCATTCAACACATAGCCTTCCGCATCGTCTTTGAACAACCGGGCCGTATAGCCCGGATGCAGCCAACGCTCCTGGGTGTCGTCCTTATACAGCAACCGTGGCGCGGAGCCGAAAGCCGCCTCGTTGACGACCACATCGTCCAACACCCAGCGCCATTCCTGCCAACGTCGCATCGGCCCTGTAATGCGCTCTTTGCGCATGACTACCGCCACATCCAGACTGACCGGTAAGGAATCGCTCATGATGCTTGTCTACGTCGCCCGACTAATAGAAATTGCCGATAACTTCGAAGAATGGTCTTTCGCCATCCCAGCCACCGATACTGCCACCTGTCGTGCCACAGATTTATACAGCCCGGCGACCTCGCCGTCAGGATCGGCGATCACAGAAGGTTGACCGCCATCGGCCTGTAAACGGATCTGAATATCCAGCGGCAAGGCACCCAAATAAGGCAAGTTGTAATCCGCCGCCATTTTCTGGCCGCCACCCGCACCAAAAATATGCTCGGCATGCCCGCATTGACTACAGACGTGCACCGCCATGTTTTCGACCACACCCAAGATCGGCACCCCGACCTTTTCAAACATTTTGACGCCCTTTCGTGCATCCAACAAGGCGATATCCTGAGGAGTCGTCACAATGACCGCCCCCGTCACCGGCACTTTCTGGCTGAGCGACAAATGAATATCGCCTGTACCCGGCGGCATATCGACCACCAGATAATCCACATCTTTCCAGTTTGTCTGACGCAGCAATTGCTCCAACGCCTGCACGGCCATCGGGCCGCGCCAGATCATGGCCTCGTCAGCATCCACCAGAAATCCGATGGACATCACCTGGACCCCGTAATTTTCCAGAGGCTCCATCGTGTTGCCGTCTTCACTCTGGGGACGCGCGTTGATACCCATCATCATGGATTGGCTGGGACCATAAATGTCTGCATCCAGAATTCCGACCCGAGCGCCCTCCGCAGCGAGCGCTAACGCCAGATTCACAGCCGTTGTGCTTTTGCCGACACCGCCCTTTCCAGACGCTACCGCAATGACGTTTTTGATATTCGGCAACAGCGCCACACCGCGCTGGGCAGAATGCGCCGCAATCACCGAGCGCAGATTGACCGACACATTCCCCACGCCGGCGACAGATTTCGCCGCAGTGATCAGGGCATGGCGCAGCATCGCGATCTGACTTTTAGCGGGATACCCCAGTTCGACGTCGAACGCCACATCCGAGCCGTCGATCTGAAGATTTTTCACCGCCTTGGCGTCGGCTAAGGATTTACCCGTATTCGGGTCAATGACAGCCTGCAAGGCTTGAAGCAAAGTATCGGGAGTGACCATGGGGTCTATATTTAGAAATCAGCGAGAAAGGAAAAACCAAATACCTCCGGCGCCTCTTGGACAGATCACCCGCAAAGCGGACACTTTTGACTGGAGAGGATGCAGAGGCACCAGCCGCTCTGGCAGCTTACCTGAGGCCATCTTAGCAGAGCCCCCATTTCCCTGACGACGGCAATCTGGCAGCGCAAGGCTGGTCTATACTGGCCGCCATTGCGCGACGCTGAGTGCGGCGCTTTTTATCGCGTGCCATGATCCACACTAATGACATCACGGGCCTCATCCTCGCGGGTGGACGAGGCAGCCGCATGGGCGGCGTAGACAAGGGACTGCAAAATTATCAGGGCATGCCCATGGCCTTGCACGCCCTGATGCGCCTTTCTCCTCAGGTCGGCGAGTCCATGATCAACGCCAATCGCAACCTGAGTGCCTATGAATCGATGGGCGTTCCGGTCTGGCCTGACAATCTGCCTGATTACCCCGGACCGCTGGCTGGCCTGGCGGCTGGACTCGAGCACTGCGAAACGCCCTACCTCGTCACCGTACCGTGCGACTGCCCACGTTTTCCATTGGATCTGGTCCAGCGCCTGAGTCAGGCACTCGTCGACCAAAACGCCGATATCGCCATGGCCGCCACACAACACGACGGCAAACTGCGAACACAGCCTGTTTTCTGTCTGATGAAATCCTCGCTGCTGTCCAGCCTGCTCGACTTCCTGCGCAGCGGCCAACGCAAAATCGACATCTGGACGGCACAACATCGCTGTATTGATGTTCTCTTCGATGATGCACAGGCCTTTGCCGGCGCCAATACGCTAGCCGAATTGCAACAACTCTGAATATGACCCGCCCTCTGCCTCCCAGCCTGGCTTCCATCGTCTCCTGTATTAGCGGCTACGACCCCCATGCCCTGCCGATTCCGCAAGCGCGGGCCTTCATCGATCAATTGGTGCCCCGCATCAACACCGTGGAAATGCTGCCCCTGCGATCGGCACTGGGGCGCGTGCTGGCCCGCGATATCGTTTCGCATTTGAATGTCCCGGCGCATGACAATTCTGCGATGGACGGCTACGCCTTTGCGGGCGACGAGTTGGCGCCCGATACCGACACGGTGTTACGGGTTTCGGGAGCACTTTTGGCAGGGGACCCGTCCAGCCGCGCCGTCGGGCCGGGCCAGTGTGTGCGCATCATGACCGGCGCCGTGATGCCCGCGGGCCTGGATACCGTCATTCCACAAGAATTCATTCAGCAAGACGGCGATCGCATCGTCATTCCCGCCAATGTCGTGCGCGCGGGCGACAACCGCCGCCTGGCGGGCGAGGATCTGGCTATCGGCGACAGTGCTCTGAAAGCGGGCCGTATCCTGCGTCCCGCCGATATTGGTCTACTGGCCTCATTGGGCCAAGCCGAAGTCGCCGTACAACGACGCCTCCGTGTCGCTTTTTTCTCCACCGGCAATGAATTGCGCTCCATCGGCGAGCCGCTGGACGAAGGCTGCGTTTATGACAGCAATCGCTATACCTTATGGAGCATGCTGCAGCGGCTGGGCGTCGACATTCTGGACCTGGGCGTGATCCGGGACGACCCGCAGGCCCTCGCCGAGGCCTTCCGGACGGCTGCAACGAACGCGGATGCCGTCATCACCTCGGGCGGCGTCAGCGTCGGCGAAGCCGATTACACCAAGACCGTCATGGCAGAATTGGGCGATGTCCTGTTCTGGCGAATCGCCATGCGTCCTGGTCGGCCCATGGCGATTGGCCGCATTCATGCCGACCAGGGTGACGCCATTCTTTTTGGCTTGCCAGGCAATCCCGTAGCCGTCATGGTGACCTTCTATGCCTTGGTGCGCGATGCCTTGCTGACCATGGCTGGTGCTACCGAACAACCTCTGCCACTACTGCGCTGCGCCGCCGCACAACCCATACGCAAAAAACCGGGACGCACGGAATACCAGCGCGCCATCGTTTCGCCGGCCCCTGGCGGCGGATGGCAGGCGCGTGTCACCGGTTCACAGGGATCGGGCATACTGCGCAGCATGAGCGAAGCCAACGGCCTGATGATATTGCCCCATGACCAGGGCAACGTCTCGGCCGGAGACTTGGTCGACGTACTGCCCTTTGACGGCCTCATCTAAGCCGTTTCCCATCTTGATTCCCCTATTGCGAACCCGCACATGACAAAAATTATTGGTTTTGCCGGATGGAGCGGTGCAGGCAAGACCTCGTTGCTGACCAAATTGATCCCGTGCCTCAAAGCCCGGGGCTACAGCGTATCCACCGTGAAGCACGCCCACCACGCATTCGACATCGATACGCCGGGCAAAGACTCATTTCTGCATCGCGCCTCTGGCGCAACCGAAGTCCTGGTCGCTTCGTCCGCGCGTTGGGCTCTCATGCATGAACTGCGCGGCAGGCCCGAACCCGAACTAGGGGAGCTGCTAGGTGCCATGAGTACAGTCGATTTCATCTTGGTAGAGGGCTTCAAACGAAACGCCCACCCCAAAATCGAAGTCCATCGCCACGCCAATAACAAGCCGTGGCTGTACCCTGACGACCCCAGCATCAGCGCCATTGCCAGCGACACCACATCAGAAAACCATCCCTTACCAAGCGTTGCACTAGACGATATCGAAGCCATTGCCGACCTCGTCGAAGCCCAGGCTTGGCCGCTGGACGTCGCGATCGCCCGCCTGCACTCACCGCAGGACGCCTTCTGAGCGTACCGCCAGTTCGGCGTCCAACAACAAACCCCAGGGCCGGGGTCAGTCCATCAGGAAACGGATCAAGACACCTCGATACGTTTCCTTGAGAGCCATTCCCGCAGTAAAGTAGCGGCTGCAAAACCGCCTGTGGGCGTCAAGGAAGCATCTTGAATTTCATTTTCCGGGGCAACGAACTTTTAGTCCGAGACATCGGCCTTGAACTCCCTGATGCCGCAGCCTGCGCCGCGCTCAGCTTGCAGCCTGAAACATTGCAGCGGGTCTGGTTAAACGACCCGCAGATCCGCACTACTCACGTCCCGCTGTCCACCGAGCCGCCCACCGGCTATGCATTCCGCAAACTGCGTGCGCTCCTGAGCGAACTAGGAGATCGCGCCGCATTGACAGGCCGCGCCTTTCAAATCGCAGAATGGGCTCGCACCCACCGCTACTGCGGGGCTTGCGCGACGGCCATGCAACCCCTGGGGCACGAGCTTTGCATGCGTTGCCCGGCCTGCGGAATGTCCGCCTATCCGCGTATTTCCCCTGCCATGATGGTATTGATACGCAAAGGCGACAGCATCCTGCTGGCCCGGCACGCCACCTATGCTACTGCGCGCCACACCGCCCTGGCAGGCTTTGTCGAGGCCGGCGAAAGCATTGAGGACGCCATCCACCGTGAGGTATACGAGGAAGTCGGCCTGCGTGTGACCGATTTGCGCTACTTTGGCAGCCAATCTTGGCCGTTCCCGCATTCCCTGATGATCGCTTTCACGGCCGAATACGTAGACGGGGAGATCACCCTGCAGGCCGACGAAATCGCCGAGGCCCGCTGGTATGGCCCGAATGACGCGATCCCTGAAATTCCCATGCTCGAATCCATTGCAGGCCGTCTCGTTCGCGCCAACCTCCCCAAGAGCCTCCGTTCCTGATCTCTACTCGTTCCCCCTCACCACGGGCAACGAGATCTCTCATGCGACACACCACTCTTCTTTTCATCACTGCGGCTTTTGTACTGCTTGTCGTCAGCCGATTGGCACTGGCGGCCTGGCAATGGCGCCGTGTCAGCAAAGCCGGCGGCCTGCGTCCCCTGCTGCTTGGCGGACTGCGTATCGACATCCACCAAATTGCCGTGCTTGTCGCATTGCCTGCTGTGCTGTCGCCGTTATTCGCCCACTTACCAGTCGCCGCCACGGCGACGGCGATCTGGCTGCAAATCTGCTGGATACTGCTGGGGTTCCTAGAGGTCGCTACACCAGCCTTCATTATGGAATACGACACACGCCCGAATCGCCTGTTTGTCGAATACCTGAAGCATCCTCGCGAAGTTTCCGGCATGCTCTGGCGCGGCTACAAACTGGAACTCGCCGGCGCGCTGGTTGCCGTCGTGATATTGCTCGTCATCGGCCATGCGCTGTTCGGCAATCCGCCCGTAGAGACCCGTTGGTCATGGTGGCAAATGGCGTTGGGCAGTCTCGCCGCATTGGCGGTCGTCATCCTTGCCATCAGAGGCACCCTGGGACACCGCCCGATCAACCCTTCCACCGTTGCCTACAGTAACGACGGGCTGCTCAATACGTTGGCATTGAACTCTCTCTATAACGTGTTTTATGCCATCTATGCAATGAAACACGAAAAATCGGCAGCAGCCGTCTACGGACGCATGCCGAATGACCGTATGCAGGAAATCGTTCTGTCCAGCGCCGGGCTGCCCTACCCTCCCGCGTCGGATACACACCCCAGCGTGCACGTGCAGACTCCTACCCAGACGCGCGCGCGCCCAGCCAATATCGTCATCATTCTCGAAGAAAGCCTGGGCGCGCAATACAGTGCCGCATTAGGTGGCGACAAGGATCTCACCCCCCATCTGGACGCCTTGGCTCGCGAGGGCTGGGCCTTTACACGCACCTATGCCACCGGCACACGATCTGTACGCGGTCTGGAGGCCGTCACCGCAGGTTTTCTGCCAACACCCGCCCAGGCCGTGCTGAAACTCCCTGCCGCCCAGCGCGGATTCTTCACGCTGGCCGATGCGCTGGGAAGACATGGCTATCACTCCCGTTTCATTTATGGCGGCGAATCGCATTTCGACAACATGAAGGGCTTTTTCCTGGGTAACGGATTCGACGAAATCGTCGATCTCCCAGATTTCACCGAGCCTGCATTCGTCGGCACCTGGGGCGCTTCGGACGAAGACATGTTTACCCAACTGGACACGCGCCTGCGTGCCGATCACGACAGCGGTAAACCCTCCTTCACACTCGCGTTCAGCGTATCGAACCACTCTCCATGGGAATATCCTGCGGGGCGCATCGCCGTCGACGGTAATCCCGCCACCGTAGACAACACAGTACGTTACGCCGACTGGGCATTGGGACAATTCTTCGAGCGTGCCCGCCAGGCACCATACTGGAACGACACCATCTTCCTCGTCGTCGCGGATCACGACTCGCGCGTATTCGGCGACACCCTGGTTCCCGTGCGCCACTTTCATATCCCGGCGGTCATCCTGGGCGGTAGCATCGACGCACGCCGCGATGAGAGCATCATCAGCCAAATCGACTTGCCCCCCACCCTGCTGTCGTTGGCCGGTGTGACCTGCGCGCATCCGATGCTTGGCCATGATCTGACACGCAGCGCTCCCAATCGCGCCATCATGCAATATGAAAACCACTACGGCTACCTGAAAGGCGACGATCTGCTAGTACTCTTGCCCGGCAAAGACCCAGTGCAATTCCGCTACGGTATGCCCGAAACCTTTAGTCCTGCGACCGCAGATCCGGCTCTGGTCGAAGAAGCCCTCGCTCATGCGCTGTGGCCCAGTTGGGCCTATCGCGAGGAACGCTATTGCGTGCCCACTGAGCCTTGATCGTCAAACCGCCACATCATGTGGCGGTTTTTTTTGAAGAGGTGACTTTAGCCTCCCATCCATCACCCTGCACCAGGCAGTATCCGGCATCGTCCGCTCGATCACATCGGAACCGTCTGATATCACAGCCTCGATTCCTCGTTGATATCTCAACCTGCGATTGCCTGCATAGAATCACGGCATGCTCCGTATTGCATCGGGCGTCTCCACACAGAGCGTCACCCGATCAACCCACTCCTCATCATTGCTGTGTTTCGCAAAGCTGCCCTCGACGCCACCAAAACACATCCGCTGGGATCTATCATCGCCCTGCGGCCGCTGTCCACGTCGGTACTGGTTGGCCTCTTCGCACTATTCGGCATCAGCCTCGTGGTCTTTTTCTGTTTTGGATCTTATACCAAGCGCGTCAAGGTCTACGGACAGCTCATTCCCGCCAGCGGGCTAGTCAAAATCTATGCCGGCCAGCCCGGCATCGTCACAGTCAAACACATCACGGAAGGTGCACTCGTCACCAAGGGTGATCCTCTGTTCACCATCTCCAGCGAGCGATACGGGCACGCCGGGGCCGCCACCCAGGCCACCATCAGCAGCGGCATGCAGCAGCGCCTGGAACTCCTTCGCCAAGAGCACGCAAAGCTCGAGACCATACATCGCGAAGAATCCGATTCATTGGTCCGCACCATCACCACGCTCTCGCAGACCCTGGATCACATCGACAAACAGATCTGGTTGCAGCACAAGCGAGTCAAGCTCGCAGAAGACAGCGCACAACGCTACCAGATCCTGTCCACAGAAAACTACGTCTCACGCGACCAGCTCCAGGACAAACAGGCCATACATCTCGAACAACGTGCACGACTGTCCAATCTGACCCAACAACGCACCGAAACCGCAAAAGAACTCGCCAAACACGAAAGCGAGCAACGCACCTTGCCAATCAAACAGCAAGCGACAGCAGCGCGCATCGAACGCGAGATACTCGCCATCACGCAAGAGCTGACAGAGAACGAGGTGAAACGTCACCATCTCGTCGTTGCCCCCGAAACGGGCCGGATAAGCAGCGTCCTCGCAGAGGTCGGACAGCACGCCGATCCCAACAAGTCCCTGCTCAGCCTGATTCCACAACATACCGAGCTCGTTGCTGATATCTATATCAAAAACACAGATATCGGCTTTACTCGAGTCGGTGACCGAGCACTCATTCGGTACGCGGCCTATCCCTATCAAAAATTCGGCATGCACGGTGCCGAGATTCTGTCGATTTCCGCCGTCGCCGTACCCGCCTCGGAAATCATCAGTATCTCCGGCGCGATTCCCGGCCTGAATCACAACACGGCGCAAGACCTATACTACCGTGCCTCACTACGACTCGACGCGCAACATATACTCGCTTACGGCACGCAGCAGCCGCTTGTATCCGGCATGGCCTTAGAGGTCGACATTCTGCGTGAAACCCGAGCCATCTACGAGTGGGTGCTCGAACCCCTGTACACCATTACAGGTAAGGTATCTGCATGAGCGCCTTCACCCTTTCCGACCTTCGTCGCCTGATGTCCGGACGTCCTTCGGTCCCAGTCATTCTCCAAAGCGAGGCCGCCGAGTGCGCCAATGCGTGTATAGCGATGGTAGCGGCCTATCATGGCCACGCACTGACCGTTCATCAACTGCGTCAGCGTTTTCCGACGTCATTAAACGGCGTGACGCTGACGCAGATCACCGACATCTGCGAAAAACTTGGCTTGCAATATCGGGCAGTGACATTAGAGCTCGACGATTTAAACAAGTTACGTACGCCATGCATACTGCACTGGCGATTCAACCATTTCGTCGTCCTCTGCGCTACTCAGGGCAACACGGCGATCATTCATGATCCGGCCGTCGGTCAACGGCGCGTATCCCTTACCGAGCTCAATGAAGCCTTTACCGGTATCGCGCTCGAGGTTTGGCCCACACAAACCTTTCAGATGGTGCCGCCAGCGCCTCCGTTGTCTTTGCGAAAACTGGTAGGCAAAGTTTTCGGTATCAAGCGTGCGCTACTGCAAATCATCGTTCTAGCCCTGGTGCTGGAAATGCTTTCTTTAGCAGCGCCGGTAATCACTCAATGGATTGTCGACGACGTCATTGTCTCCGCCGATACAGATCTTTTGACAACACTATTGGTGGGATTTGCGTTGTTACTGATCATGCAAACCGCAGCATCCACTCTGCGAGCCTATGTCGGCATGCAGCTCAGCACCAGTCTGTCATTCCAGAGCAAAAGCAATCTCTTCGCGCATCTGGTCAAGCTGCCTACTGCCTATTTTGAACGACGCCACGTCGGCGACGTCGTGTCGCGCTTTGGTGCCATCGACACCATTCAACAAACGCTCAATGCCTCATTAATCGCAGGCATTCTTGATGGCCTGATGACCATCATCACATTGATATTGATGTGGCTGTATAGCTGGCAACTTGCAATCATCGCTATCGGTGCCATGGTGCTCTACGGTCTCGTCCGGATGATCTCGTATCCACCGCTCAAAGCGCGATCACACGATGCCATCATCAAGGGAGCAAAAACGCAGTCACACTTTCTCGAAACACTACGTGGCATACGCACACTGCAGGTCTTCCAAAAAGCGCAGGATCGCTGTGCCGCCTGGCAGAGCCTACTGGTCGATCAGGTCAACGCCAGCGTCAAGATTCAAAAACTCAAACTGATCTTCCAACAGTTCAACGCCCTGATATTCGGCCTGGAAAGTCTCGCCATACTCTGGGCGGGCACAAACCTCGTCATTGCAGGCAGCTTCAGCGTCGGCATGCTGATGGCGTTTCTCGCCTATAAATCGCAATTCAACCAACGCGTGGGTGCACTCATCGACAATCTGTTCGAGTTGCACATGCTGCGCATACAGGGCGAGCGCCTGGCAGACATTGTCCTCACACCGCCGGACGACACCAGTCAGCGCCCCGGGCATCCCGTAGATCAGCTCGCTGGCACCCTGGCCTTCTCTGATGTCAGCTTTCGCTATGGCGATGCAGATCCGTTTGTCCTTGATCATGCATCCTTCCATATTGCAGAGGGTGAGTCTGTCGCCATCATCGGCACCACCGGCGCGGGTAAATCCACCCTACTGAAAATCATCCTGGGCATCCTTCAGCCCACAACAGGCGAGGCCATCATCGGAGGCATTCCCTACCCGCTGCTCGGTGCTCACGGCATACGTTCCTTGTCTGCTTCAGTCCTGCAAGACGACGTGTTATTTGCCGGTTCAATCGTCGATAACGTCTGTTTTTTTGATCACAATACAGATCAGCATTGGGTAGAAACATGCTGCAAACACGCAGCCATACACGACGATATCGTGGCATTGCCCATGGGCTATCACACCTTGATTGGCGACATGGGCACAGCCCTCTCGGGGGGGCAGAAACAGCGTCTACTCATCGCACGCGCGCTCTATCGCCGCCCCAAAGTCCTCATCCTCGACGAGGCCACCTGCCACCTCGATATCGCAACTGAAGCACGTGTAGTCAACATGCTACGAGATCTCCGCATCACTCGCATTGTCGTTGCACATCGTCCCCAAACAATCAGCTCGGCAGATCGCATCCTGGAACTGCACCATGGCCGAATCCGCGAACATGTTTTATCTCGTCATTAACGCTAGCTCGGCATGACGTTCGCCTCTTTTTCGTCCCGCATCGTGATTTTGACGCTGAGTATGATATTGATCGCCCGGCTCATGGCAGCAGAGACCTCGCTTGAATTACCGCCACCGTTGCCGACTGATCTCGCGCCCGATGCATGCGAAACCTCCGCGACACTGACAGAACTGAGTTTGCAAGACGCCGTAAAAATTGCGCTCTGCAAGACTCCGGAGATATATCAGGCCAACTCTGCTATCACGGAGAGCGCCGCCCACGTACATGTTGCTCGGTCGAAATACCTGCCTATGTTGGATGCAAATGCCGACGGCAGTCGCATTGGCAAGCATGTCAGGTATCCCGCACATCCCGCTGGCGACCACGATCTTCATACCTACAGCGGCAACGCACGGCTCGGGTTGAGCTGGTTGTTGTTTGACTCCGGCCGACGTCGCGCACAGTACGATCAAGCCTACGCCAAACTCACTGCAGCTCTGTACAACAAAATTCTCGTCAACCGTGACCAGTCCATCACTGTAGCGGACATCTATTACAGGGCCAGCAATGCCAAGGCCAGCGCCGCGGCGGCCCGTGAGGCTACGGCTCGCGCCGAGAAAAACTACCAGGCCGCCAGACGCCTGCGCGAGGGCGGCGTTGGTTCCATCGCCGACGAGCTGCTGGCCAAAGTTGCCTGGCAACGCAGTCTCGCCGACAGAGAGGCCAAAGCCGCCGCCGTGGAGATCATGACGCTCAACCTCATCACCGCGATCGGTTTACCCGGGCAGACGCGTATCACTCTGCCCGCCACAATCAGCACCACCGATCTGCTATCTGACGGCAAACCCACCCAACCGCAGGCCCACACAGTCCCCGCGGCACAGACACATCACAACGCCCGCACCTCGGATCAAGACACGCCATCACAGTGGGTTGGCGAACGCATCATTGCCGCCGTTCGCAATCACCCCCGACTAGCCGCCGCCCGCGCCAACACATGGGCCGCCGAGGCAGAAACCGAATCCATTCAAGCAGAACATCGCCCTACCATCCGCTTACAAGCCAATCGCGACTTCGGCATTACGCCTGCCACAAACGCCGTCGTCAAACAAAATGTCAACAGTTGGTCTGTCGGCCTCAATATCCACATTCCTCTTTTTGACGGTTTCACGTCTCGTTACGCCACAGACGCTGCCCGCGCCAGGATCCGCATAGCCCGCGAAACCGAGCGTGCGGTATGGCTGCAAGAAGAGCAAA
>Ga0182738_1005069_pt1 | contig 14242 bp, 14 predicted proteins | sample eDN5th30CBELigMG_FD_128876 | JGI IMG/M metagenome (GOLD analysis project Ga0182738, IMG submission 128876) | Enriched Miracle-Growth compost microbial communities from Emeryville, California, USA - eDNA 5th pass 30_C BE-Lig MG (version 2)... ...
ACGTCTGCTCGCTGTCGTGCCGGTCGCTGATCTACAAGGGCATGTTCCTCGCCGAGCACCTGTCGGCCTTCTATCCCGACCTGCTCGACGAGCGCTTCGTGTCGCGCTTCGCGATCTTCCACCAGCGCTACTCGACCAACACCTTCCCGCAGTGGAAGCTGGCACAGCCGTTCCGCGTGCTGGCGCACAACGGCGAGATCAACACCATCCTGGGCAACGTCAACTGGATGAGGAGCCACGAGGCGCGGCTGGCGCATGACGGCTTCGGGCGTTTCATCGAGGACCTCAAGCCGATCGTGCAGCCCGGCGCGTCCGACTCCTCGGCGCTCGACAACGTGTTCGAGCTGCTGGTGCGCGGCCATCGCAACCTGCCGATGGTCAAGACGATGATGATCCCCGAGGCGTCGTCGGCGAACCCCAACGTGCCACCGAAGCACCGCGCGATGTACAACTACGTCAACGGCGTGATGGAGCCGTGGGACGGTCCGGCCGCCATTGCCGCCGTCGCGGGGAAGTGGGCCCTGGTCGGCCTCGACCGCAACGGGCTGCGCCCGATGCGCTACAGCGTGACGGCGAGCAACCTGCTGATCGCCGGTTCGGAATCCGGCATGGTGCCGACCGACGAGGTCGGCATCCTGGAGAAGGGCCGGCTCGGGCCGGGCGAGATGCTGGCCGTCGACATGGACGCGCCGCGGCTGCTCAAGGACCGCGAGCTGAAGGACATGCTCGCCGACACGCACGATTACGCGCAGTGGACCACGCGCACGGTCGAGCTCGATTCGCTGATCCGGCAGGACACGCCGTACGAGAAGCATTTCTCGGCCGAGGAGCTGCGCCGCCGCCAGTTCGCGGTCGGCTGGTCGATCGAGGATCTCGAGATGATCCTCCATCCGATGTGCGAGGACGGCAAGGAGGCCCTCGGCTCGATGGGTGACGACGCGCCGTTGGCCGTGCTGTCCGACACCTATCGCGGCATGCACCACTATTTCCGGCAGAACTTCAGCCAGGTCACCAACCCGCCGATCGATTCGCTGCGCGAACGCAATGTCATGACGATCCGCACCCGGCTGGGCAATCTCGGCAACATCCTCGACGAATCGTCCGAGCAGAGCGAGATGCTGTCGCTGCAGTCGCCGATCGTGCTCAACGCCGAGTTCGAGGCGATGCGCAAGTACATGGGCGATACGGCCTGCCGCATCGAATGCACCTTCGACCCGAAGGGCGGGCTCGATGCAATGCGCCAGGCGTTCGACCGAATCTGCAAGGAAGCCGAGGACGGTGTGCGCTCGGGCTGCCTGCATGTCGTGCTGACCGACGCCAATGTCGATGCCGGGAAGGCCGCGCTGCCGATGATCCTGGCGGCGGGCTGCGTGCATTCCTACCTGGTGCGCCAGTCGCTGCGCACCTTCACTTCGCTCAACGTGCGCTCGGGCGAATGCCTCGACGTGCATTACGCGGCCGTGATCATCGGAGTCGGCGCCACGACGGTGAATCCCTATCTCGCCGAGGAGACGATCGCGGCGCGCCACGCGCGCGGCCTGTTCGGCAAGCAGTCGCTCGGTCAATGCCTCGCCAACTACAAGAAGGCGCTCGACGACGGCCTGCTCAAGACCATGTCGAAGATGGGCATCTCGGTGCTGTCGTCGTACCGCGGCGGCTGCAACTTCGAGGCCGTCGGCCTGTCGCGCTCGCTGGTGCAGGAGTTCTTCCCCGGCATGCCCTCGCGCATCTCCGGCATCGGCCTGCGCGGCGTGCAGGAGAAGATCGCCGAGCAGCATGCGCGCGCGTTCGACGAGGAGGTGATCGCGCTGCCGATCGGCGGCTTCTACAAGTACCGCCGCGGCGGCGATCGGCACAACTTCGAGGGCGCGCTGATCCACATGCTGCAGGACGCGGTCAACACCGAGTCCTTTGCCAAGTTCAAGAAGTTCAGCGAGGCGGTGCGCCGCCTGCCGCCGATCAACCTGCGCGACCTGCTCGACTTCAGGACCGACCGCAAGCCGGTGCCGATCGACGAGGTCGAATCGATCACCGAGCTGCGCAAGCGCCTGGTGGCGCCCGGCATCTCGCTCGGCGCACTCGGGCCGGAGGCGCACGAGACGCTGTCGATCGCGATGAACCGCATCGGCGCCAAGTCCGATTCCGGCGAGGGCGGCGAGGACCCGGCGCGCTATCGTCCGCGGCCCAACGGCGACAATGCTTCGTCGGCCATCAAGCAGGTCGCCTCGGGGCGATTCGGCGTCACGGCCGAATATCTCAACAACTGCCGCGAGATCGAGATCAAGGTCGCGCAGGGCGCCAAGCCCGGCGAAGGCGGCCAGCTTCCCGGCCTGAAGGTCAGCGAGATGATCGCGCGGCTGCGTCACTCGACGCCGGGCGTGACGCTGATCAGCCCGCCGCCGCATCACGACATCTATTCGATCGAGGACCTGGCGCAGCTCATCTACGACCTGAAGCAGATCAACCCCGAGGCGCGTGTCACGGTGAAGCTGGTCGCCCGCTCGGGCATCGGCACGATCGCGGCCGGCGTGGCCAAGGCCAAGGCCGACGTGATCCTGGTGTCGGGCCACAGCGGCGGCACGGGCGCTTCGCCCCAGACCTCGATCAAGTATGCCGGCATTCCGTGGGAGATGGGCCTGTCCGAGACGCACCAGGTCCTGACGCTCAACCGCCTGCGCGAGAAGGTGCTGCTGCGCACCGACGGCGGCATCAAGACCGGCCGCGACGTGGTGATCGCCGCCCTGCTCGGCGCCGAGGAGTACGGCATCGGCACGGCGTCGCTGATCGCCATGGGCTGCATCATGGTGCGGCAGTGCCATTCCAACACCTGTCCGGTGGGCGTCTGCACCCAGGACCCGGTGCTGCGCGCGAAGTTCGAGGGCAGCCCGGAGAAGGTCGTCAATCTCTTCAGCTTCGTTGCCGAGGAGGTGCGCGAGATCCTGGCGCAGCTCGGCTACCGCTCGCTGCTCGAGATCGTCGGCCGGTCCGATCTCCTGAAGCAGGTCAATCGCGGCGCGCGCTACCTCGACGACCTGGATCTCAGCCCGCTGCTGGTCCGTACCGACGGCGGCTCGGGGGCCGTGCATTGCACGATGGAGGGGCGCAACGAGGTGCCCGACACGCTCGATGCGCAGATGATCCGCGATGCCCGGCCGCTGTTCACCCACCGCGAGAAGATGCAGCTTCAGTACAGCGTGCGGAACACCCATCGCGCGGTCGGCACGCGGCTGGCCGCCATGATCACCCGCAAGTACGGCATGGCGGGGCTGCAACCCGACACGGTGACGGTCCGGCTGCGCGGCACCGCCGGCCAGTCGCTCGGCGCCTTCGCGGTGCAGGGCATGAAGCTCGAAGTGTTCGGCGACGCCAACGACTATGTCGGCAAGGGCCTGTCGGGCGGCACGATCGTGGTGAAGCCGACCGTGTCGAGCCTGCTGGTGCCCGAGCACAATGCGATCGTCGGCAACACGGTGCTGTACGGGGCGACCGCCGGCAAGCTGTTCGCCTCGGGCAAGGCCGGCGAGCGCTTCGCCGTGCGCAACTCCGGCGCCGACACCGTGGTCGAAGGCACCGGCTCCAACGGCTGCGAGTACATGACCGGGGGCACGGCCGTGGTGCTGGGCGACGTCGGCGTGAACTTCGCCGCCGGCATGACCGGCGGCATGGCCTTCGTCTACGATCCGGAGGGCGCGTTCGAGCGCAAGGTCAATCCCGAGACGGTGGCCTGGCAACGCCTCTCCCATCCGCACTGGGATGCCGTGCTCAAGGCGATGGTCGAGGAGCACGTCCGCGAGACCAAGTCGCCCCGCGGCGCTCGCCTGCTGAACGACTGGAGCCGGGAGGTCGAGAAGTTCTGGCAGGTCGTGCCGAAGGAGATGCTGTCGCGCCTGCCGATGCCGCTGTCGGACGCGAGGGAGAAGCGGGCCTGAGGATCATGGCTGGAGCGCGGCTCTCATAGGCGCCAACTTCAGAACGCCTGACATGGGCCAGTGTGGGAATGTCCGGCTCGGTCGGCGCGGACACGATCGAGTCCGCAGCTCAGAGGCAAGGAGCTCAAGATTCCAGCGAGGCTATGCCTCCGGACCGACAAGAGATTGCGCCGGGGCATACTCATTGGACCGCGCGCATCCTGCGCGCTCATGATTATGAGCGCGCAGGATGCGCGCGGTCCAATGAGGATGATCGGGCACGGCTACGCCTCGGCCCAGCCGGGCGGGTCCAGCCTGTGTCCGGCGTTGGAAATCTGACGCGTCTGCATGCCGTTCGGCGACTCAGGCAGAGATGGATTCTCGGCGCGAAAAGCCGGACAGATAATGGGCCGCACCCTCTCCGTCTGGAAGGCCAGCATTTTCCGGCCTCCGGGCGGGCTAGGTCAGGAGTTCTGAACTTGGCCTCTTTCCTCATGCTCCTCGCCTCCGACAGGGGAGAGGAGCATGATTTTCTTCGGAAGCAGAAATTAGTGCCTGCACGGGCACCCCCAGCGAAAGATCATGAACGTTCCTCGCCTCGCCTATCTGCAGCTCGGCCTGAACATCGTCCTGTTCGGGCTGAGCTGGCCGATCATCAAGATCGGCCTGCAGGGCGCCTCCCCGCTGTGGTTCGCGGCGGCGCGCGCCACCCTGTCGGCGACCGTGGCGTTCATCCTGCTGGCGCTGCTCGGCCGCCTGAAGTGGCCGCCACGCGCCGACTGGCCGATCGTGCTGTCGGTCGGCGCCCTGCAGCTTGCCTGCTTCTTCGGCTTCACCAACCTCGGCCTGCAGAGCCTGCCGCCCGGCCGCTCGAGCGTGCTCGCCTATACCGCCTCGCTGTGGGTCGTGCCCTTGTCGATGCTGATCGGCGAGAAGGTCGGCTGGCGGGCTTTCCTCGGCGTGCTGCTGGGTATCGCCGGCATCGTCGTCCTGGCCGATCCGCCGCGCTTCGACTGGAGCGACACCGGCGTGATCTGGGGCCATGTCTGGCTGCTTTTGTCAGGCTTCACCTGGGCGGTCGCCATCGTCCATATCCGCCGCCACCGATGGCGCACGGCCCCGCTCGACGCGCTCCCCTGGCAGATGAGCGTGGCGGCAGCCCTCCTCTGGCTCGTCACACCCCTGGCCGAGCCGGACGGCTATCTCGATATCCACGTCGAGGAACTCTGGATCGGTCTGATCTATATCGGCGCCTTCGCCGGCCCGATCGCGACCTGGGCAGCCGTCTCGGTCAACCGTGCCCTGCCACCGGTCGTCGGCTCGATGGCCATGCTGGGCGTCCCGCTGCTCAGCATCGCCTCGTCCGTGGTCCTGGTGGACGAACCGATCACACTACCGCTGGCGATCGGAACGCTGCTCGTGATCGCGGGCATCGCGACCGTGGTCCTCGATCGGCGTTAGGCTCGGCCAATGCCGGTCTTCACGAAATCCTGGCCGACGAACAGCAGAGGCAAGTTTCGCTCGATTGCGAGGGCATGCGAGAAGCAATCGCCGAAGTTCAGCCCCGCTGTTCGCCGACCTTTGCCCCAGGCATCGAAGGCGTCAATGGCCAAGCTGGCAACCGCCGGACCGACAGCCACTTCCGCCAGCCCCAATGTTTGCCAATTTTCCTCGAAGGTCGTCCTGTCCCAGCCAAAGCGGCCCATCATGACAAGCGCGGTCTCTACACGAGAGGCCGAGGTAACGAAGACAAGAGCAGCGTTATTCAATGCCTTGCGAACTTCAAGCGCCGCCGGTCCATCAATAAAGACCTCGACGATCGCCGACGTGTCGACGGCAATGTCGCTCACCGCGGCAGGCCGTCATCGCCATAGAGATCGCCGTGGTCCGCCAGCCGGGCACGCTCCTCCGGTGTGCCCTGAAGCGGGTACCGCTTGCGCGTTTCCGACAGCACGCGATCGAGTTGAGCCCGCCTGCGCTTGGCCAGCGCGACCGCCTCCCGCTCGTCGAGCAGCTTCTCGCAGGCAACCGCAACCGCCTCGGAAATGGTAATGTCGAGGTGCTTGGCCAGTCGGCGGGCCGCCTTCTCGGCACGGGGATTGGCGATGGTGATCATATAGATTTGATATATATCGCTAACGGATGGGTCAAGTATTGGGGGAGCATATGAACTGGGGCGTCATGAGCCGCGACGAGCGGGACGCGGCATACAACAACACCAATGCGGTCAGGAATTCGGCCGCGCTCAATGCGGCGCGAGAGACGGCCTCGGCGGCTTTTCGGAAGGCGCATCCGGAGCATCTGGACGTCCCGTACGGCCCGCGCGAGCGGAACAAATGGGATCTGTTTCCGGCGAAGGATCCCAACGCGCCGTGCCTGGTCTTCATCCATGGCGGCTACTGGCAGCGCAACAGCCGCGAGATGTTCGCGAACCTCATCGCCGGTCCCTATGCCCACGGCTGGGCGGCGGCACTGCCGGGCTACACGCTGGCGCCCGATGCGACGCTCACCGAAATCGTGGCGGAGATCAACGCGGCGCTCGACTGGCTGGCGGCCAACGGGCCGGCGCACGGCATCAACGGCAAGGTCGTGCTGTCGGGCTGGTCGGCGGGCGGACACCTGACGGCACAATGTCTCGGCCATCCGCGGGTCAGCGCCGGGCTCGCCATCTCCGGCGTGTTCGAGCTCGGGCCGATCCGCGACACCTACCTCAACGAGAAGCTCAGGCTCAGCGACGAGGAGATCGAGCAGCTCTCGCCGCTGCGCCTGCCGATGGTGCACAAGCCGCTCGCCATCACCTACGGCACGGCCGAGCTGCCGCCGCTGGTCGGCGACAGCCGGGCGCTGCACGCCCTGCGCGCGGCGCAGCACCTGCCCGGGCCGCTGATCCCGGTGGCCGGCGCCGACCACTTCACCATCACCCACGAGCTGCGCGACACCGACGGTGAGCTGACGCGACAGCTCCTGCTGCTGGCGTGAGACGCGCCGCCACGCCTCTTGCCCTTGCGCTCCTGCTCGTCGCGCTGCCCGCTGCCGCGCAGCGTGACGAGGATATCCGCCGGCTGATCGTCGAGGATTCGCTGGCCCGCTTCTCCGGCTACTGCCCCTGCCCCTACAGCTACGACCGCGGCGAACAGTGCGGCGAGAAAAGCGTCTACAGCCGGCGGACCGATCCCTACCTGTACTGCTATCCGGCCGACGTCCCTTGGCGCGACGTCCAGGCCTATCGCGACCGCATGGGGATTCCCGACCGACGGCAGTAGCGTCGTCGGGGGCGTGGATGAAGGCTGCCTGAACCTGCGCCGCATTGACAGTCCCGAAACCACTCCCGCATATGCGACGGCGGAACGAGGGAAACGATGGCGAACAAGGTCTACAAGGACGCGAAATCGGCGCTCGACGGGCTGCTACGGGACGATCTGATGCTGATGTGCGGCGGCTTCGGGCTGGTCGGCATTCCCGACAGGCTGATCGAGGCGGTGCGCGACTCGGGCGTGAAGGGCCTGACCTGCGTTTCGAACAATGCCGGCATCGACGGCGCGGGCCTCGGCTTGCTGCTCGAGAGCGGCCAGGTCAGGAAGATGATCTCGTCCTATGTCGGCGAGAACAAGACCTTCGCCAAGCTCTACCTCGAAGGAAAGCTCGAGCTCGAATTCAATCCGCAGGGCACGCTTGCCGAGCGTTGCCGCGCCGGCGGCGCGGGCATCCCCGCCTTCTACACGAAGACCGGCGTCGGCACGCTGGTCTCCGAGGGCAAGGAGATCAGGAATTTCGACGGCGAGGATTACGTGATGGAGCGCGGCCTGGTGGGCGACATCGCGCTCGTGAAGGCCTGGAAGGGCGACATGGCCGGCAACCTCGTCTATCGGAAGGCAGCGCGGAACTTCAATCCGATGATGGCGACGGCAGCGAAGATCTGCGTCGCCGAGGTCGAGGAGCTGGTCGAGGTCGGCCAGCTCGATCCCGACCACATCCATACGCCTGCCGTCTTCGTGAAGCGCCTGTTCTGCGGCGCGCCCTACGACAGGAAGATCGAGCAGCGCACCATCCGCAAGGCTTGAGGAGCAGCAGCATGGCCTGGACCCGCGATCAGATGGCGGCGCGCGCCGCCAAGGAACTGAAGGACGGCTTCTACGTGAACCTCGGCATCGGCATCCCGACCCTGGTGTCCAACTACGTGCCGGAGGATGTCGACATCACGCTCCAGAGCGAGAACGGCATGCTCGGCGTCGGCCCGTTCCCGCTCGACAACGAGGTCGATCCCGACATCATCAATGCCGGCAAGCAGACCGTGACCGAAGTGAAGGGCACGTCCTATTTCAGCTCGGCCGATTCTTTTGCCATGATCCGCGGCGGCCACATCGACCTGTCGATCCTGGGCGCGATGGAAGTCGCCGAGAACGGCGATCTCGCCAACTGGATGATCCCGGGCAAGATGGTGAAAGGCATGGGCGGCGCCATGGATCTCGTCGCCGGCGTGAAGCGCGTGATCGTCACCATGGAGCACGTCTCCAAGGACGGCCAGTCGAAGCTCCTCAAGGAATGCACCTTGCCGCTCACCGGCAAGCGGGTGGTCGACATGGTGATCAGCGAGCTCGGCGTATTCTCGGTCGACAAGCATGGTCCGAGCGGCATCACCCTGCTCGAGCTCGCCGACGGCGTGACGGTCGACGAGGTCAAGGCGAAGACCAAGGCGACGCTGGTCGTTCGATAGAGCGGATACTGTGGCGCTCACCAGGCGTCATCCCGAGCGCAGCGGGGATCCTCTTCGGCATCGCGATCCTGAAGGATTTGGACGGGCGACGGCGCCCTCCTTACGCCGCCGTGCGCGGCTCGAAGGCATCGATCGACTTGAGCTGGCCGAAGCAGGGTCGAAAGCCGTTTGCAGGTTCATCCAGAATTCCAGACCAGTGCTGAAGTAGCGGCCAAGCCGAAGCGCGGCGTCCGCCGTCACGGGGATCTCCTCGCCCACCAGGCGCTCGATGCGGCTGCAAGGCACGCGGCAGGCTGCGGCAAGGCCTTCGCTGGACAGCTCGAGCAGGAATTCCTCGCGCAGGATCTCACCCGGATGGACGGGCGGTTTCGGGCCGATCATGAGGCACACTACCTCGTACCAAGGCAAACGCCGTTCGCGGGTGCGTTGCCGCGTTGGCTGGCTGGAACCTGACGTGTTTCCTCATTGCCGCAGAGAGAAGGACTACGCCAGCCGGCAGGCGGCCAGGCCGGCGGGCCGCCAGCAGCAGAGGGGCGCCGACCGCCCCTGGATCGCCATCCAGGCCGAGCGCTGTGCCTCCTGCTCGCGGCGAACTGACTGCCCGTCGCCCCGACCGGAGGGGCCTTGCCTCCACAAACGACTGCCCTTTGTCGAAGCAATCCCTCTCCGCTATGGGCTTCGGCGCTTCGGTCGAGACGACGGAGTCGATCCGGCTGCGACGCAGGGGCCTCGCTACACCAGAAACCCGGCGAGCCTCGCGGCTTCGTCGTTCAGGATCTTGTGCGAGGTTTCGAGGATGGCGGGATTGGCCGCATAGCACTCGCCCCGCGCCGCGACGCTGAGCGAGGCCACCGCCTTGCCGTCGGCGCGGCGCAACGGGACGGCGATCGCGCAGAAGTCGAGCATCGCCTCCTGGCGCGTGATGCAGAAGCCGTCCTCGCGGCCCTTGAGGATGGTTGCGCGCAACGCCTCGCGATCCGTCAGCGTGAACGGGGTGCCGCCCTTCGGCGTCATCCCGGCGAAGCGGGCATCGAGCTCGTCGTCCGGCAACATGCCGAACAGGACGCGGCCGGCGGCCGTCGACAGCGCCGGCAGCCTGAGCCCGATCGATGGCACCAGACCGAGCGGGAACTGCCGGTTGGCGTTGGCGATCATCATCATCTCGTCGCCGACCAGCACGCCGGCGAAGCACGATTCGCCGGTCGTCGCCATGATCCGCTCGCAGGCCGGCTGGAGCACGGTGGCGACCAGATCGGTGCCGAGATAGGCAACGGCGAGACTCATGACCTGCGGTGCGAGCCGGAACACCCGCCCATCCGTCTCGGCATAGCCGAGGTCGACCAGGGTCAGCAGCACACGGCGCACTGTCGGTTTGGGAAGATCGGTGACCCTCGCGGCGTCGCTCAGGGTCATGCTCGACCGCTTGCGGCTGAAGGCGCGGATCACGCTCAGGCCCCGCGCAAGCGCCTCGACGAAGTAGTCACCGTTGCCGACAGCCTCGCGCCGGGCGGTAGCGGTCTCGTTCAGCCGAGGCACGAACCCTCGGAAGCAAGCGTACGAAATGCGTGCATTCGTGCGCCATTAGCCTTCGCCGGGGGGTCCAGTCAATTCGACGTCGCTACCAGCGGGCGAAGAACTGCCGGATCGGCTCGGCGCCGGGATTGCTGTAGCGGCGGTCGAGCACGATCGCGCGGCCGGTCGCGCCGGCACCGTAATAGAGCGCATTCCAGTCGTCGTCTGAGTCGATGTAGGAGCCTTCGAGCGAAGCGCCGGCAAACAGGCCGTTCGAGTTGGCGAACGCCAGGATATCGGCGCCCGCCGCCGCCGTGGTCGCGCCCTCGAAGCCGGCACCGACCGCCACCATGGTGACGCCCGCCTCGGCCCCCACCTTGAACTTGTGGTCGAGCATGGCCATCAGGCCCTTCTCGCTCAGGATGATGAAGACGATCTGCGAAACCTTGCCGCCGATCTGCAGGCCGATGCTGCCCGAGCCCATGCCGTAGAAGGCCGGATAGCTCCAATCGTTCGTTGTGGCTCTCGCCATCATCACCCCGCGTCCGCCGGCGGCGCCGAGGATGAAGCCGCCCTGCACGAGCTCGGGGATGATCAGTACACCCCGTGCCTTGGACATCATCTTCAGCGCGTCGGGGAAGTCCCTGCCGGTGATCACCTTGCGGGCGGTGTCGAGGCTCTGGTCGACCAGCGACTGGCGCTTGGCATCGGCGCGGGCAAGGGCCGGCAGGAAGGCAAGGGCCGCGGTCCCGGCCAGGACGGATCGGCGAGCGAGCGTCATTTTCTGCTCCATCTTGCTTGCAGCCGACGCCGGGGAAGCGCCTTTTTTGGCCGCAACGGTACGACATTAGCACAATTCCGCACGGAAATGCCCGTGCTCAACCGTGCGGCGAGGGGCGATCTTTTAGTGTCATCGGCAGGCCGGCGGTCATCAGGACGACCCGGTCGGCGCGCCCGGCCATGCGCATGTTGAGCCGGCCCTGCGCGTCGCGGAAGGCGCGCCCGAGCGGGGTCTCGGGCACGATGCCGAGGCCGACCTCGTTGCTCACGAAGACGACCGGCACCGCCACGTCGTCGAGGGTGCGGAGCAGGTCGTCGGTTGCTTCGTCGAGGTCGCTCCCGCCCAGCATCAGGTTCGAGAGCCACAAGGTCAGGCAATCGACCAGCACCGGACGCCCTTGCGCGGCAGCCGAGGCCAGCGCCTCGTCGAGCTTCAGCGGCTCCTCGATCGTGGCCCAGTTGCCGCCGCGGCGCGCGCGATGGGCCATGATGCGCGTCGCCATCTCGACGTCGCCCGCCTGCGCGGTGGCAATATAGACGGCGGCCCGCGGCGCGGCGCCATGCAGGCTGCCGGTGACCAGCTTCTCGGCGTACGTGCTCTTGCCGGAGCGTGCGCCGCCCAGCACGAGGTTCACGGGCGGCAAGGGAAAAGCGCGGATGTGCTCCATCAAGGATGGGCGCGGACCAGCCAGCAGGCGCCCGCCAGCTTCACCCCCTCGGCCGTCGCATGGGGCCCGAGCGCCTCGGCGATGGCCGCTTTCGCCTTGGCGACCTGCTCGGGCGCCACATCTTTGAAAGCGCGCGCCAGCGGCCCGAAGTCGCCAATGCGCTGCAACACATCCGGGATATCGCTGCCCTGATTCAGCATCCCGTCGACCGGCTCGATCGACAGGCCGTCGAAGCCGGCCTGGAGGAGGATGCGTTCGACCCGGTTGCGATCGCCGAAGGAATACTGGCCGGGATCCTCCGGACCCGGCCGCGCCATCGGCGGCAGGAACGGCTGGGCGGCCCGCATCGGCACCGCGCCCCAGGGGTTCTCGGCCGCCGTGCGCCAGCACAGGAAGACCAGCCGGCCCGACGGTTTCAGAGCGCGTCGAATGTTGCGGAAAGCGGCGACCGGATCGCCGAAGAACATCACGCCGAAGCGCGAGAAGACGAGGTCGGCCGATGCCGGCGCGAAGGCATGGGTCGCGGCATCGGCCACTTCGAACGTCGCGTTGCCCGGCGCCCGCGCGCGGGCCGCCTCGACCAGCGGTTCGGAAATGTCGACGCCCAGCACGTGGCCCGAGGCGCCGACCGCCCCGGCGAGCTCGGCCGTCGTGCCGCCGGTGCCGCAGCCGATATCGATCACCCGCTCGCCGGGCTGCGCGCCGGCCGCCGCGAGCGCGATCTCGCTGAAGTCCGCAATGCCGCGCCGGATGCGGTCATAGGCCCCGAGCCACATCGCGCCACCGGGCCCGTTCCAGTAGGCGGCCTGCTCGGCCGCCAGCTCCTCCTTGCTCTTCATGCCCTGCTGCCGCCGTGCGCGACCACGATCTCGCGCGGCATGTAGTTGGTGAAGGCGACCTTCCAGGCGTGGCCCGGATCGGCATTCCCGAAATGCTCGATCAGGGTGATCGAGACATTGTCGATCTCGAACCGCACCGCCGCCTCGGGGTGCATGCTGAAGGCATGCGCCAGCGCGGCGCGGATCGTGCCGCCATGCGCGGTCGCCACGATGTCGCGGCCGCGATACTTGTCGGTCAGCCGCTCGATCGAACGCACCGTACGCTCGCGCAGGTCGCTGAAGCTCTCGCCGCCGGGCGGCCGGAACTCCGGTGGCGCGAGCCAGAACAGATGGCCGTTGCCGGGCTTGCCCGAAATCTCCGCATAGGTGAGGCCCTGCCATTCGCCGAACGACTGCTCGGCGAGATCGGGATCGATCACGATCTCGCCGAATTCGGCGCCGGCCTTGCCGAGGTGCTCGGCCGTCTTGCGCGCGCGCAGCAGGTTCGACGAGTACCAGACCGCGCCCTTGGGCAGGAGCTTCGCCTGATGCCGGAACAGGTCCTCGTTGCTGACGTCGCAATCCTTGTCGAACTGGCCATAGCAGCGGCCTTCCGGGTTCGGCACCGGCGCATGCCGGACCCACCACCAACGCGTCACCGCTCCCGTGTTCTTGGGCGCCAGAGCCATCTCGATTCCTTCTAGTGATGAAGCATGAGGGCGACGACGACCAGCACGGCGATCTCGGCCTTCTGCTGGACGGCGCCCAACGTATCGCCGGTATAGCCGCCGAGGCGCTCGGCGATCCAGCGTGACGCGAACCACGCCACCGCGATCGCCGCCACCGGCGCGACGATCGCCACGAAGAAGCCTTTGCCGAGCAGCAGCAGGAAGGCGAGCGCAGCGCCTATGCCGACCGTCAGCCAGACGTCCTGGTCGCTCGGCTTACCGGCCATCGCGCCGAGCCCGTCGCCATGGACCGGCGCATAGGCGAGCAGCGGATAGGCCAGTACCGCACGCGACAGCGCATGCGCCGCCATCAGCGCGACCAGCCCGGTCGCGCCGGAGAGCTGGGCGAGGCAGGCGACCTTGATCAGGACCGAGAGCACCAGGGCGAGCACGCCGAAGGTGCCGTTGCGGCTGTCGCGCATGATCTCCAGCCGCCGCGGCGGTTCGAGCGCATGCGGTCCCAGCCCGTCGGCGGTATCGGCCAGACCGTCTTCATGCAGCGCCCGTGTGATCAGAACGGTGACGCCGACCGCGAGCACGGCCGCCAGCCAGCCCGGCCCGGTGAGGCCGCGCACGATGGCGAATACCAGCCCGGCCGCGAGGCCGACCGCAGCGCCGATGAAGGGCAGCACCGGCAGCACGTCGGCCAGCGCCCAGCGCGGCGGGCCCCGATCGGGGCCCGTGCCGAACGACACGCCGGTGAAGAAGCGGGCCTGTTCCCTGAAGGCCTGCAGCCATTCGTCGAACGACGAAGGGCGCTGGCCCAAGGGAGGCCCCTGGAAGTCGTTGGGACTGGTCATGATGGGGCAAATATAGGATGGTCCGCGCCTTCCATGAATGCCCAGACGCCAACTTTCGACGAGATGCGCCGGATCCTGCGCGAGCTGCCGGGACCGGACCTCGAAGCACAGACCCAGGTGGTGCGCCGCCAGACCGAGCTGACCAAGCCCCCCGGCTCGCTTGGCCGGCTCGAGGAGCTCGCCGAATGGCTGGCCTGCTGGCAGGGCCGCGCCCAGCCGCGTATCGAGCGGCCGCGGGTCGCCGTCTTCGCCGGCACGCACGGCGTCGCGCGGCGTGGCGTCTCGGCCTATCCGTCCGAAGTCACCCAGCAGAT
>Ga0182738_1005070_pt1 | contig 14239 bp, 9 predicted proteins | sample eDN5th30CBELigMG_FD_128876 | JGI IMG/M metagenome (GOLD analysis project Ga0182738, IMG submission 128876) | Enriched Miracle-Growth compost microbial communities from Emeryville, California, USA - eDNA 5th pass 30_C BE-Lig MG (version 2)... ...
CGCGCGACATCTTCCACTGGCTGTCCGCGCTGATCGCCGTTCCGGTGGTGGTCTATTCCGGCAGGCCATTCTTCCAGTCCGCAGCTGCAGCACTGCGGAGGCGCACCACCAACATGGATGTGCCGATCTCCATCGGCGTGGTAGTGACGACACTGCTCAGCCTCCACGAGACAGCCATTGGCGGGCCGCACGCCTATTTCGACGGCGTGGTGATGCTGCTGTTTTTCCTGCTCGCGGGTCGCGCACTCGATGCGATGATGCGGGACCGCGCCCGTTCCGGCATCGGTGCCTTGCTCGCGCGCATGGGGCGCGAGGCGACGATCGTCGCGGATGACGGGACCACGCGGCGGGTGCTGGCGGCAGACATCGTTCCCGGCATGATGATGTCGGTCGCGGCAGGCGAGGCGCTGGCCGCGGACGGCGAGATCATCGAGGGCGAGAGTTCGTTCGACAGCTCGATGATAACCGGGGAGAGCGCACCTCGGCCTGCGCGCCCCGGGGAGCAGGTCTACGCCGGGATGATCAACCTCGATGCCCGGGTCTCGGTCGTGGTCACGGCTGCGGCGGAGGACACCGCCATCGCGGAGATCGCGCGCCTTATGGCTGAGGCGGGGCAGTCTCGCTCACGCTATGTCCGTGTCGCGGACCGGGCTGCGCGGCTGTACGCTCCGGTAGTTCATACCCTCGCACTGCTCAGCCTGTGTGGCTGGCTGCTCATGGGCGTGGGGCTTCACCAGGCGCTGCTGATCGCGGTCGCGGTACTGATCATCACCTGCCCATGTGCCTTGGGACTCGCGGTGCCGGCGGCGCATGTCGTCGTCGCGAGTGCGCTGATGCGGCGCGGGCTGCTGGTGAAGGACGGCAGTGCGCTCGAACGGCTCGCGGAGGCCGACTTCGCGATATTCGACAAGACCGGCACTCTCACCATGGGTGAGATGCGACCCGTAACCCTCAGTAATCTTACGGAACACCAGAAGTCGATTGCTCTCGCGCTGGCGCAGTCCAGCCGCCACCCGGTCAGCCGCGGGTTGTCCTCCGCCTTGCGCGATGAGGGTGTGATGCCAGCCAAGGTCCGCGATATCGTCGAGGATGCCGGCAACGGTCTCCGTGGATGGTGCGGCGAGGTCCCGGTGGCCTTGGTTCGTCCGCCGATCCAGCCCGGAGAGCTGCCGGCTGTCTCGCTGGCGATCGGAAACGAGCAAGCCGCGATAGAACTGGTTGACCCAATGCGGCCGGACGTGGCGGAAACGCTCGCCGCGTTGTCAACGATGCAGGTGGACGCCATGATCCTCTCCGGCGATGCCGAGGGGCCTGTCGCGAGCGCTTCCCGGCAGCTCGGCATTCCCTATCGCGCGCAGCTCGATCCTGCCGAGAAGCTGGCGGCGCTGCACGAGTTGGCTGGCAACGGCAAGCATGTGCTGATGGTCGGTGACGGGCTCAACGATGGCCCGGCTCTGGCTGCGGCCCACGTGTCGATCGCGCCTGCAACGGCGAGCGATGTGAGCCGCCAAGCGGCCGACGCGGTGTTTCTTGGCGACAAGCTGATGCCCGTAGCCTTGGCAGTACGCGCGGCGAGGCGGACCATGCGCACGGTGCGCCAGAACTTCAGCCTTGCCGTTTGCTACAACGTGATTGCCGTGCCGCTGGCGATCGCCGGGCTGGTGACGCCGCTCATTGCGGCTCTGGCCATGTCGATGAGTTCGCTGATCGTCGTGGCAAACTCGCTGCGGCTGGCGCGGATCGGACGATGACAGGGCTGGCGATCCTTATTCCCGTGGCTCTGGGGCTCGGGGGGCTTGGCCTTGTCGGGTTCTTCTGGGCCATGCGCCACGACCAGTTCGAAGACCTCGAGGGTGCCGCGCATCGCGTGCTTCTCGACGAGGACGAAGAGGATTGAGCCGCCGCCGAAGGAGATAACAATGCCGCTCTGGTTCTTTCCCGCCTTGCTGGCCGTGCTGGCGGTGTCGACGCTGATCGCAGGAATCTGGCTGCTGCTTCATCTCCAGGCGCTTGCCACGCTCTTCCGAGGCCGGGCCGACATCGTACCATCCCCGCGCCGCCCCCACGCATCGCGCGGCGCGCTGTGGTTGGCGCTTGCCGTGTTCAACATCGGCTGGATCGGAAGCATCGCGGTGTGGACCTACACCATGACCGGCGAGGCCAACGAGGTCATCGTTCAGGGCGGGTAGTCGATAGAACCGTGCTGCTCAGTAATCGAGCAGGCCCGTTTGGGCGCCCAAACTCGATAGACGGCTGACACTGACTGCCGAAGGATCCACCTCCGAGGAGACGTTGCCCTCATCGCGGTATCCCGTTGGGCTAACTTCGTACCTCTCTCGGAATGAGCGCGCGAACATTGCAGTGCTGGTGAACCCACAGCAGTGGGCGATTTCGGCGACGGTGTGTCCACGCCACCGCGGGTCTCGCAAGCGGCGGGCAGCTTCTTCCAGACGTCTACGCAGAACGTAAGAGCGCGGACTTTCATTGCACTGTGCAAACAGTTTGCGCACCACGGACGGATCCATGCGCAGCCCGTCAGCAATGGAACTCGGCTTGAAGTCCGGGTCGTGCAGGCGGTCCTCGATATAGTTCTGCACGGTGAGCAGCGCGATATCGTCAAGTACACAGTCGCTCCGCATTGAGCCGAACACCATGCTGTAGGCGGTACCGATCAATTCTAGCAGATGGTGAGCGAGGCAATCTTCGTACAGGGAGGAAAAGCCTTGTTCCAGCCTACGCCAAAGGCTGCGAGCCATCACCCCGGCAGAAGGGGTTACGCCAGCCCCAGCAGGTAATCGGCGTCCGCAGAGATACTGTGGATTTGGAATGTAGTTAGAGATCATGTCCGCCGGAACGCGGATAAGCAGCATTTCCGCATCATCGTCCAGAACGCGTGAATGCGGCAGCCCGTGGTCGCACAAAGCAAAGTCGCCGGGATTTAGAACGGCGCTATTGCCGCCTTGTGCAAAGAGGCCCTTGCCGTTTGCCTGTATGATGAACGAATAAAGCTTTGGCGAATTGCTGTCGATGTGCGCTTCGGTCCGTCGGATCGCGCATCGGCCGGTCGCAAGGTGGGCCAGCCCTAACGGGCCGACCCGGCTCATCATCAGGCCAGCGGAGAAATTGTTTCCGTAGGGGATGACGTCTGCGGCCGCGAGCAGCCCTGAATACATCTCATTCCAGGCTTTTGCTCTGTTCGCGATTTGCAATCCCTGGGTGCTGAATCTCTCCATATCTCTTTTTATCACCTGTGGGCGTGTGGAAATGCGCCCATATCTATGTCATTCTGCATCGCGGAGCGAAGCGAAACTTGCATGAAAAGGCATGCACCGTTGCCAACCTTACTCGCAGGTGAGGGCGCCATCTGGTTCAGGAGCGAACGTTCACTCTGTGACAGGATCGTCCAGATTCGGGTTCGTGACGGGCGTGTCCCCTTCGAATAGGGTCTCAAATCTCCTATAGCTGCAGAGCCACTGCCCGCCGGGCCCCCGACGAAACCGCTCGGTCATCAGTGAAATCGTGTTTGGGGGACTGGATGGCAGCACCTTCGTGCCGTTCTCAGCATATATGAACATGTAGTAATTCGCTTCGCAGCTGTCCGACGCAGTGTAACGCACGTGAAGGTTGGTAAAACTGTGCACCGCGAGGCGCGGCCCTTGCGCGATGCGCCAATCGTAAAATTGCTGGATCTTTTGCGGGCCGATGTATGAGGCGAATGGGCCGTGAAACTCAGCATCCGGTGTGTAGTAGCGCGCCGCGTCGCGGCCGAGATTGACGTCGACCTCGAACCAATACTCCGCGAGCAGCTGCGAGAGTTCGATATTCAACTTTAGCGCGTCTTGGTTCGTCACCGGTTCATCCTGTCGAAAAGGGTCAAGTTGATCGTGCTAACCGGCTCGTGCCGGTCCGGTTTGCCCTGCACGGCAGTCAGTCTTGATTCCTGATCTGGCTCGATTGCGCTACATTTGACCCGCGACGTAACGTTGAACTGAGCGAGAGGGCTCCAATTCAGTTCGGAGGGATGCGATGAGGGTTCGGCGGATCGTGGTGCTAGCGCTGGCCGTTTTTCTGCTGCCCGTGGCCGCACCTTTGCGTGCCGACACGGCAGTGGACGCGCTCGCGCGTGACGTCGCGCGCGCAGAAAGCGTTCGCTCCGTGAAGACCTTGCAGCGCCTCTATGCCCAGTACGCCCAGTATGGGCTCTGGAACGAGATCGGTGCCCTTTTCGTACAGGACGGCACGTTCCGGTTCGACGGCCAGATTACCGCCGGCGAAACCGTGAAGGGGCGTGAACAGATCGCTACCTTTCTTCGTTCACGCTATGGCGGAGGCCATGAGGGGCTTCTGCCGGGCGACGTGCGCACGACGATGATCGAGGCGCCAATCGTGAACCTCTCCGCCGATGGGCAAAGCGCCAAAGCGCGGTGGTATGCCCTGATTTTCACGGGAGACAGCGCCGGTGAGGCAACGATCGAAGGGGGCACTTTCCAGAACGAGTATGTGTTGGAGAACGGCGTCTGGAAGATCGCCTCTGCGCATTACTATCCCCGCCTTTACGGTCCCTATGAACAGGGCTGGACCAATTGGGGCGGTGGCGATCTTCCGCTGGTGCCCTATCATTTTACGCCGGACACCGTGGGCGTCCCCATTCCGCCACCGATCGGACCTGCTCCCGCGGCCACCGAAACGTTGGCGCAGCTTCGGGAGCGGATCGCCCGTCTGAATTCGGAGGATGACGTCCGCAACCTTCAGGCGGCCTATGGCTATTATGCCGACCGGAAGATGTGGGACGACGTCGTCGACCTTTTCGCAGGCGATGGCGTGCTCGAAGTTGCGGGCGCGGGGGTCTATCATGGGCCTGAAGGTGTTCGCCGTTGGCTTGAGACTATGGGGCCTGCAGGCCTCACGCACGGCCAGCTGAACGATCGTCCACAGTTTGACACCATCGTCACTGTAGCGCCGGGTGGTAACGAGGCATTCGCGCGCGGGATCGAACTCGGCATGTTGGGCGAAGCCGACGATGAGAAGGGCTGGTGGGAAGTCGCCGTCTTTAGCAATCGATTCGTGCGCGAGGATGGCGTCTGGAAAATCCGGGAGATGCGGCGTTTTCCGCTGTTCAAGACTGACTATTATCAAGGATGGGGCAAGAGCCGCATCACCGATCCTGTGCCCACCGGCAATCAAACGCCTGACGCAGCAATCCCGGGAGCCGATCACTCACCGGTCGGCCTCGCCATGCCCGCGTTTCTGCAACTTCATCCGGTTACCGGTCAACCGGTCCGGCCGAGTGGACAAGCGAAGCTCGTAGCGGAAAAACCCATCACAGGAGCGATCGCCCCAAGCGCGCCCCTCAGCATTGCCGTTGAGGAAGCGCGACGCCGGCTCGCGCTGTCGACCGCCTGGGACGGGGTGGAGAATGTCTCGGGTGCATATACCTCGTATCTCGACGACTACCAGTCACACCATTTCGGAGCCCTTATCGCCGAGAAGGGTTTCAAGATGTCCGCCTTCGCCGGCTACTACGTAGGCCGAGAGCGGGTCACCGAAGCGGGTGTGCGCGTTTGGGGCCCGCCGCCGACCTCGCGGCCTGGTGTCCATTTTCACTGGCGTCCGCAGCCCATCATCATGGTCGCGCCGGATGGCAAATCGGCGAACCTGCATGTACGCCTGTTCCAAATCCGGACCGGCAATGCTCCGAGGGAGACGGGCAGCTATGCTGCTGCTTTCATGTCCGGCAAGTATCATGATCAGTTCGTGCTCGAAAACGGCTCGTGGCGTTTCTGGAACCTGTCGCTGGATGAGCCCTACATGATGACCGCTGGCTGGAAAGGCGGCTGGGCGAAAGCGAAGGATCCCACCGGACCGCTGCCGAGAAGCCGTAGTGTGCTGGTTCGCGAGGATAGCGACTTTAAGCCGGATGTTCCTGTGACAGCACTGGGCAAACGGCAGGAGCACTTCTGGGGAGGCACTGGCGAAACCTGGCAGTGGCCTACCATCCTGCCCATGTGGTTTGAATTCACCAATCCAGTGACCGGCCGCATGCCTGAGAATTATCAGGAGAACTGCGCACCCTGTACGGCCGCACCACACCTGAGATTGGACCGAAACGGCTTCATGGAGCCGCCGGACCTCAGGGATTCGAACAGGCTACCGTGATTTCGAAGGGGCCTGCGGACCCTCCCGGCATTCCGGGAGGGTCGCCTTCAACGGCCGCCTGAAACCGCCAGGTTCGCTCCGGTGACGAAAGACGCTTCCGATGAAGCGAGATACATCACTGCCGAGGCAACCTCTTGCGGCTCGCCGATGCGTTGAAGGGCGGTCATACCCGCAGCGCGAACTTTTTTCTCGTCGCTGAGCATTCCGGTATCGATGGGCCCCGGTGATACAGCGTTCACCCGAATACCTTGTGGACCAACCTCGCGGGCAAGCCCGACAGTCAGGCTGTCGACGCCTCCCTTCGACGCCGCGTACCAAACATGTTCGCCGGGTGATCCGTAAACAGTGGCCCGAGAGGAGAGGAAGATGATGGCCCCGCCAGCACCCCCACGTGCGGTCGACATGCGTGCCACGGCCTCGCGCGCGCAGAGCACCGCCCCCGTGAGGTTGACTGCAATCACCTGGGCGATGATCGCTGGATCCGCGTCGATAAGTGGCGATGATCCGCCTGTGATGCCCCCGCTGTATGCCATCGCCTTCAGTGTGCCCATTTCATCCGCCTTGGCGAACAGCGCTGCGACGTTCTCCTGCCGCCGCGTGTCGGCGCGTATCGCTTCGGCAATTCCGCCTTGGCCGCGTATTTCGTCGACGACGCCTTGGGCTTGGTTTTCGTTGTTCGCGTAGCTTAGCAGCACTCTATGCCCCGCACTTGCCGCTGCCCGGGAGATCGCTGCGCCAATGCCTCGGCTGCCACCCGTGACGAGAAAGACACTCTCACTCACCCTGTACACTCCTGTTCTGGTCGTACTACGCGGGCCTCGCGGGCCTCGCGGGCCTCGCGGGCTCGCTGCATCGAAGTCTGCGCTGGCGCAGTCGCGCCAATCGTGCCCTATTCCGCTGCTGTCTCACGGGACGTAGCGTTGAAAATTACCAGCGCGAGCAGGGAGAGGGTCAAGGGCAGTGCCATAACCACGAACACCATTGCCGGGGCTACCCGTGCTTCCAGTAGAAGGCTCGCAGCGAGGGGGCTCAGCACGTTACCGATGCGGCCGAATGCCACGGCCGCCCCGATGCCGGTTGAGCGGATCTCAGTGGGATAAAAACGGACGGCTGGCGGGTAGAGCAGGTAGAAGGATCCGTTCATGAACATGCCACAGGCGAAACCGAAGACGAGATTTCCCATCATCCCGCCGTCGATAGTGACGCCCTGTCCGATCGTGGCGACCGACGCCGCGAAGATGGCGCCCATCAACACCCAATTGACGCTCCAACGCAGGGCAAACAGCGGGAGCGCGATGCCGCTAACGATGCCGCCAGCCCAATAGAACGAGGCTACCCGTGCGGCCTCCACGGGCGTGTGACCGGCGTAGTTAAAAATGAGCGGGAGCCAACTCGTGAAAAAGCTGACTGCTGCGCAAACCCCAATAAAGGTTGCCCAGAGAAGGAGCGTGCCAAGCGTGCGCCCATCTTTGAACAATGCGACGACGGAGCCGCGCCCGGTGCCGCGAGGATCGGCTTCCGGTGCCGGGGTCTCGATGAGGCGCAAGCTCGCCAGGACGCTGGCCAACCGGGCGCTGCCCGGATGACGGAGTAGAAGGTAGCGCGGCGATTCCGGCAGGCTCATGAGGAGCAAAGCCATCGTCGCAGCGCACAGAACTGCCATCCAAAAGATCAGTGATTGCCAGTCAAGTTCGCCGATCGACGTCTGCATCAGCAATGCCGCAACGAGGCCGCCGACTGCCTGCCCTAAAATGACGAAAGCCACGACGCTTGCGCGGGTCCGTGTTGGAAGGAACTCGGAAACCAGCGCAGCCGCTGCGGGCACGACACCGCCAAAGCCAACTCCTGTCAGGATACGGCAGACCAAGAGTTCCGGAACTGTGCTTACAAAGGCAGTCGCGAGCGTAGCCAACGTCATGATCAGCATGGCCGCAATCAGGGCATTGCGACGGCCCACGCGATCGGCGAGCCAGCCAATGAAAATGCCGCCAATGATGAGTCCGATCGGTCCAGACGAGAAGATTGCGCCGAAGGCGGCCGATGATAGCCCCCAGTCCTCGGCGATGGCTGGAGCAAGCAATGGTATCAGGTTGAGATCGATCCCCTCCGTCAGCGTTACGAGGGCGCATAACAACACCACCCGCAACTGGATCGCCGTTAATGGCGCGCGATCGATCAACGCCTGAAGGGGCGAGGCCGGAGTGCCGGCGGTAGGTTTGCTCACGTTTGCCGAACCGTTCATCAAGGTTGCGGGAGGATATATTTGGGGATCAGGTATTGTGGCATGCGTCCGCTCACGGGATTGCGATAGTGGAACCACATGTGCGGCAACCGTGGGAAGGCCGGATAGATGTCGCCGGTGTTGTAGGCATCGAAGGTGGCGTCCGCGACGTTCCCCAGAGAGGGTGAATTGCGCCTGCTCCCGTCGTCCGAGATCTGAGTCCAGCCGGTTGAGTAAGGCGCATAGATCAGGTGATCGACGTCCGCCCGCTTGAACTTCCAGGCGCCGTCCTCGAACACGATGTCGTTTTCATAGACGCCGGTGACGAACATGGGGCCACGGCTAGCCGCAGCCGATCCACCCTCCCTGTCAACCGGCACGATCACCGTCTGAAACAGACGCGACCTTGCCTGGGAGCGTTGGCCGTCTGCCGACACATGGACCACCGGCTGAGTGAGCATGTGCATGATCAGCGAGGTGCGCTGTGGATTGTAGCTGCCGTATCGCTGCCGAGAGAAGGAGGCGATCCGTGCAGGCGTGCGGATAAAGCCGCCTCCAGCGCTATCTCGCTCCCCTTGTCCGGCAAATAGGGACGCCAACTCGTCCCATTGGTTGTCATCCAGATACTGACCGTAGCCACCATTGAGGTTTTCGGCCGAATCGTATGCTGCTGCGATGTTCAGCGACACGCGTAGTCTCTCGATATCGCCGCCATCGCGAGGCCGAGGCGCAGGTGGTTTGCGATCCAGTGGCCACAACGGCGGCAGTGTCACGTCCGAGGTGTCGTCCGGCGCAAAGTCCGCAGACGGCAACACCTCGCTTTGCCAGTCTTTCGCCCAACCTTTGTCGTAGTCGGTCTTGAGGTACATAGCGTTGCGCATGTTTTGGACGCGCCATCTGCCGTCCCGTTTGACGAACAGGTTGTCGAAGCGGGTGAAGGTCCACCATGCTCTTGCGTTGTCCTCGCCGATCATGCCCAACTCGATGCCACGGGCGCGAGCATGTTCGCCGTCCGCCGCGACTTCGATGATCAAGTCATGCTGAATGCGATCGTTTACCTCGCCGTAACGCAGGCCCGCAGGTCCGAACCGCTCCAAATTGCGGCGGATGCCCTTGTGGCCGCGATAAGTTCCGATGCCGGCGATCTCGACGCTGCCATCGGTAGAGAACAGGTCTACGACATCGTCCCACATCTTGCGATCGACGTAATAACCATACGCGTTTTGGAGGTTGCGGATTTCATCCTCGTCGCGCAGCCCCTGGATGCGACCGGCAAGCAATTCCACGGAAAGTCCCGGTGAAGGGAGGGCTGGCACCTCTGGTCCCAGCGGAAATGGCTTGCCGATATCACCCGGCTGAAAATGATACGGCACTATCGGTAACTGCGGGCGGAAGGGGCGCCAGCCGTTCTCGTAAGCGCCTAACAGCATTGGCGAGAAGATTTGCCGGCTGATTTTCCAAGCACCGTCCCTGCGCACGTATTCGCATTCGAAGATGCCGCCCTGCCAGCTCGCGTCACCGTTCAGCGCCCCGCGCATGGAAAACGCATGCCAGCGCCCTTTTGCGTGATTGCCATCATCGCTTAGGGTGATGATCGGTGCCATCATAAAAGGCGTGTGGACCATGTTGGCTGGAAGGCCCACGGTGCCCTTGCCGATCATCCTCTGGAAGTATGCGCGAAGGTTGGGGCGGCCGATGAAATGGTCGTCCGCATGGGCTAATTCGGCATCCTCCGTGAAGAGTGCTGCTGCGGCGTCCCAGTCGCCTACATCAACGTAGTGCGCCCAAGCAATCTCGACGCGCTTGATCGCCCGAACGCTTTCGACCCGGTCGATGTCGCGGGCCAGCGAGGCGAGTTGTGCGGCGTCAGCCGGCGTTGCGGCCACGGCGCGAGCAACTGGAGCGGATAGCGCGGCCAAAGCGGTGAGTGTCGTGAGCACCTCTCGCCGGGATTGGTTGATCACGTTCTTCCTACTCCACCATTTTCGGTCTGACTGCATGATGCGCCGCCGGTTCTGTTTTGCTCTGCCGGCAGTGCGAGCTACCCGCTCGCACTGCCGGTACCCTTTCCCCTACCATCGTTGGAAGGACAATGGCCGCCTATCAAAACCTCTTGCTGAGATTGACATACCATTGGCGCGGCATTCCGGGCTGAGCCTCGGTGTTGGGACGCCGAGACTCCTGATAGTCGCGCCAGTTCACGTAGTAGAGCTTGTTGAAGAGGTTGGTCACACCCGCGGCAATCGAGAAATCGTATTCATGGTTGTCATAGGTGACGCGGGTGTTGAAAATGGAACGAGCGCCAGTGAAATCGTTCCATTTGGTGGTAGTGCCGCTAATCGATTCACTGCTCTGATAGACCCAGTCGAGACGTGGAATAATTGTACCCCCGAGACCATCGACCTCTAAGGCATATTGAATGCCCGCATTGGCAGTCCAGAACGGGTTAGACTGCCGGTTGTTGACGGCCTGCCGGCGGATCGATTCAGCCATGAATTTCGACCAGCCCACAGAACCGTTGATCGTCAGGCCATCCACTGGGTTGATGGTATATTCGGCCTCGAAGCCGCGCACCGTAGCGGGTTGGTTGACGTAATAGGGGCGGTCGATGCAGACGATGCCGGTCCCAGGGGCAACAGTGGCGGCGCTGCAACGTGTCGATCCGGGAGGTCCGCCAGGCAACGGCTCGAGTTGCTGGTTGCCCGGAACCAGGCTGCCATCGGAGGCGATGGTGGCTTCCGCGCCGCCCCCCACGCTTGTGGGACGATTGTTGAAGTCCGTGTAGAACGCCGCCAGGTTCAAGCGAACGCGACGGTCGAAGAGATCCAGCTTGGCACCGATTTCGTAAGCAATATCGTCGTTGCCATCGTACTGGAAAACCTGGGTCGCCTGCTTGGGGCGGGCATTGTAGCCGGGCAGCGAGTTTCCGGTCGAAGCCGATGCATAGAAAAGTGCGTTGTCGGCCAACTCGTAGTTGAGGCCAAGCTTCCAATTGAATTTCTTCTGCTTGGGATCAACCTGGAAAACCGTGTCCCCCGAGTTGGGGTGGGGTGGCTCATCGATATCCGTCAGGTTGCTGTAATCGACAAACTTGTGGTCTTTCGAATATCGAGCGCCAAGGACGATACCCAACCGCTCACCGAAGGGCCGGATCGTCGCGTTGCCGAAAACGGCTTTCGAATTCGGTTCGAAAGTCGTGTACAGGGTCTTCACGTTCAGGCCGGTGGTAGGCGAATAATTTGTCGCTAGGAAATATCCGAACGCGTCATAGTAGAAGGCGCCGACAACCCAGTCGATCCAGTCCATTTTTCCCGAAAGGCGAACCTCGGCCATGTCGTATTTCTGGCCGATTCCCGAGATGACGTGCTCGATAACCAGCGGGCCGCCGTCGTTATCGAACGAGTGATTTTCGTTCATCTCACGATGTCCGAAAATGGCCGTCAGGTCGATGTCATTCGACACCTTCCAGGCGAGCTTCGCTGAAAAGCCCCAGTTGGTCAGATGAGTGATCGGAGACATGATCAACCCGCCGCGCGACAGCATCCCGTTGTAGAACGTGTTGCCCGGGATGACCGTGCCTGAGGCGATCCGATCTATGTAGGTCGCATAGCTTGTGAACGGATTACCCGTCATCAGACGGTCATCGTAGGCTATGCCGTAATAATCTGCCTGTGTTTTGAGGTTGGCTGGCACGAACGCTTCCTCGATGTCGAGTGTAGCGTCGGCCGGATTTTCTGAATCATCCCAGATCTTGTCCATCGAGAGCGTCAGCCTGACATCCGGTGTCGCCTCCCAGAGGATCGATCCTTTTAGCGCGCGCACATCCTGACCGCCCATGCGGCCAATCGTACAATCGGTTGGCTGATTGTTGGGGGTGAACTTTAATTGCTCGTCGAAATAGGGAAAGGAGCCGGCCAGTTCCGGCGTGCCCCGGCGATGCATTTCGCAGGCGAAATCCAGCAGACGCTGATAACCGTCTCGCGCTTTCGAGAGGCCGGAGACCATCACTGCAACGGAATCGCCGATCGGCAGGTTAATTCCAGCGCGAACATCTCGACGGTTAAGCTGCCCGACGGTTGCTTCGATATAGCCTGACGCCTCTTCCAGCCTGGGCTGCTTGGAAACAATGTTGACGGCGCCAGCGAGAGAGTTGCGACCGAACAGTGTACCTTGCGGGCCGCGGAGAACCTCCACGTGGTCAATGTCCAGCAGGTCGAAATTCGAGCCGAGCAGGATGGGATAGTAAACGTCATCGATATAATAGGCCACCGCGGCTTCGCCACCTAGGCTGGTGTCGCCCGTTCCGAGACCGCGAATGAAGGTGGTCACGCCAGGGCCGAAGGCGCCTTGTGCGCGCTTGAACTGGGCATTGGGCACTACGGCGCTGAGGTCCGAAACGCTCTCGAGGCCTCGCGCTTCAAGGGCGTCCGCCGTTACCGCAGTGATGGCGATTGGCGTATCCTGAAGGTTGGTGCTTTGTCGGGTGGCAGTGACGACGATGTCTTGAATACCTTCCGACACCTGCGTGACCGGAGGGGAGTCGTCCTGTGCATAAGCGGTGCTCGCCAGCATCGTCGCGACGAGTGAAAGCGCCGCACGGCCTTTAACAGTTCTTTTCATTCTAGGCCTCCCTTCGAACCCATGCCGGGTTCATCCCTGTCGGCCGTTGGCAACACTGCCATCTGAGGCCGCTCATCACGAAGGCTATCGATGCGGCGCGTGCGGTATTGCCTGCAGCGGCATGTGGTGTTGCCGACTCTAAATTGATCCATCAGTAGAGGGGTTTGGCGGTTTGACAGGAGGCCCGCGCTGCCTAAACTCAGGTCTAAGAAAAGACGGAAAACCTGCGAAAACGGTCTGTAATCGCGATGGACCGAGGGGAGAGGTGAATGGTGAGATTCAGTGCTCGCATAGCGAGACGGCCCACGTGATGTGGTCCGTTTCGAACGAATTGGATATCCTCTGTCGCAATCGAGTGAGCCCGGGATCATCGACGCGCGAGAGAGAGGTGATTGTTCACGATCTCGGCTCCATGGAGATTATCCGCGCGGACTGTGGAGCGGGGCCGGTCCCGCTTTTTGCCGACCAGAAAACTGGTGCCGCGCGTGGGAGCTATGGCTTCCTGCTTGTCCTGCGTGGGAACGCTCGATTACGGCACTATGGCCCAGAATGCGTTCTCGGCGCGGGCGACTTCGTCTTGATTAATAGTGCTGCACCTCACGGCTTTCATTTCGCAGAACCGGGCGCCTTGATGATATTGCGCGTCGCGCCACGCGTGCTGCGTACCTACCTACCAGCGCCAGAATCCTTCTGCGGCCGGCCTCTGCGGCCAGGTGACGGAATTTCCGAAAGCGCCGCGGAACTGATGCTCAGTATCTTCTCGCAACTGGATGGTGGCTTGGACATCGAATTCCGGAGCCGGGTTGTACGTAACTTGCTCGATACGCTGGCAACCGCATTTTCGATGGTCCTCGGCGAAGCTCTCGAGGCATCGCCTGTGATCTGCAATCTCAACGCGCGGGTAAGACTTTATATTGAGCGTAATCTGCGCGATCCCGACTTGAAGCCGTCGACCATCGCGTCGAGCTTGCGGCTCTCTCCTCGGTACTTGCGTGCCATCTTCGCGACGAACAAGGAGACTGTCTCCGCCTTCATGCTCAGGCGGCGTCTTGAAGAGTGTGCACGGGAGCTTGCCAATCGGCGGTGCGATCATCTCTCGATTACGCAGATTGCCTTTGGATGGGGCTTCAATAGCGGACCCCACTTTACTCGCAGCTTTCACGAGCGGTTCGGCGTTTCACCGCGCACCTACCGCCGGATGCATCGCGAAACCCCATCCAAGGACGTTCAGCCCTCTGGAGC
>Ga0182738_1005071_pt1 | contig 14234 bp, 3 predicted proteins | sample eDN5th30CBELigMG_FD_128876 | JGI IMG/M metagenome (GOLD analysis project Ga0182738, IMG submission 128876) | Enriched Miracle-Growth compost microbial communities from Emeryville, California, USA - eDNA 5th pass 30_C BE-Lig MG (version 2)... ...
CTTGTCTTTTAGGTTTTTTTTTTTTTTTAGGATCTCCTTGATTTTGAGTCACTCATCCTTCCTTCCCCTCAAGCTAAGACAATTGGAAATAGATTTGTGAGAGGAAAATCATGGGAAGGAAAATATTTCCACGGTTTGAAACAAGACTTCGAAGAAATTAAGTGATTGGTTTTTTTCTCAAAAATTGATGAGATATTGGGAGAATAATCTGAAAGATGATGCTCAAAAGGGGTTTTTAGATGTTTTTTGAAACTTCAGGTTTTTTCCTTCATTTTTAAACTTTTCTTATTGAAAGCATACCAACACAGCCCCCAGAAATAGACTTTTTTACCATTATTTCTCACCTGGTGGTTCTATTTCCTCAAATGAGAGATTTGGAGATTGAAGAAAAGGCTCGAAAACAAACAAGCTTTTTTCCGGCGAAAACTCAAAAAAAAGGCAGAATTAAAACTTTATTAACGATTGGAAGGATTAATTTTCCGCAGTCGAGAGGTAAAAAAATATAATCATATCAATATTGATACGTTCGGCATTCCGGGGGTTAATAAAGGAAATTAATAAGCTATATTATTATTTTTCCTTGTCATAAGGCAAAAAATAAACCCCTAGACCGAAGCTTGGGAAAAAATGACATTTCTTTAGACTGCTTTTCCCTGAGGCTTTATGGAGTAATTGAAGAGAAGAAAGATATTTCTCATCTCGTTTTGTGGGACTCATGCTTGTTTTCAAGGTTCTTATTAGATTATGTTGCGTTGAATAAAATATTTTTTATTGCCTGACGAATTGATCTCTCTCAGCGCACTTCGCGTTAATTCGACGTTTAACCGATGTGACCTTATGATATTCGGTTTTTGAGGATTTAATCAACAAATTAAAAAGGAGGAAGAAGGAGGGAATGTTTTTTCTGAAGAAATAGAAGTTGTGGTTTTATGAAACTTTGTTGGCAAAAATAAATGAGGCGATTCTGAAAATTGAATTTTTTTTTGGATGTTATTTTTATAAAAAGCCCAATTTGCCTGCAGAAGAATTTTGGTTTAAAAAATTCGCCAATCTTCAAAAAGTTGTTTCTCAAGATGATGATAAGTGTTATGAGTAGTGGAGGAGGAAGCGACTGATTTGCAAAGGGAAAACTAGTCAAAAAAGATGAGAATGTTTTGAAAAGAGAAGAGAATAAAAGATTAGCAATAGTTGCCTCTTATAAAAATACTTGGGTGAAAAAAATTAATTCCGAATTTTTCATACAAAATTTTTTTTTGAAGAAAAATGAAGAAAAGATTTGGAACTTGACAGGAGGCAAATCAAGAAAACAAGTTTTTTCACAGAAATCAAAGGCTCTCTAAAAATCCAGAATCGGCTCTTCATGACTAGAATTTTACTCTATGTTGGACTTTCATTGAGTTCAGACTACGTGCTTATTTTTCAAGACAAATTTTATTTTTATGCGAAACAAAAAATATCTTTTAAAGTTTTGAAAATGGCCAAGAACTTTGTTCTTTCCTGATTATATCAATATTATCCCTCAATCACTTGTCAATTCTCCTTGGTTTCGTTTTTTCTTTGTCTTCTTATTCTCTTTTGGCATCCTAGAAAAACTATTCTTCCCAATCTCTATTCTCTTTCAAAACTAAAAAACTATTTCTTTGAAAAATACTCTTCTATGAACTCATTGGGTCAAAATCCTTCATTCTCTCTATCCCAAGTCTGCAATAGTTGCTTTTCATCGGTTTATGGGTCTTGGTTCACATGCTGCATTATTCTAATATTGACTCTATGTTCTCAAAATGTTCTTTTAAAAACCTATATCCCCAATTCTGAAGCCAAATTGCAAAGATGAAAGAAGGCAGGGTCTCGACCAATCTTTAGTTGGTTCTAGATCTTTCTTTTCTTCAAAGTGGAAGGTAATTTATTGAAATTTACTGAAATCTATTTTTGGCAAAAAATTCTTCACAATATCAAGTTGTCATAGAAATGAAGGAGATATGTTGTAAGATTGAGATCCTGGCTTAAAGATTCGGTAAGAAATATTCATTTTTTGGAGATGTGACCTGAAGGAGTCAGAGAGAGGAGAATTTTCATTATGACGTTATGCGGTTTGTTATGAGTATTTCTGGGCAGGGGTCAAGTTTCTTACCATCATCAGCATATCCTCTTGGACCTCTTGGCTGGTTTGTAAATTTAGAAAAGCAAGTCTAAAAAATTTTTTAAGTGGAGGATTATAATGAAAGAACATTCTATAATGGTGGAATGGAGGATATCTTGATGGAAAAAATTAAACTTGCCAAGTTGATTACCAAATTACCGGTTAAAAAGATCTGAAGCCGCGAAAGATATGCTTCTATTGGAAATCAGATTTGTTAGTTTGTAAACGCGCGAGAAATTGATAATGGAAAAGCTAAACTTAAATATATGTCCCTCTTCAGAATAAACTCTTTTGAGATTTTCATAGAATCTTCTAGCTTGATCCAGTCTAAAGCAATTTATCTTATGGTAGATCGTAGATTTTACCCACCACACTATAAAAGTTCTGCACGTCACAAAAGTTTTTATAAAAAATAAGAAAACGAGGTCAGAATAATTTATTTGGGCGCGTTTCTCAATAATCTGAATTCATCACTGAAAATATACGTGTGATAGAAATAATAAAACACAGTGCACTATTTATTTCACAAAAATATTAAAATATAAATCTTTTTAAAAAACCTCTAAAAAAACACATTTTCAAACTCTTCTTTACACTTTTTAACTACAATGGAAGCCAAAAACGACCCTAATATGAGAAAGAAAGGACTTGTCAAGGGTGTCCCTACTGGTGATACTGTTATCTTCCAAGGCCCTGCCAAAAGCGGAATTCCCCTCGAAAAAACTCTCCGTCTCAATGGTATCCGTGCTCCCACTCTTGCCGACATCGACAGACCCGAAAGAGTCGAAGAACCCTTCGCTTATCAAGCCCGTGAATTCTTGAGAAAGAGACTCGTTGGCAAGCAAGTTTTCTTCTACACTGAGTACAAGATCGGTGATCGTGAATATGGTAGAGTCATTGTTGATGATGTCGACATCGGAGAAGCTCTCCTCGCCGAAGGTTTGGCTACCCTCCTCGATGACGTTAAGCCCGAACCCGCCAACTACGACAAATACACCATTGCTGCCGACAAGGCCTTCAAGGCCAAGAAGGGCATCTACACTGACGACAAGAAAGTCGAAGCCGCCAATACCAGAAAGTTGAACAAGATCGAAGATCTTGCTGGTTATGCCGAAAAGAACAAGGGCAAGACCTTGAAGGCTATTGTTGAAGAATTCAGAAGCGGACTCTTCTCCCTCTACCTTCCTGAAGTCGATGCTCTCGTTAAATTTGGCCTTCATGCCATTACTATTCCTGTTATGGGATTCAAGGCTGCCCAAGACGTGAGATGCTTCATTGATACCAACTTCCTCCAAAGAGAAGTTGAAGTCGCACTTAGTGGATATGATGACAGAGGTGGATATCTCACTGGTAACATTAAAAGTGTTGATAATCCTTCCTACAACCTCATTCGTGAGCTCTTGAAAGAAGGCTATGGAAGACTCAACCCCGAATCCTACAAACTTTTGGAGGTCACTGAACACAAGCAAGCCAAGCAAGCTCAAGATGAAGCCCAAAAGAATAAGCTCAGATGCTGGGGCAATTTCGACCTCGACAAGAAGGTCTCTTCCACCGTCGAAAAGGACGAAGAATTCCCCGGCAAGATTGTCGAAGTCAACTCTGGTGACTCCATCACTGTTGAAAACCTCAAGAACGGAGAAGTCTCCAGATTCTTCCTTGCCAACATCAGAGCTCCTGGTATGGGTAACCCCAAGAGAAACGAAGCTCCCAAGCCATGGGGCTGGGAATCCAGAGAATTTGCCAGACACCAAGCTATCGGCAAGAAGGTCAGAGTTGAAGTCGAATTCTCCAGAAAAGTTCAACTGAAGGGCGAAGACGAGCTCCCCAGCGGTGAAGAAAGAGACTTGACTTTCGTCTCCATCATTCTTCCCAACGACAAGAACCTCTCTGAATTGATCGTTGGTGCTGGTCTTGCCAACGTTGCTCCTCCCCGTGCTGAAGACTCCTTCACTAAGTACATGAAGCAACTCACCGATGCTGAAGAAGAAGCCAAGAAGAAGAAGCTCGGCCTCCACTCCAACAAGACTCCCTTGAACCCTGCTAAATATATTGACTACAGTCAACCTAGACAATCCTCAAAGGCCAGACAATTCTTTGACTTCACCAAGAACGAGCCCGTCGTTACCGGTGTTGTTGAAGCTGCTTTGAGCGGTTCCTTGTTCAAGATCCGTCTTGATAAGCAAAACTGCTACATCTTGTTCTCCCTCAGCGGTATCAGAACTTACTCCATGGAAAAGAACGTTCCTCAATACGAAAAGTTTGCCAAGGAAGCCCTCAAGTTCTCCAAGGACCAAGTCCTCCAAAGAGATGTTGAACTCGAATTGAACTCCTGCACTCCCAAGGGTCTCATCCAAGGTGCTCTCTTGGTCGGAAAGAAGAACTTTGCTCACAGTTTGATCGAACAAGGTCTTGCTTACGTCGAATCTTTGGCCAAGGCTGAACAAAAGTACGCTGCCCAATATAAAGCTATTGAAAAGGCCGCCGAAGAAAAGAAGATCGGTATCTGGGGCTCTGGTATCCCTGTTAGATCTGCTGGTCCCACTAGAACTAGCTACACCGTCAAGCCTTTGAACGAAACCAAGGTTGTCACTGTCGTTGATGTCGTCACTGCTGATGAGTTCTACGTCCACTCCAAGGACGCCAAGAAGAGCATCGCCACTATTGAAGCCGAACTCGGCAAGGCCAACAAGGGCGCTGATGCCAAGCTTGAACAACCCGTCAAGAAGGGAATCCCCTGTATCGCTAAATTCTCTGACGATGGCAAATGGTACAGAGCTAGAATTGACAAATTGATCTCCAGCACTAAATTCGGTGTTGTCTTTACCGATTACGGTAACTACGACGAAGTCTCCTATGAAGACCTCAGAAAGATCTCCCCCTCTCTCTTGTCCATCGCCCCTCTCGCTCAAAGATGCGGTTTGGCTTATGGTATTTCTGCTGATAAGAAGACCGAAACTGGAGAAGAAGCCGGTGAAAGACTCAGAGAACTTATCTGGGAGAAGGAAGTCACTATCCAATTCGTCTACGAGGATGGTACCACCAAGTACGGTGTAGTCTATGAAGGAAAGGCCGGTGATATTAAGAATAGTGCCAACTCCAAGCTCATTGGTGAAGGTCTTTTGAGACTGGACGAAGGAGCTGTTCAAATTCCCACTGAACAATTGATTGTTCTTAGAGAACAAGATGAAAAGGCCAGATTGAAGAAATACGGAGGCTGGGGCAATAACGACTTCTATGAAGAAGAAGACGATTATTAGAGTGAAAGACTCTTTGATTGACTCCTTGCTTGTTACATTTCTCATATAATTAACATATATTGAAGCTGATTGGCTTCTTTCTGTTTAAATCTGCAATACCCTCTCTCTATATACTTTTATCTGTTTGTTTGTTTATTACCATCCTAAACATGAATTCTAAAAATCTCTCCCTCTCTATTTTGATTATTGTGAATTAAATTAATTGAGAAAATCAAATATATCTTTTGAAATAGCTATCATTAGGAAATATTATAATTGAAAAGAAAGGTAACAGGGCTTCCTAGAGTGTAAATTTTGTCCGACTTTGGAAGAGTTTTGACTCTTTTTCTGAAAAACAAATCAAACAGGAAAATTAAACATTTTTTTTCGATTTTGTTGAGAATTTTTTTGTGAGAAATTACCGACAAAAATTTTTCTCCAACTCTATTCATGATTTGAGAAACTTCTTTACAAATAATTTCTCTGTTCGGATCGCATATTTTTATGGTCAAATGTTTGATAGTGAAAATCGCAAAAAAAAATTCTGAGACTCCATGGATCATCTCCAGAAATAATTTGTGTTTGGCTATGGTGAATTTTTTGAAAGGACATCTGGCAACGTCTATAATTGGGGAGGAAGATTGGGAAGCCCTGGAAAGGTACTCTAGACCAATATTTTTCTCCTCAAAAATCTGTGTCTAACTTTTGATGGACTCCAACCAGGGAGTTATCAATCTGAATGAAATTCACAGAAATAAGCTTCTGATTGTGAGTTAACCCCTTAAATGCGGAACGTATCAATATTGCTGCACCCACAAATTCTTTTGATTCTACCTAAATCAGGGTTTGGAATTCTAAATACTCTGAAAATCTGAACTATTGCCTAGATCAATCTGGAAAACTCTAAAAAAATTTTTGGAAAGCGCAATTACCTTTTCTTTCTTTTGGTATTTCTCAAATTTTGTCTGATTTTGTGTGATAATCTTTCTTCATTCGAACTTTGCGAATGATTAAGAGGCATAAAAAATCTCTTTTTGAGGCATAATTCTTGAAAGCAAATTTTTGAGAAATTTTTTGCTGAAATTTTTCTTTTCAAAATTTTTCTAAGAACGCCGGACAAAATTTGGACAATTCAGAACCCTGGCTCAAATGGGGAAAATTCAAAAAAATTTTTCCATTTTTTTTTTTTGAAATTGATTAGACTCAAAAATTTTTTCTTTTTCTCTCTCTAAATAAAAAGTTCGGATCTTGAGAAAACTATTGGGGGAAAGATTTCTAAGCACAAAAATTATGGTATCTTTGTCTTTATCTTTATAAAGGGAAAATAGAGAGTTTAAAAAATAAATAGTTTTAAGAAGTTTTGGAGGTGAGCGGGGTTGGCTTCGGGAATGATGACAGCTTTTTGACCATCTAGCAGGACAGAAAAGAGTTTTTTGGCGACAGTGTTTAACAATCCTGCAAAGAAGTCTGGGATTCAAAGTCATCAATGAATTGGATGGAGTCTTGGAGATGAGATGCAAAAGAAAAGAACAAGTCTTTGCTAAAAGGTCGAGCTTTGCATCTCTGAGTTAGACCTGACATATCATTGACGCTTTCTCGTCATTAGGATTTTGAAAATTTGGTTCAAAGTCTAACTCTTCTCAATTTCTTTCAAAAAGCTTTTACTTCTGAAATTTTTATTCCAAATGAAAAACATCCATAAGCGTAGTTCATGATTCATTTTTCCCATTGAACACTGTCCTGATATTTCTAGAAACCTTCTGGGATTTATTTAGTGAAAATGAGAATGAAAACTATTAAAAAGAAAGAATCCAATCCAAAGTACTTTTCTGGACTCTTGGGGAGACAAAGAAGGTTAAAAAACTTTTTTGTTCACTATTTTTCTAAAAAGCATCAATTTTTTTGGGATTTGAAAGATCAGATTACTCTTTCACTGCGAAATCTCAGGAAAGAATTGAGTCGAGACCTTTCAAGAAGAATGTTTCTGAGTCAAAATAATTAATAAACTAGATAAAAATATAATTCAGCCTTGAAAATCAATACAATTTCGAAATTTCGAGTCTATCTGGAGCAAAATTACTTTCTGGAAGGAAAAAAATAATATCCGAAATTTTACATGAAAAAAATGGATTTGTGAGTTGATGAGAGATCAAACAAAAAAGTGTTTGAGGTAATATGAAAAAAAATTTATCACTTTGAAATTCTTTTTTTAAGAGGCAGATTTCAATGAAGATTTATATCTCGAGAGATGTAATTTCAAAATATGAGAAACAAATTTATGATCATTCTGAGATCAAATTAGATTTTCAATCTAAATTTTATTTTTGAAGCCATTCAATTTCTTTATAAAAATTTGATTCATCCTGATCCTCAATAAATAAAAAGAAACACAATTAGCCATTTATGGTAATTTTAACAAATCTAGCCCATCGCTAATTATAAATTGCCACTACAACCGAGTGAAAATTATAATCTCAAATAATAGCTCAACAAAATATAATGAATTCATCATTACATTCACAACTCTTTTTGAAGGGACATAGATACCCAGCAGAATACCCTTCTAAATTTGCAACATTTTGTGAAGGCATTGTTCGCAAATTCAAAGGATCTCTTTACGAGAAATGGGATTTGGTATTGTTATCTGAGAACTCTGATAATAATAACAAAATAATCTTGAACCAAGAGGACTATAATCTGCTGCTGAAACTTTCGCAGAAGGAAGGCTTCAAAGGAATTGAAATCAGAGAATCAAATCGATCTGATTGTTCAAGCTCAAAAATCAATAACAAAGAGAATTTGTGCGAAAATTTTGATTTTGAAAAGATTGAAAAAGGTAGATGAAAACTATTCGAATTATCAAAATAACAATTTTAACTAGATGTCAATAAACCCAAAGGAACAAAAATTGAAAAGAACCGAGTAAGCTTGCAAGAAAGGGACTCAAATGTCGTCGTAGCAGGAGAGTTTGAATTCCCTTTGAAAGACCCCAAGGAAGGAGAAGAGGATTCGGAGCTTTCAGAGTTTAGTGATTGTCACGAAAATCAAAAAAGTCTACAAGAAGAATATCAAGAGATTCAGAAGAAGGTTGATCGAAGTCTTCAAGCATTTGGACTTGAGAACATTGAAGACCTAAAAGCAGAGGTTATGACAATTCGAAAGGAAGAAAAAGAAGGAATGTCTTCAGTTAGCAAGAAGTCTTACCTTGAAGGGCTTGAGGACCTATTAGCAGCTTTTCAAGAAGCAGAAATGATAAACCTCCAAATCACAAGTCAAAACGAATACAATCTTGCCAAAGAGGAATTTGAGAGTGGCCTTAAAGAATTTGAATTAACAAACATGGATGACGTCAGAGAAGAGCTTGAAGATACTCTCAAAGATGAACAAAGACTTGCAAATAATCCAAATCGAAGACTTTCGCTCGAAAAAGCACAGGCCAAAATCAAGAAGCTAAAAGACTTGATTGAGTTATGGGAAGAAGTTGAAAAACTTAGACTTCGAGAAGAAAAATGGAAAGATGAAAAGAAAAAGCAGCAACAGCTCGCTTTTTTCAAAAAAGGTTTGAAGGAATTTGACCTTACCAGCATTCAGGATGTGAAAGATGAGCTTGAAGATGCACGTCGAAGAGCAGAAAGGTTAGCAAAGAACCCAGGAAGGCAGCCAGCACTACAAGAAGTGCAGGCGAGGATCAAGAAACTCGAGGACTTGCTTGAGGCAGCAAAAGAAGTAGAAAAATCCTTGGCGGAAGAAGAATTGCAGCAACATCAAAATAAAATTCAAGAAAAAGAGATGGATTTTCAAAAGCACTTGAAAGACTCACAGCTAGATAATATTGAAGATGTGAAAGAAGACCTTGAGACTGCACGCCAAAAAGCAGAAAGATTAGTAAAGAACCCAGACAGGCAAAAAGCATTCGAAACTGAGCAGAGAAGAATCAAGATGTTGGAAGGCTTGATGAAGGAATGGGAAGAAGTGGAGGAACTGAAAACAAAACTTGGAGAGAGACAAAGTCAAGCGAAAAAAGAAGAACAAGTCGATCCACCGAAATATCTAGAAGACCCAGATCTTCCTCCAAATGTTATTGAACCTATAGCAAGAGAAGAAATTCCGCCCTTGAATGAACCCAACTTTGAAGAAATAACTGAAACAATACCAAATATTGATTCTCAGACGATTCTTAACGAAGAAAGACAAAAAGTTAAGGATGAATTAGAAAATCTGAAAGAAGATATCTCTAAAATGCCTTACTGTTTTGAGCGACTTTTGATATTGATGAATATTTTGGTATCAAGAGTCTTCTATTCAGAGTACAGCGAATCAGAATCTTCTGATTTTGTTAGAGAAGAGATTCCCAAGGTTTTGAATGAATTGAAAGAAAGAACAAAAACTGAAATCTTGGATACCAAAAAGATGAAATATGATCTTGATGAAATCAGCATACTGATTAACAAAGGTGATTGGAAATCGGCGAAAAGCTCCTTAAGATTACGGCTCAAAGAAGTGCAACCTCTTAATATAGCAGAAGTTGAAAGACTTATAAAAAAAGGATCTGAGGCTGCTACTCTGATTCGAGGAAAGGACGCAATTATCTTCATAGGTGAAACTGGTGTAGGGAAGTCAACAACATTGCATTACCTTTCAGGGAGCAGAATCATTCGAAGGGAGTTGGAAAAGGGATACCATTACATTCCAATTGAAATAAAGAACCCAGTTCTTGCAGGTGTTACGACAAGCGCAAGCTCGGCATCGGAAACACGCTATATCAAGTGTATTCCGATTAAGCTTACAGATTTAGGTATCCCAAAAAGCGGATGTGTCTACTTCTTAGACCTTCCTGGTTATGATGATTCGAACGGAGCAGAAGTTGACATTTCAAACGCTGTCAATATTTTGCGAACTATTTCTGAGTGTAGAAGTGTGAAACCATTAGTGTTGGTCAGTAAAAAAAGCCTTGGAGAAAAAATGAAAGGGATTAAGAAACTTGGCCGTATCTTAGCAGGAATGTTGCCAGGTTTACAACAGAGTATGGAAAAGAGCCCTTTCAGCTATCTTTTTACCAAGTTCTCTCCAAATGAAGTCAAGTTCATTGAAGGTTCTATTAAGGATGTGTTGGCTCAATTAACTCCTGAAGAAGAGGCAGACAAAGGATTTTGCAATGTTATTGAAGATGTCCTTTGTAAGATTCAAGGAGGAGTTCAGGTAGTAGATCCTTTAGCATCTGAGGAAGCCAAAGGAATTCTCTCGCGTATCATCGACTCGAATTTCATTTCTCAACCTGATCAAGTCTTTAAATTCTCAGTTGCAGAAGATTCGAAAGCGAAACTTCAAAATCAATGCTTTTTGACCCAAAAAACTATTCAATCGGCAACTGAGCGAATGGACTTTGAACTTGTTATTTACAAGCTCTCTGAACTGAAAAGGTTTTCTGAGCTTGTCAGCCTAGAATTTGTAGAGAAAAGCTACTTGGACAGCGTTCAATTTGTTGCTAAATTTTTGGAAGGGTACTCTCAAACTTCTATTGAAAAATTTAGCCGATGCTTCAAAGATGGGAACACTTTAGAAGAAAAGGACATCAAGGAGTTTATTCACAAAATGAAGAATGCTCAAGCTGCTGATCAATTGAGAAAAGAGCATTTATCAAAAGAGGTGACCCCAAGCAGTGCTTTTATGCAGACTGTTCTCAACCAGAGCAATCAGTTATTGACAAAGATCAAAGAAAGCTCGATAATTGATTTGTCATTGAAAATTAACCTTGAAAAGCTTGAACTCTTAAGCCACCACTTTAGCAACGATTTAGGAAAAGAATATGAGAGTTCAATTATTTCTCTCGTTGCCAAATCTAGAGAAGCGGTCGAATCTTTCAAGTCTCTTCATTTGAAGGATGAGTTTGAGCAGAGTGTGAGACTTTTGCAAAACATTTATGGATTCATGGAATGTATGGAAGTTTACTTGGGTGAAGATGTCGTCAAAGAAAGCAAGAATATGATTGAAGAATTTTTGTCTGGTGACATCAAAGGAACAGGCTCTGGGCTAGAAGCTGTGTTTAAAAAGAATAGGATTAATCCTGAAGATGAAGAGAGTTTGGAAAAAGGATTTACAAGACTCAGGAGTATTAAGGAAAAATACAACAATCAACTTGACATTATCACATCAGTTTATCAAGAAATGACTAGAAGAAGTTTAAAATATATAAAAGAAACCAAAGAAAAGATTGCAAAGTTTTACGAAGAAGAGAAGTACGATTCTTTATTTGATGTTGAAAGGCTATTCAAAGAGATTGTTCTACTTCGAAAAATTCCAGAGATTGGGGCCGAAACCCATCATCTTTATTACGAGACAGTAGATTCATTACGTGCTATCTCTCAGCAAGTTAAGATAGACATTGTTGAAGAGATCAAGAGATGTCAAAACACTCAAGTTCATGACGACTTTGACTACGGAAAACTTCAAAAATATCTTCTTGTACTCGAAAGCATGAGCTGGATGGATGAATTTAACCACGAAAATTTTGTAAAAATAAAGAGAACAATTGATGAAGAAGTCATGAAACACTCGGAAATTCATAAAAAACAGCTAAAGAAATTCAATTTAGATCTAGACAATTATGATCAATTAGAGAAAGCAAAGCAGATTGCGTCAAAGCTCAATGAAATTCTAGGGCTTGAAAAGTTTCTCCCGATCTTGGCTGATAATAGAAAGATTGTGGAAGAAGATTTTGAGAAAAAGGTCGAAGTAACCCTGAATGTCATTCAAAGTTACCTGGATAAATGGAATGATAGTAGTCTGAATAAAAAGCTTGAGAGAAAAGAAATTGAAAAGTCTCTTTTATACCTTCAGAAATGTAAGGAGTTGTCTTTATCCCGGGAGCGAACTGCTAATCTCATTTCAACCTTAAAAGCTTTACTTGAAAGCTCTTATCAGAGAGACTCTGAGCAGTTCGAAACCTGTCATCAAGCGATCATGAGTTATGGTGTAACTCAAAACAATGAAAGGTTAGGAAACAGTATTCGAACAAGTGTAGTATTTGCTCAGACTCAAGAGGACAAAAATAGTAATAGTGAGGTTTCAGACAATATTTCATCTGTATCTGAGAGATTGGAGATGAACCAACTGACAAATAAAGAATGCTTAATGAAGAATGCTCAGACTCTGCTGAAAATTTTGAGGAGAGCCACTCAGCTCAAAAGAGACGTTCCACATCTTTACCAAATTTACGATGTAGAAGATTCCCTGATCGATCATTGGAAGGGAGAATTGAAGTTGGATGTGAAGGATCTCTCTGGAAAAATGCTGATGCTCTCAGACTCTGCAAACACATCTGTTCGTAAATATCAAGAGTTGCAATCAAAGTTGCATATAGCACGAGCTCTGGGTGTTCTTGATGAATTCCTTGATGGAGACAGCTTCAGAAGAATTTATGAAGAATACCAAACCAAACACTCCAAACAGACTGCGCAAGCTCATGAAAAATACATTCAAAGCATCAAAAGTGGAGATTTCACCCCAATTCTAAACAATACGCGTTGCCTCAGGAGTCGCAAACTTGAAGAAGAGGTCTGTTCAGACCAATTAGAGGAGCTAAAGCAGTATCTTAGCGATGCTTTGGAGGATTTAATGAGTGAAACAGTTAGCCAGACCCAACAGGCTTTCTTTGAGAAAGGTCTTCCTAATCCAGATAGAATGAAATCAATAGTAGCAAGGATGAAACAGTTAGGAAAGGCGTATGAGTGTTGTGAAACTGAAGATCTGAATTTTTCAGTCGAAAAATTGAAGGTGTGTATTGAAAAGGTGGAGAGAGTTATTTCCGATGAGTTAGCCATTATTTTCAAAGAGTACAGAAATCTAATTCGCTTGGAAAGTTATGTTGAAGCTGAATTTCAAAGACAACGATTCTGGCAATTTTGCAGAATGTTAGGGCAAAGATGGGAAGATGATTTGTCTAAAAGTCGTGATGAATTTGATAGAATTCGACAAGAAGAAGTAGAGAAAATCATCAAACCTTACAAAACAATGCCAATTGAGGAGTATGCTTATCATTCACCAAGAAAAGTTTATGAAAGCCTCGAGCTGAGAAGAGAAGATGCTTCTTATGAAGCGATGCTCAGATTATTCAAAGAGACAATTGAACGGACCTGCTGGGAAGAGGTGAAGAGGATCGAGTCCTTAGATTTAACTCAGAAATCTGAGAGCCTAAAAGGAGTTCGATCGATTTTACATTGCTTGCCTCAGTGCGTTGAAGCAGAGATCTCCAAAAAATTAAATAGACTCGAAGGAGATGTAGATCAAGTCAAGAAAAGATATAGTTCTGAATTACAGTCTGTGAAGAAAAATAATGATGCAAAGAAGACTGCTGACTTATTCAAGAGTTTGAAAGAAATGAAGATGAAAAAAGATTTGGAAGACCTGCAGGAACACATTTCAAAAGATATCCAGCAACTCAAGTCAGATATATTGAGCAGCTTGCATTTAAAAGACGTTGAAAAGAGTCTGAAGCTCTTTGCAGAATTGAACGAAAGAAATACAACTCTTGATGATGTTCAAGGTGTCAATCAAGTTTACTTGGAAGTTAGAACTACTTGTCTGCAAATTGTGCAGAATTGGTACGCTTCGCTCCTCAAGGGATTAAACTCGACGACCAATGAGCACATAAATGGAGAAGTTGAGCAAAGCTTTATCTGCCTGATGAAATTTGTGAAATTCAAAAGGACTAGTCAAAATAATATCTTTGAAGATCTTTTCCCAGAGACCCAGATTAAGCACATGAATGGCTTGATCGTTGACTTCATCAAGAATTATAAAAAATCCTGCTCCGACGCTTTTGATAGCTTCGATTTTTCAAGAATTTATAAATTCCTGAA
>Ga0182738_1005075_pt1 | contig 14226 bp, 13 predicted proteins | sample eDN5th30CBELigMG_FD_128876 | JGI IMG/M metagenome (GOLD analysis project Ga0182738, IMG submission 128876) | Enriched Miracle-Growth compost microbial communities from Emeryville, California, USA - eDNA 5th pass 30_C BE-Lig MG (version 2)... ...
TCATGCCGCCTCCTTGAGGCGCTCGGCGGCGCGCAGACGCACCGGGATCGAACGCGGGTTCGCGGCGCGCTGGGCGTCGTCCGCGAGCTCCGCGCCGCGGGTCAGGAGCCGGAACTCGGGCCGGTGCTCGGGGAGCTCGACGGGCAGGCCCGCGGGGGCGGTCGACCGGGAGCGCGCCGCGAGCTCGTGCTTGACGATGCGGTCCTCGAGCGACTGATACGCGAGGACGACGACGCGGCCGCCCACGACGAGCGCGTCGAGGGCGGCGGGGATCGCGCGCTCGAGCACCTCGAGCTCGCGGTTGACCTCGATCCGCAGCGCCTGGAAGACCCGCTTGGCGGGGTTGCCCGGCCGCTTGGCCGCGGCCGGCGTCGCGTCCGCGATGATCCGCACGAGCTGCGCGCTCGACGTGATCGGCTCGCTCGCGCGCTCCCGGACGATGCGCTGCGCGTAGCGCTGCGCGAGCTTCTCCTCGCCGTACTCGTGGAAGATGCGGCGCAGCTCCCCCTCCGAGTACTCGGCGACGACCGTCGCGGCGGTCGGCCCGGTCGTGCGATCCATTCGCATGTCGAGCGGCGCGTCCTTGGCGTAGGCGAAGCCGCGGGCGGCGACGTCGAGCTGGAGCGAGGAGACGCCGAGGTCGAAGAGCACCGCGTCGACCCGCGAGACGCCCGCCTCGGCGAGCGCCCGGTCGATCTCGTCGTAGACCGCATGCACGATCGTGAGCCGCTCCCCGGCGAAGGCGAGACGCCGCGACGCGATCTCGATCGCGTCGGTGTCGCGGTCGATCCCGATCAGACGCAGCTCGGGGAATGCGGCCAGCAGCGCCTCGGCGTGGCCGCCCATCCCGAGCGTCGCGTCGATCGCGACCGCGCCGGGGCGGCCGAGCGCGGGCGCGAGCAGCTCGAGCGTGCGCTCGAGCATGACCGGGGTGTGGATCGCGGCGTCGTCCATGGCGTTCTCCCGTCCGGCCCGGCGTCCGCTCCCCGGTGCGGATCCCCATCCGCACCACCTGGCCCAGGGGAAGGGGGTCAGGGTGCGCGGCTGGAGATCGGCGCCGGGGTGCGGCGTCGACGGGCCTAGAACAGTCCGGGGATCACCTCCTCGGCGGTGTTGACGTAGTCGTCCTCGACCGAGGCGTAGTAGTCGTACCAGGCCTGCGTCGACCAGATCTCGGCGCGGTTGCCCGCTCCGATCACCGTGAGCTCGCGCTCGAGCCCCGCGTACTCGCGCAGGACCGGCGGGATCGTGACGCGGTGCTGGGCGTCGGGACGCTCCTGGCTCGCGCCGGACAGCAGGAGCCGGCTGTAGTCGCGGCCCTGCCTGCTCGAGACGGGGGCCTGGCGGATCTTCTCGTGGAAGGACTCGAACTCGCGCTCGGCGAAGACGTAGAGGCAGCGCTCCTGGCCGCGGGTGATGACGACGCCGCCGGCGAGCTCGTCGCGGAACTTGGCGGGGAGGATGACCCGCCCCTTGTCGTCGAGCTTGGGGAGGTACGTGCCGAGCAGCATCAGTGCTCCTCCCCCTGAGTTTCCGGCCAGTCCCTAGGTTTCCTCCACTTTACTCCACTTCCCTCCACTTTGTCGCGGATTCGGCCAGAAAACTTCCGCGGGAAATGAAGAACTCCCCTGATTTCTCAGGGGAGTTCGGGGATGGTGCGATGTGGAGGGCTCAGCCGCCGTCGCGATCGTCGTTGCGCCGGTCCCAGCGGTCCTCGAGCGAGGACAGGAACGACGTGCGCTGCGGCTTGGCACCGCCGGCCTTCGGGCCCTCGCCGTCGAGTCCCACCGGCGCGTCCGGGACCGTGCGGCGCATCGCGACGAGGATGCCCACGACGATGACCGCGAAGCCGATGACCCCGACCCACGGCGCCTTGAACGCGATCGCGGCGATGACCCCGCCGAGGCCGACCGCGGCGATCAGGATGCCGAGGAGGAGCGAGCCGTAGTTCAGGCCCCGGTTCGCACCAGGGGCGACGACGTCGGCCTCGTGGTGGAGGAGGTTGCGCTCCATCTCCTCCAGGAGACGCTGCTCACGCTCCGACAGAGCCATGGCCGTCACTTCCTCTCTCAGACTCAGGCCCGATGATACGCCGCGTAGCCGAGAGAGGGCGACCCCTCGTCCCGCTCCCCTCCCGCGGAGCGCCGCCCTAAGCTTGCAGCGTGGCTGACAGCTCGCGCCTGACCGACCTCGTCCAGGACGCGCTCGACGCCTTCCTCGAGCAGCAGAGCGCGCACGCCGAGACGATCTCGAAGGACCTCGCTCCCCTCATCGAGGAGGCCCGGGGACTGCTCGCCGGCGGCAAGCGATTCCGCGCGCGATTCTGCTACTGGGGCTGGCGCGCGGTCGCGGGCATCCCCGACGAGCTCGACCCCATGGCCCCCTCGGCGCCGGACGGCGACGTCGACGCGGTCGTCGGCGTCGCGGCCGCGCTCGAGCTGCTGCACGCCGCCGCGCTCGTCCACGACGACATCGTCGACCGCTCCGCGACCCGGCGAGGCCGGCCGTCGGCGCGCGCGGCCTTCGCCGAACTGCATCGCGAGAGCTCGTGGGCGAAGGACCCCGAGCGCTTCGGCGATGCCGCCGCGATCCTGCTCGGCGACCTGCTGCTCGGCTGGGCGGACTCCGCGCTGCGGATCGCGACGGGACTCATCGCGGACCGCGCCGCCGCCGCGAGCGCGACGGCGGAGTTCGAGCGGATGCGCACCGAGGTCACGCTCGGCCAGTACCTCGACATCCTCGAGGAGCACTCGTGGATCGCCCGCCCCGACGCCGACGCCGCGCAGCGCGCGCAGAAGGTCGTCGTGCACAAGTCGGCGAAGTACTCCGTCGAGGCCCCGCTCGTCATCGGCGCGCTCCTCGGCGGCGCGACCGCCGCGCAGGTGGCGGCGCTGCGCGCCTTCGGGCTCCCCCTCGGGATCGCGTTCCAGCTGCGCGACGACCTCCTCGGCGTCTACGGCGACCCCGAGGCGACAGGCAAGCCCGCGGGCGACGACCTCCGCGAGGGCAAGCGGACCGTGCTCGTCGCCCTCGCCCGCGCCGCGCTGCCCGGCTCGGCGAGGTCGCTCCTCGACGAGCTCCTCGGCGACCCCGAGCTCGACGACGCGCAGGTCGACCTCATCCGCCGGACGCTGCGCGACTGCGGCGCCGTCGACCAGATCGAGCGGGCGATCGACTACAACCTCGGCCAGGCGACCTCGGCGATCGAGGGGGCGCACATCACGGGCCTCGCGCGGCGCGAGCTGCTCGCGCTCGCCGAGGCCGTCTCCCGCCGCGACGCCTGAGCGCCCGGTCCCGTCAGAACGCGAGTGCCTGGGCGACCCGCCGGACCTCGCTCTTGCGCCCCGCGCGGAGCGCGAGAATAGGGCTCGTCGCGAGGCTCGGCTCCTCGGCGAGCAGCCAGGTCATCGCCTCGTCCTCGCTGAAGCCCGCGTCGAGCAGGAGGAAGACCGTGCCGCGCAGCTCGCGCAGCGGCTCCGCCTCCCCGAGGAAGAGCTCTGGCACCTTGACGACGCCGTCGATGCGGGTCGAGAGCAGCGACCGCTCCTCGATCAGCCGGTGCACCTGACTCAGCTTGACTTCGAATCGTTCCGCGATCTCGGGAACCGTCACCCACAGGACATCGGGCTGCACCACGCACCGAATATCTCATAGATCGAACGCCGTCGTCGACCTTGCCGCAATGAAAATCTAATCAGATCCAGGGAAATTCAGATCTGTTTTCACATCAACACCGTTAGTTGACTTGATTCGCTTGATATGACAGCGTTGTCGGGAATATCGATTTCACCATTCCTCTCGGGCCGGAGAGAAGGACACGATCATGACCGCAGCAGCGACGGGGAGCCTCCCCCCGCTCACTGCGGCGAACGCGCTCCACGGCCTGCGGCCGAGCACCGCGCCCGAGCCCCGCACCCGGCGCGAGCGTCGGGCACGGCAGCAGCGCCGGATGGGACCGACCATCCCGCTCCTCCTCGCCGGGACGCTCGCGTTCTCGACGACCGTGACGGGCGTCGCGGTGCCCGCCGACACGCGGACGAAGAACCCGAAGCCCAAGCCCCCCGTCACCGAGCGCGGCACGACCGTGCGCGAGGCGTTCGTCGAGGCGAAGCGGGCCGCGGCAGCCGCGGCGACCGCGATCCGCGAGGCGATCGCGCCCCCCGCGCTCTACACGGTCGGCGAGCACGAGACGCTGCCGGACATCGCCGCGCGCTACGGCCTCTCGACCGCCTCGCTGCTCGCGCTCAACGGCCTGAGCTGGAGCACCGCGATCCACGCCGGACAGATCCTCAAGCTCACCGCCTCGGGCCCCATCGAGCCGGCCCGCGCCGAGGTCGAGGACCCCGCGGTCCCCGAGCAGCAGCGCCACACCGTCGCCTCCGGCGAGAGCCTCGCCTCGGTCGCGGCGCTCTACGGGGTCGACGCGGAGGCGCTGCTGTCGGCGAACGGCTTCAGTCCGAGCTCGATCATCTACCCGGGTCAGATCGTCACGGTCCCGCCGCCGCCCGCGCCCGTCGTCGAGGCGGCGCCCGCCGAGCCCGGCCCGCAGTACGCCGAGGTCCGCGACCACGCGTCCGTCGGCCTGACCGAGTCGATGGCCCAGTACGCGAGCATCATCATCCAGGTCGGCCGCTCGATGGGCGTGCCCGACTACGGCATCGTCATCGCCCTCGCGACCGCGGCCCAGGAGTCGACGCTGCGAAACCTCGACTGGGGCGACCGCGACTCCGTCGGCCTCTTCCAGCAGCGGCCGAGCCAGGGCTGGGGCACCGTCGAGCAGCTCACCGACCCCTGGGAGTCGAGCCGGAGGTTCTACGGAGGGCCCGGAGTCCCGACCCGCGGCCTCCTCGACATCCCCGGCTGGCAGTCGATGCCGCTGACCGTCGCCGCGCAGGCCGTGCAGATCTCCGCCTATCCCGACGCCTACGCGAAGTGGGAGTCCTCGGCGTGGGCGTGGCTCGCGGAGCTCTCCTGATGCTCGGCCTGCTCCGACGTGTCTACAGAGGCCTGCAATGACGGGCATTTACACTTCCGGAGTGACTGAGAACGCGACCGCGGACCCCATGGTCGGTCGCCTCCTCGACGGCCGGTACCAGATCCGCTCGCGAATCGCCCGCGGCGGCATGGCGACGGTGTACCTCGCGACCGACCTCCGGCTCGAGCGCCGGGTCGCCGTCAAGGTCATGCACGGGCACCTCGCCGACGACGCCGCGTTCCGCGAGCGCTTCATCCGCGAGGCGCGCAGCGCCGCCCGGCTCGCCCATCCGAACGTCGTCGCGGTCTTCGACCAGGGCGAGGACCGCGACATGGCCTACCTCGTCATGGAGTACCTGCCGGGCATCACCCTGCGCGAGCTGCTGCAGGAGCACCGCGTCCTGACGACCGAGCAGACCCTCGACATCATCGAGGCGGTCCTCGGCGGTCTCGCCGCCGCGCACCGCGCCGGGATCGTGCACCGCGACCTCAAGCCCGAGAACGTCCTGCTCGCCGACGACGGGCGGATCAAGATCGGCGACTTCGGCCTCGCCCGCGCCGTCTCCGCGAACACCGCGACGGGCGCGGCCCTGCTCGGCACGATCGCCTACCTGTCCCCCGAGCTCGTCACCCGCGGCATCGCCGACGCCCGCAGCGACATCTACGCGGTCGGCATCATGATGTACGAGATGCTCGCGGGCGAGCAGCCCTACAAGGGCGAGCAGCCGGTCCACATCGCCTACCAGCACGCGAACTCGACCGTGCCGCCGCCGTCCGGCCGGAACGCCCGCGTGCCCGCCGAGCTCGACGAGATCGTGCAGTGGGCGACGGCCCGCTCGCCCGAGGACCGCCCCGCCGATGCCCGCGCCCTGCTCGACCAGGTGCTCGACGCGCACGGCTCGCTCGCGACCGCCCTCCCGGGCACCGGCTCCGACACGGGCCACACTCAGGTGCTCGCCGGGCCGGGGCGACGTCTGCAGACCGGCGAGACGAGCATCCTGCAGCCCGCGCAGCCGACCGCGGAGACGACCGTCATCGGCGGCGGGGGCGCCACCCGCCGCGCGCGCGCCGCGACCGGCCCCCAGCTCACCGCGAACACCGCCGCGCTCCACCTCCGCGCCAAGAAGCGCAAGGGACGCGGCTGGATCGCACTCGTCCTCGTGCTCCTGCTCGCGGCAGGCGGCGGGACGGCGGGCTGGTGGTTCAGCATCGGCCCCGGCGGTCAGGTCCCGGTGCCGGCCGGACTCACCGGCATGGCGCCCGAGGCCGCGGAGGCGGCGATCGTGGACGCGGGGCTCGTCGTCGGGGCGCGGACGCAGGAGTCCTCGGTCGAGATCCCCGAGGGCGACGTCATCCGCACGGACCCCGTCGAGGGCACCTCGGTGCTGCGCGGCTCCGAGGTCGGCCTCGTCGTCTCCACCGGCCCGCGGAGCATCGCGTTCCCCGACGTCGTCGGGAAGCCGCTCACGGAGGCGCTCGCCCTGCTCGCCGACTTCGCCGTCCAGGACGACCCCGTCCGGCAGTTCGACGCGACGGCGCCCGCGGACACCGTGATCGCGGTGTATCAGGTCTCGGACGGCGCCGACCTCGCGGGGACCGCCGAGCTCTTCGAGCAGACCCCGATCGCGCTCCTCGTGTCCGCGGGACCGCTGCCGCCCGTCGCCGGGCTGCCGCTCGATGCCGCGCAGAACGTCGTCACCGCGGCCGGACTCGTCGTCGGCTCGACCGACGCGCGCGAGTACAGCGACGACATCCCCGAGGGCGCCGTCATCCGGCTCGCGCCGAGGACCGATCCGGTCCGCGTCGGCGAGACCGTCGACCTCGTCATCTCGCAGGGCCGCGAGCCCGTCGTCGTCCCCGACGTCATCGGTCAGACCTGGGCGGACGCGAAGCCGCAGCTCGAGGCGCTCGGATTCGACCTGTCGTACTTCCTCGGGGCCGACGCCAACCCGCAGCTCTTCGTCGTCTCGAGCCTCAACCCCTCGGCCGGATCGAGTGTCCCGAAGGGATCGAAGCTCGCCGTGACGTTCTCCATCTAGGAGCTAGAGCCGCTGGAGCTCCTCCGCAACGAGGAAGGCGAGCTCGAGCGACTGCATGTGGTTGAGGCGCGGGTCGCAGAGCGACTCGTAGCGCGTCGCGAGCGTCGCCTCGTCGATCTGCTCCGAGCCGCCGAGGCACTCGGTGACGTCGTCGCCCGTGAGCTCGACGTGGATGCCTCCGGGGTAGGTCCCCGCCGCGCGGTGCGCCTCGAAGAAGCCCTTGACCTCGTCGACGACGTCGTCGAAGCGCCGGGTCTTGTACCCGGTCGGCGTCGTGATGCCGTTGCCGTGCATCGGGTCGGTGACCCACACGGGCGTCGCGCCCTCGGCCTTGATCGCCGTGAGCAGGGGCGGCAGCGCCTCGCGGATCCTGCCCGCGCCCATCCGGGTGATGAACGTCAGCCTCCCGGGCTCGCGCTCGGGGTCGAGCTTGTCGACGAGCCGCAGCATCGTGTCGACGTCGGTCGACGGGCCGAGCTTGACGCCGATGGGATTGCGCACGCGCGCGAAGAAGTCGATGTGCGCGCCCTCGAGCTCGCGCGTGCGCTCGCCGATCCAGATGAAGTGCGCCGAGGTGTCGTACGGCGTGCCCGTCCGGGAGTCGATGCGGGTGAGCGCGCGCTCGTAGTCCATGAGCAGGCCCTCGTGCGCCGACCAGACGTCGGCGCGCTTCAGCTCGTCGGAGTATGCGCCGGCGGCATCCATGAACTTGATCGCGCGGTCGATCTCGGCTGCGAGCTGCTCGTAGCGGCGCATCATGGGGTTCGCGGCGAAGCCGCGATTCCACGAGTGCACCTCGCGCAGGTCGGCGAAGCCGCCCTGGGTGAACGCGCGCATGAGATTGAGCGTCGAGGCGGAGGTGTGGTACGCCTCGAGCATCCGGGCCGGGTCGGCCGCCCGCGACTCGGGGGTGAAGTCGTAGCCGTTGACGATGTCCCCACGGTAGGCGGGCAGCGTCACCTCGCCGCGCGTCTCGATGTCGCTCGAGCGCGGCTTGGCGAACTGTCCCGCCATCCGGCCCATCTTCACGACTGGCTTGGACGCCGCGTAGGTGAGCACGACCGACATCTGCAGGATCGTCTTGATGCGGTTGCGGATCTGGTCGGCCGTCGCGCCCGCGAAGGTCTCGGCGCAGTCGCCGCCCTGGAGGACGAACGCCGTGCCCGCGGCCGCGGCCGCGAGCCGCTCGCGGAGGTTGTCGACCTCGCCCGCGAAGACGAGCGGCGGCAGCGTCCTCAGCTTCGCCGCGACCTCGGCGACGCGCTCGCCGTCCGAGTACGCCGGCTGCTGCTTGATCGGCAGCTCGCGCCAATAGTCGAGACCGGCGATGACGCTGGGCTCGGCTGCGACGAATGGCTCGGAGATCTGGGACACGGCGAACCAGTCTACCGGCCGCGCTACGCCGTCTTGGCCTTCGCCTTTGCGCTCGAGGCGTACACGTCGACGTACTCCTGACCCGACAGCCGGGCGATCTCGTAGACGATCTCGTCGGTCACCGCGCGCAGCACGAAGCGGTCGGATTCCAGACCCGCGTACCGCGAGAAGTCGAGGGGCTCCCCGAAGACGACGCCGACCCGGTGGATCTTCGGCCACTTCGAGCCGAGCGGCATGACCTTGTCCGTGTCGAACACGATCGCCGGCACGACGACCGCCCCGGACTCGAGCACCATCCGCGCGATGCCGGTGCGCCCCCGGTAGATCCGCCCGTCGGGGCTGCGCGTGCCCTCGGGATAGATCCCGAGCTGGTCACCGGCCGCGAGCACCTCGAGCCCCGTGTTGAGCGAGGCTTCCGAGGCCTTGCCGCCCGCGCGGTCGATCGGCAGCTGGCCGGCCCCCGTGAAGAAGACGCGCGTGAACCAGCCGCGCAGCCCCCGCCCGGTGAAGTACTCCGACTTCGCGAGGAAGGTGACCTTCCGGTCGAGCACGAGCGGCATGAAGATCGAGTCGAGGAACGACACGTGGTTGCCCGCGAGGATGACGGGGCCTTCCTTCGGCACGTTCTCCACGCCGCGCACCCAGGGACGGAAGACCGTCCAGAGGAACGGCCCCACGAGGATGTGCTTCAGGAACCAGTAGAACATCGCGGACCAATCTAGTGCCCCGGCGCCGCGACGCGGCCGCATACAATCGACGGAACCCCCACGGTGCCAAAGGAGTTGCTGTGAAGGAAACCGCTACCCCTGCCGTCGTGCCCGCCGACCCCGAGGCGAACGCGACCGATCTGCTCGTCGCGCGCGTCACGGCGACGCCCGACAGTCCGCTCTTCGCGGTCCCCGACGGATCGGGCTGGCGGGATGTCACGGCGCGGACGTTCTACGACGAGGTCATCGCCCTCGCGAAGGGCTTCGTCGCCGCGGGCATCGAACCGGGCGACAAGATCGGCCTGATGGCGAGGACCTCCTACCAGTGGACGCTCATCGACTATGCGACCTGGTTCGCCGGCGCCGTGCTCGTGCCGATCTACGACACGGCCGCGCCCGCGCAGATCCAGTGGAACCTCACCGACTCGGGCGCGACCGCCGCGATCTTCCACACCACCGAGCACTTCGCGCGCTTCGACGAGATCCGCGCCGACGTGCCCCAGGTCACGAAGGTCTGGCAGATCGACCTCGGCAACCTCGACCGGCTCGCCGCGCAGGGAAGCCACGTGCCCGACGAGGAGATCGAGCGCCGGCGACGCATCGCGAAGGGCTCCGACCTCGCGACGCTCATCTACACCTCGGGCTCGACGGGGAGCCCCAAGGGCTGCGTCCTGACGCACGCGAACTTCGTCGAGCTCTCTCGCAACGCGGTCGCGTCGTTCCCCGAGGTGCTCAACACGGATGCCTCGACGGTCCTGTTCATCACCCTCTCGCACGTCTTCGCGCGATTCATCTCGGTCCTCGCGATCGTCGCGGGCGCGAAGGTCGGGCACCAGCCCGACACCTCGAAGCTCGTCGAGTCGCTCGGGAGCTTCCGCCCGACGTTCCTCCTCGCCGTCCCGCGCGTCTTCGAGAAGGTCTACAACTCCGCCGAGCAGGTCGCCGAGGCCGGCGGCAAGGGAAAGATATTCCGCAAGGCCGCGGCGGTCGCCGTCGAGCACTCCAAGGCCCTCGACGCCGGCAAGGTGCCGCTCGGGCTCAAGCTCCAGTTCGCGCTCTTCGACCGCCTCGTGCTCTCCAAGCTGCGGGCCCGGCTCGGCGGGCGCGTCCAGTACGCCATCTCGGGCTCGGCACCGCTCGGGCTCACCCTCGGCCACTTCTTCCGCAGCCTCGGCGTCAGCGTGCTCGAGGGCTGGGGGCTGACCGAGACGACCGCGCCCGTCACGGTCAACCTCCCGACGAAGTTCAAGATCGGCACGGTGGGCGTGCCGCTGCCCGGCAACGCCGTCCGGCTCGGCGAGGACGGCGAGATCCTCGTCAAGGGCGTGTGCGTCTTCGAGGGCTACTGGAGGAACGAGACGGCGACGCGCGAGGCGTTCGACCCCGAAGGCTGGCTGCACACGGGCGATCTCGGCTCGATCGACGACGAGGGCTACGTGACGATCACGGGGCGGAAGAAGGAGCTCCTCATCACGGCGGGCGGGAAGAACATCGCGCCAGCGCAGCTCGAGGACCCGATCCGCTCGAACACGCTCGTGGGGCAGGTGGTCGCGGTCGGCGACCGCAAGCCCTTCGTCGCGGCGCTCGTGACCCTCGACGAGGAGATGCTGCCGGTGTGGCTCGCGAACAACGGCGAGTCGAAGGACATGTCGCTCGCCGACGCGGCCCGCAATCCGAAGGTCGTCGCCGAGGTGCAGCGTGCGATCGACGCGGCGAACGCGAAGGTCTCGCGCGCGGAGTCGATCCGCAAGTTCGCGATCCTCGACACGACCTGGACGGAGGCGAGCGGCCACCTGACGCCCAAGCTCTCGATCAAGCGGCACGTCATCACGAAGGACTTCGCGGACACGATCGAGGGCCTGTACCAGGGCGTCGGCACGGAGACCCACGGCATCAGCACCCACCCGTAACGGCCCTTCGACTCGCTGCGCTCGCTCAGGGAGCGGAGGAGCCTCCTATCGGTCCCTGAGCGAGCGCAGCGAGTCGAAGGGCGGCTCACCTCCCCCGCGCGCGCCGCGAGTAGCCCGCGAGATCGCCCCATCTGCCGGCGATGAGCGCCTCCTTCTTCGCGTGCGACCAGCCGTGGATCCGCCGCTCGAGCGCGTACGCCTCCCCGACGTCGTCGAACTCCTGCCACCAGACGAGCTCGACCGGCTGCCGCGTGCTCGTGTAGACCGAGCCGAGGCCCGACCGGTGCTGCTCCTCGCGCACGTCGAGGTCGCGGGTGCTGCCGACGTAGTGGGAGCCGTCGGCGCAGCGCAGGAGGTAGGTGAACGGCATGGGCGCAGGGTATGGCCCTTCGACTCGCTGCGCTCGCTCAGGGACCGGCATTGGGGACAACCCCGCGGCGAGACGCAGGTGTGGGGTGAGCGGCAGGAGCGCACCGGTCGCTCGCTCAGGGAGCGGCGGGAGCCTCCTGTCGGTCCCTGAGCGAGGCCGCAGGCCGAGTCGAAGGGATCAGCCCTGCACGCGGTACCAGGTCTGCGCGCGGATCTCGCGCATCGCCTCGCGCTTGACCTCGGGCGCGAGGCCTTCGATGTAGAGATGCCCGTCGAGATGGTCGCACTCGTGCTGCAGCATCTGGGCCATGATCCCCTCGCCCTCGACCGCCACCGGATCGCCCGCGAGGTCGACGCCCTCGACGCGCGCCCAGGGATGGCGCAGTCGCGGGTATCCGAGGCCGGGCACCGAGAGACAGCCCTCGTCGACCGGCACCGGTTCGCCGCGGACCTCGACGAGCACGGGATTGAGCACGTAGCCGACGTCGCCGTCGATGTTCCAGGAGAACGCGCGGACTCCGACGCCGATCTGGTTCGCCGCGACCCCGGCCCGCCCCGGCAGCCGGACCGAGTCGAGGAGGTCCTCGACGAGGGAGTCGTTCCCGCGCGCGCCGATCCTCACGGGATCGCACGCGCTGCGCAGCACGGGGTCGCCGAAGAGGCGGATCTCCCGGACCGTCATCCCTCGTCGTGGTCCGGGAGTCCGTCGACGACGGACGCAGCGAGCTCCCGGATCGACTCCTGGGTGAGCGGCTTGAGCGCATCGAAGTGGATCGTCGCCCCGGTCGCGAGCAGCGGGTCGTAGGGGATGCGGACGATGTCGCGCACCCGGCTCGCGAAGTGCTCCTCGAGCTCGTCGAGGATGAGCAGGTTCGTGCCCTGGGTCGCGGTGTTGAGCGCGACGACCGCGCGGGCCGCGAGGTCCTCGTAGCCGTTGTTCTCGAGCCACGAGATCGTCTCGGAGGTCAGCCGCGCCTCGTCGAGGCTGCCGCCGGAGACGACGACGAGCTGGTCGGCACGATCGAGCGTCGCCTTCATGACCGAGTGGATCATGCCAGTCCCGCAGTCCGTCAGCACGATCGAGTAGAACCGCTTCGCGAGGTCGGCGACGGTGTCGTAGTCGTCGGCGTCGAACTCCTCCTGGAGGTTCGGGTTCGTGTCCGAGGCGAGGATGTCGAGCCGCGTCTCGTCGCGCGAGACGCGCTTCTGGAAGTCGGAGAACGCGTGGATCTCGCCGGCGTTCTCGACGAGGTCCCGCACCGTCTCCTCGGTCGTCTTCGTGATGCGCTCGGCGAGGGTGCCGCGGTCCGGGTTCGCGTCGATCGCGACGACGCGGTCCTCGCGGATGCTCGCGAGCGCCATGCCGAGGAGCGTCGAGACGGTCGTCTTGCCGACGCCGCCCTTGCGCGAGAGCACCGCGACGAACCGGGCCGGCCCGTCGAGCCGGCGCGCGATGCGCTGCTCGAGCGACTTGCGCGAGCGCACGGGCTTCGCGTCACCCGGGTGGTAGGCGTGGAACGTCAGCTCGTAGACGAGGCGCTGGAGCCCGCCCTCCGGCGGCTTCGGCTTCGCCTTGCCGCGCGTCGTGACGAGCCGGTCGGGCGTGAGCATGGCAGGCGTCTCGGGGCCGCTCGCGACCGCCTCCGCGGGCATCGTGATCGTCGTCGTGACGACCTGCTCGACCGGCTTCGCGAGCACCGGGTCGACCGGCACGTCATTGAGCGCGATCGCCGCCTCGTCGGGCGGCGTCTCGTGAACGGTGGGCGGGAGGTCGATCGTGATGATCTGGTCCGTCGTCCCGGTCTTCTTCGCCGGTTCTCGGTCCTCGGATCCTTCGCGTACTGCCATTTCGCCTACCTTTCGGTCGCGTCAGTCTAGCGAAGGCGAGGTGTCACGGCGTCACGCGATCTCGATGATGAGGTCGCCGGCGTCGACGCGTGCGGTGGTGGTGACGGCGAGTCGTCGGATGGTGCCGGGGACGGGGGCAGTGATGGCGGCTTCCATCTTCATCGCTTCGATCACGGCGATCTGCTCGCCCTGCGCGACGACGGTCCCGGGCTCGACCTTGAGGGTGACGACGCCGGAGAAGGGTGCGGCGACGTGGCCGGGGACGGTCGGGTCGGCTTTCTCGGCGCTGCGGGTGAGGACCTCGATCGATTCGTCGCGCACGACGACGGGGCGCAGCTGGCCGTTGAGGGTGAGCATGACGGTGCGCATGCCTTTCTCGTCGGCCTCGCCGATCGCTTCGAGGCCGACGAAGAGCTGGACGCCGGGCTCAAGCGGGACGATGTGCTCGGTCTCGGGTTTGAGGCCGTAGAGGTAGTCGAGGGTATCCAGGACGCTGACGTCGCCGTAGGCGGTGCGCCATTCGGTGAAGGTGCGCGTGGGCCCGGGGAAGAGCAGCCGGTTCAGGGCCGCGCGCCGACTCGCGGCGTCGCCGGCGAGCTCCTCGCGTTCTTCATCGGTCAGCGGGGTGATCTGGATCGAGCGCTCGCGTCCGGCGAGGGCCTTGGTGCGGAACGGTTCGGGCCAGCCGCCGGGCGGGTCGCCGAGCTCGCCGGCGAGGAAGCCGATGACGCTGTCGGGGATGTCGTAGGCCCCGGGGTCCTGCTCGAAGTGCGCCGGGTCGGCGCCGGCGGCGACGAGCGCGAGCGCGAGGTCGCCGACGGCTTTCGAGCTCGGCGTGACTTTCGGCGGGCGGCCGAGGATGCGGTTGGCGGCGGCGTAGGCGTCTTCGACCAGGTCGAAGTGCTCGCCCTGCCCGACGGCGATCGCCTGCTGGCGCAGGTTGGAGAGCTGTCCGCCGGGGATCTCGTGCTCGTAGACGCGGCCGGTCGGCCCGGGTAGGCCCGA
>Ga0182738_1005076_pt1 | contig 14226 bp, 12 predicted proteins | sample eDN5th30CBELigMG_FD_128876 | JGI IMG/M metagenome (GOLD analysis project Ga0182738, IMG submission 128876) | Enriched Miracle-Growth compost microbial communities from Emeryville, California, USA - eDNA 5th pass 30_C BE-Lig MG (version 2)... ...
TCTGGATGGGCATCCGGCGCGGGGAGGGTTTTTGCCGCCTGCCGATAATCGCAACCGCATGTGGGCAGGCGGACGGGTGACTTTTCACCAGCCCTTGCGGGTGGGAACTCCCGCTGAGCGCCGTTCCACGGTGGCCGATGTGCGCGAGAAAACCGGCCGGACGGGGGCGTTGCTGTTTGTCACCGTGCGCCACGAATATCATCAGGATGGTGTACTGGCCATCGAAGAAGAGCAGGACATTGTCTATCGTCAGCCATCGCCACCTAAGTTGGTCGGTAGCGACGCGCCTCCTGCATCGCAATGGCGCGAGCCGGTGGATCCGTCTCCAGTATTGCTGTTCCGTTATTCGGCAGTGACGTTCAATGGCCACCGGATTCATTATGATCACCCCTATGTGACGGGCACCGAAGGGTATCCGGGTCTGGTGGTGCATGGCCCGATGATCGCGACACTGATGTTGGCCGCATTCCGCCATGCACATCCGGATACGCGCCTCGAGCATTTTTCGTATCGCGGCTTGCGGCCCTTGGTATCGCCGGCTCCATTCGAGGTCGCGGGCCGCGTGGTCGAGCCAGGGCAGGCCGAGCTGTGGGCAGAACAAGACGGTACATTGGCGCATCAGGCACAAGTGAGGTTTTCCGCATGAGCAATACACAGTCTGTCCGCCCGCTGGATGGTATTACTGTCATCAGTCTGGAGCACGCGATCGCTGCGCCGTTTTGCACGCGTCAGTTGGCTGACATGGGCGCGCGCGTGATCAAGATCGAACGTCCAGGCGCGGGCGATTTCGCGCGCGGCTATGACGAGCGCGTCCACGGCATGTCCTCGCATTTCGTGTGGACCAATCGTTCCAAAGAAAGTCTTACGTTGAATCTGAAGCATCCCGATGCGGCCGAGGTGATGCAGCGATTGCTGGAATCGGCGGACGTGCTGGTACAGAACCTGGCACCCGGGGCGGCGGATCGTCTGGGCCTGTCGTTTGATGCTTTGCATGAGAAATATCCCAAGCTGATTGTTTGCGATATATCCGGCTACGGCGAGGGCGGGCCATACGAGCGTAAAAAAGCCTATGACCTGTTGATCCAGAGCGAAAGCGGTTTTGTATCGGTGACCGGCTCCGCCGACGAGCCAGCCAAGGCGGGCTGCTCGATTTCCGATATCGCGGCCGGCATGTATGCCTATTCGTCCATCCTGAACGCGTTGTTGCTGCGTCAGCGTACAGGCCTGGGCAGCCGGTTGGATGTGTCCATGCTGGAGAGCATGGTGGAGTGGATGGGGTATCCGATGTATTACGCGTTCGAGGGGGCGACACCGCCTCCCCGGGCGGGGGCGGCGCACGCCACGATTTATCCCTATGGGCCGTTCCCGGTCGGCGATGGCGCCACGATCATGTTGGGGCTGCAAAACGAACGCGAATGGCGTGTGTTCTGCGAACGGGTACTGAATCAGCCCGCTTTAGCTGATGACGAGCGCTACGCATCGAACTCGCGTCGCGCTGCGAATCGCGATAGCTTGCGAGCCTTGATCGTGCAGGCGTTTGCTGAATTGACCATCGATCAGGTTACCGACCGTCTGGAGGCCGCACAAATCGCCAATGCGCGTGTGAATGAAATGAAAGACGTCTGGGCACATCCGCAACTGCAGGCGCGCGAACGTTGGCGTGAGGTGGGCAGTCCGGCCGGAACGTTGCCGGCGTTGTTGCCTCCGGCGTCCAGCAATGCCTTTGCGCCGCGCATGGATCCCGTGCCGGCAGTGGGCGAAAACACCGATGCGGTGCTAGCATCACTAGGGTACGCGCCCGATGACGTGGCGCGCCTACGTGCCGCCGAGGTTGTCTAATGCACACTGCCGTTCGTACTGCCTTGTTTGTGCCGGCCAGCCGGCCCGAGCGTATTCCCAAAGCCCTGGCCACTGGGGCCGATGTCGTTATCGTCGATTTGGAGGATGCGGTGGAGCATCTGGCCAAGGACACTGCTCGCGAGGCGCTTTGCGACTTTCTGGGTACGCATCCCGATGTGCGTTTGTGGGTGCGGATCAACGACGCCTCGACCGCATGGCACGATGATGACCTCAAGGCATGCCGCAGCTTTCCAGGGGTATCGGCGATCATGTTGCCTAAGACGGAAAGCTTGGCCCAAGTGCGGCATGCGGCGCAGACTGGTGTCGATATCGTGCCGATCCTCGAGACGGCGGCAGGTATTTTGAATGTGGCAGAGATCGCCGCGACGCCTGGGGTGCAGCGGCTCGCGTTCGGCAGCCTGGACTATGGCCTGGATTTGGGACTGACGCCGGATACGGACGGCGCGGCCGTGGTATTGGATCATGCGCGCGTACAGGTGTTGCTGCGCAGCAAGGCGGCGGATCTGCCTGCGCCGTTGGACGGCGTATTTCCTGGTGTCAAGGATACGGCCGGTATGCAGGCGGCGGCGTATCGTGCCCGCGATATGGGGTTTGGCGGCATGTTGTGCATTCATCCCACGCAGGTCGACATCATTCACCAGGCTTTTCAGCCCCCTGTCGCTGAGGTGGAATGGGCGCGCCGCGTGTTGATTGCGCACCGTGAAAGCGGCGTGGGAACGTTCATGTTCGAGGGCAAAATGGTCGATGCGCCCGTCATTGCGCGTGCGCGACAATTGCTGGAGCGTGCGGGCGAGCAGGTATAGTGATGGCGTGGCGGCGACGTTTGACCGCCGCGTTTTCATTCACTCGTACTGTTGGTGCCCATGAGCGTTGTCTTGGCTTGTGATTTGGGCGGCACGAATTTTCGTGCCGCTTTGATTGATGCGTCCGGCCAGACCTTGGCCGAGGCGCGAGTGCCCAGCCCTGCAGGGACCGAGGGCGCAGGGTGGGCTGAGATCGATCCCGACCACTGGTGGGCGGCACTGGTTGCTGCGGTGGCACAATTGGCCTCATCGGATCGTGCCTTGCTCGCGCAAACACAGGGCATCGCGATATGCGGCGTGACGCGCACACAGGTGCTCCTGGATGCGCAAGGGCGATCACTGCGTCCAGCGATGACGTGGCGAGATGCGCGTGCGGCCGCCTTGCTACCGGATTTGTTGACGACGTTGCCCGCCGGGCACCCTGAGTCGGTGCAGGTCAATGCCTTTCATCCGGTGGCGCGTCTGGCGTGGTTGCGACGGCATGAACCGCAGCATTATGCGCAGTTGTGCACAGTACTGGAGCCCAAGGACTATCTGAATTTTCGGCTGACTGGTGTGCGGGCGACTGATGCAATTTCATCGGCGCGATTGTTGGCGGCGGCGAGCAATCATGTCACATCAATTCACCTTGATACGCCCGCGAACACTTCCGGCCACCATGTCGGAATCACGCTGCTAGAAGCCGTGGGGTTGGAGGCGAGTCTGGTGCCGCAGGCGGTGTCTCCGACCGATTGTGTCGGCCGCGTGGTTGCAGGATTGCCAGACGTGTTGGCAATGTTGGCGGGGGTACCCGTATATGCGTGCTCGAACGATACATGGGCTGCTGTAGCCGGATTAGGGGCGCTGCGGCCGGGATACGCCTATAACATCTCTGGAACGACCGAGGTGTTTGGCGTCATGGGTAGTGAGTCTGTGCAGGCCCCTGGTCTCATGACCGTGCAATGGGGCGATGGGCTGTATCAGGTCGGCGGCCCTGGGCAGAACGGGGCGGATACGCTGGCATGGTTGCTGTCGTTGCTGCGCGATGCTGCTACGGGTGGCTCATCAGGCGATGGTGGCCACAGCAGCAGCGGCTGCGTCGGTAATAGCGATGACGATGACAGCGCCCCGGCTGGCCACCGGACCCATGAGCCACTGACTTTCGAGACTTTGCTGGCAGGTAAGCGCGATACGCAGCCTGTGTTGTTTCTGCCGTATTTGCAGGGCGAGCGGGTCCCGCATTGGGACGCAAATCTGCGGGGCGCTTTTGTCGGCTTGAATCGACGGCATCGTGCTATTGACTTAGCGTGGGCGGTGATGGAGGGCGTAGCGTTTTTGAACCGGATCGTACTCGAGCGCGGTGAGCAGGCTATCGGATCTGCGGTGAACGAGATCCGATATGGCGGCGGAGCCGCCGCGAACCCCTTGTGGTGTCAGATCAAGGCTGATATCTGTGAGCGCCCGGTGGTCATTGGGCGGTCTGCGCAACCTGGCTTGCTCGGCGCGGCCATGGTGGCGTGGGCAGGCCTCGGGCGGTTTATATCTCTGAGTGCCGCGCAGGCGCAAATGGCGCAGCCGGGATATCGTTACGAGCCTCGCGTCTCGCATCGCGAGGCCTATCGGCAATTGGCAGCCTGGTACGCCCAGGCGAGTGATGCGCTGACGCCCGTGTCGCACGGGCTGGCGGCGATGGACGGCGGCATTGCGCGGTAGAATCGTGCCCTTGCGCAACCCGTAACCGTTTTTGCTCGACGATGATCTCTGCCGACGTGTCTGTGTTTGTTGCTTCATCGCGCTCAGGATGCCGCTATGCGTGCGCGTGATGTATTGGAAACCTACGGGACGGCTCTCGCCGGCCTTGTCTTGGTGATTTTTTTCGCCGTGGCCGCACCGAATTTTGCCTCGCCCGGCAATTTGCTGAACATTCTCAAAGAGACCAGCTTTCTGGCGATTCTGGCGCTGGGGTTTACGCTGGCCCTGATCAATGCCGAGCTGGATTTATCCGTTGCCGATGTCGCAAGCCTCTCGGCCGTCGTGTGCGGCGCGTTGATTCACGCGGGTCAGCCGGTAGCATGGGGTGTTGCTGCCGGGCTGGGGGCGGGCACATTGTGCGGGTGGATCAATGGCTTGGCCGTGACGCGTTTGCGAGTCCCCTCGCTGATCGCCACGTTGGGGATGGCAGCGATGGCGCGGGGATTTGCATTCATGTTGACGGGGGGCGTGGCGTTTGTCGGCCGTTGGCCGGCCTCGTTTACGAGTCTGGGGCGCACAGTATGGGCCGGTGTGCCTGTATTGGTGCTGTGGATGGCCGGCGTCGTGCTGGCAGCATTGTTTTTGGTGAAATGGACGCGTACCGGCGCTCGCATGACGGCCACCGGTGAAGCGGCCGAGGCGGCACGGTTAGCGGGCATCAACACCCGGCGGATGAAATGCCTGGGGCTGACTTTGGCCGGTTTGCTCGCCGGGCTGACGGCCGTGTTATTGACGGCTAGTCTCTCGTCGGCTGCGCCGAATATGGCTGGCGATTATTTCTTGTATGCCATCGCGGCGGTTTTGCTGGGTATGACGATGTTCGAGCCCGGCCGCGCCAACATCATCGGCACGCTGGTCGCCGCTCTGATTTTGAAGGTTCTGGGCAATGGGCTGGTACTGATGGGGGCGCCTTATTACGTCCAGGATATCGTTTTGGGATTCATCATCATCGCTTCCGTCGCCGTATCGGCAACGGTACTGAAGAAAGCTGCATTCAAATTTTGAGAGACACGAACGGTTCAGCGTACCGGGTTGTCGATTTTCGGAGGAGCTTTGTCATGATCAGAACATTGATGCGCACTGCCTTGGTGGCATGCGTTGCCGGATTGTCGCTGGCCAGCCCGGCAACGTACGCGTTTGAGGTCGGCGTCGTGGCCTTCCAGATGTCGTCGGAGACGCACGCACGGGTCGCCAATGCCGCTGCCGAGGCGGCCAAGGCCAAAGGCTGGACCGTGACGCAGTTGAATTCCGAAGGCTCTTTGCCCAAGCACGCGGAACAGCTCGATACGCTGATCAATAAAAAAGTGGATGCGATCGTGGTCGCCATGGGCAAGCCCGTCGAGGCCGATGCGCAGCTCGAGGCCGCCAAGAATGCCGGCATTCCCGTGATCGGCGTGATGTCGGGCGCGAGCCCGCATATGCTGTTCGATATCGAGGCCAACGAGTACAAGGTCGGTGCCGAGTCCGCGTTGTATCTGCTGGGGCAGTTGGGTTATCAGGGGGGTATTCTCGCTGCCCGCTTTGAGGGCAACTCGGGCACGCGTATCCGTGGGAAATTGCTGGACGCAGTGTTGTCCGAGAACACGGCTGTGAAAGAGCTCGCGCATTTTTCGATGGCGCGTACCCAGAGCTGGCGTGATGATGTGCGCAATGGCATGCAAGCGCTCATCATGCAGAATCAGGGCAAATTCCAGGGTATCTGGGCATCGTTTGATGGCCAGGCCTATGTGATCGATGATCTGTTGCAACAGCAGGGCATGAAAAAGGGCGATATCACATTGGTGTCGACCGATGGCGGGCCTGAAACCTATCGCCGTATCGCGGATGCGCAAAGCTTGATCACGGCTACTGTGATGATTCCGTTTGAGAAAATGGGCCAGCAGGCCATCGATGCGATCGATCGTATCGTGGTGCAGAAACAGCCCAAGGACACGGTGACGACCGGGCCATACTTGTTTACGGATGCCGTGCTGGTCGATGCACATAACGTCAATCAATTTCTTAAACAATGATCTCGCTTTCTGACGGGCGTGAGCCTTTGATTTGGAGCCTGTGATGACGTCCACCGCATCCCCATCGATCGCGTTGTCGCTACGGGGTATACGCAAGTCGTATGGTGCCGTGCAGGCGTTGCGCGGTGTGGATCTCGACGTGCCTGCGGGCCAAGTGCTTGCGATCTGTGGCGATAATGGTGCGGGAAAATCGTCATTGATTCGCATCATTTCCGGCGCACAGACGCCGACGGACGGACAGATCCATCTCAAAGGGCAAGCCGTTCGTTTTGATTCGCCACACGATGCCTTGGCGCGTGGCATTGCGACGATTTATCAGGATCTCGCTTTGGCGCCGCGTTTGTCGATCGCTGAAAACGTCTTTATGGGGGCTGAGCTTACTCGGTCGGTGTTGCCATTTGTGCGTGTGCTGGATCGCCGTCGCATGGCTAGCGAGGCGCATGGTTACTTACAGCGTCTGTCGGTGAATATCGATGATATGCATCGCCCCGTAGAACGTATGTCCGGCGGCCAGCGGCAAGCAGTGGCCATCGCACGTGCGTTGCGCTGGAATGCCGAGATCGTCATCATGGATGAACCCACGGCGGCGCTGGGCGTGAAAGAAACGGCGTTAGTGTTGAGTCTGGTGCGTCATTTGCGCGATGAGGGGCGCACCGTGATTTTGATCAGCCACAACATGGCTGACGTGGTACAGCTTGCAGATCGCGTAGCGATTCTGAAAAGCGGCACCAAAGTCATCGATCGTCCTGTTGCGGGACTGGATGCCGATCAGTTGGCGCACATGGTGATGACAGGGCAGCAGACCGGTATCTGAGGTATTTTGAAGGCGCACCAGAGGTGCGTCATGTGCTGGTCGATATCCTAGATGCGGCGAAATGCTTCCTGAGAGTGTGGCAGGTGATAAATATGGCCAGCGATATGTCAAAGGCTGCACGGACACCAAAATCGCATCGGCGCGGCATGACGCCAGTGGGCGTGCATTACCCCCCGCTTATTCCAGTCGCTCAATGGGTTGATCTGCCAATGCTGCCAGCAGCTTGATTGGCGAGCCTTGCGTCAGCATCAACGAGGGCGCCACCTCGGATAGTGGCGCCAGCACGAACGCGCGGTGGTGCATGCGGGGATGAGGTAGTGTCAAACGCTGCGTATCCATTACGGTATCGCCATACAACAGCAGGTCCAGATCTAACGTGCGAGGTGCATTTTTATACGGCCGTTGGCGACCGTGCTGATTTTCCAGACGTTGTAGTACGTCCAGCAGATCCAGCGGCACCAGCGTCGTGTCCAGTGCTGCCACGGCGTTGATGTAGTCCGGGCCGGTGGCATCGATCGGCGCCGTGCGATAAAAATGCGAAGATCGACAGTCCAGAATACCTGCCGTGTCGCGCAGTTGATCGAGCACGGCATGCAAGGTGGACTGCGCGTCGCCCAGATTGGCACCTAGGCCAATGTAGGCGCGCTGGACTGTATTCATGGTTGCGAGCCAGATGACGATGCCGGACGGCGGGGGCGACGGCGGCGCTTGCGCGGCGCCCTCGATTCGGAGGGGTCACGTGGCAGGCGGGCGAGCTCTTCGATCATGTCGGCACGCGTGGCATCATTGCCATTGGCCAGATCCATCCACCATTGCGCCAAGACACTGTCGAATTCGCCCGCAGCGGCACGTAATTGCAGGAAATCGCACGCCGCGCGAAAGCGCGGCTGCTCGATCATGCGGTAGATGGTCTTGCCCATGCGGCGCTCAAAGCGCGGCTGCATGAACCAGATCTCGCGCATGTCTGACGAAAAGCGGCGTTGGATAGCGAGCTTTTCGGTTTGCTCGTCCAAAACGGAGTCAGCGGCCTGCACCAGCGCGGGAATATTGTGCTCGCCCTTTGCCCGCAATTGTTTCCAACGCGAATCGACTTGTTGCCACAGCAGGGCGGCAAACAGGAAACTGGGGCTGATGGTCTTGCCCGCGCGTACGCGCGAATCGGTGCGTTCAAGCGCGAGCTCGACAAAGCGCTCACCGCCCGGTTGCTCAAGCACCACATCCAATAGTGGCAGCAACCCGTGGTGCAAGCCATCAGCACGCAATTGGCGTAGGCAGTCCATGGCGTGGCCACAGGTCAAGAGCTTGAGCATTTCATCAAACAAGCGCGAGGCGGGCACGTTTTCGATCAGCGATGCCATCGTCTCGATGGGCTGGCGTGTTGCCGGGTCGATGGTGCCATTGAGCTTGGCCGCGAAGCGGACTGCGCGCAGCATGCGGACCGGGTCCTCGCGATAGCGCGTAGCCGGATCGCCGATCATGCGGATCTGGCGTTTTTTCAGATCGGCGACGCCCTGGTGATAGTCGATGACCTCTTCGGTGTGAGGATCGTAATACAGCGCGTTCATCGTGAAATCACGCCGCGCGGCGTCCTGTTCCTGGCTGCCGAACACGTTGTCGCGCAAGATACGGCCGTGCTCGTCAGTTTCTTGATTTTGCGAGGCAGGGGCACGGAACGTCGAGGTTTCGATGATCTCTTGGCCAAAGACCACATGTACCAATTGGAACCGGCGGCCGATGATGCGGGCACGGCGAAACAACGGACGGACCTGTTCGGGCGTGGCGTTGGTCGCGACGTCGAAGTCTTTCGGTTCCAGGCCGACGATCAGATCGCGCACGGCGCCGCCGACGATATAGGCATCGTAGCCATGTTGACGCAACACTTCGCAGACCTTGATGGCGTGACGCGATACGTTGCGGCGGTCAATGCCGTGTTTGTCGCGTGCAATGCGTTGAGGGCCCCGAGCCGCAGGAGAAAACAGACGGCTGACGAATTTTTTTATGGTGTCGGTGATCATTAGGACTTGTCGTCTTCCAGGTGTTCGAACAGATCGAGCACTTTCCAGCCACGTGTTTGAGCGATCTCGCGCAGCGCCGGACTGGGGTTCGCTGCGACGGGGTGAGTGACAATGTCGAGGAGCGGGATATCGTTCATCGAATCGCTATAAAAGAACGATTCTGAAAAATCTGCAAGCGTTAAGTTCATCCCGGACAGCCATTGGTTCACACGCGCGACCTTGCCTTCTTTGAAGCTGGGCGTACCGTGAATGCGGCCGGTATAGCGGCCATTCTGATATTCGGCATCCGTGGCGATCAAGTACGGAATCCCAAAGGCGCGGGCGATAGGGGCCGTGACAAAACCATTAGTCGCGGTCACGATCGCGCACAGGTCGCCAGCAGCCAAGTGCTGATCCACGAGTTGGGTAGCTTGGGGCGTGATCGCCGGGCGGATGACTTGCATCATGAAGTCTTCGTGCCAGGCCGATAACTCAAAAGGCGTGTGCGCCGCCAACAGGCCGAGCATAAACTCGGCTGCCTGTTCGGCGGTCAGTTGACCCTGGTTATAGCGATCCATCAGATCGTCGTTGCGGCGGCGTGCCTCGTCGGGGTCACCCGCACGGCCCGTGCGCGCCAGAAAATCGGCCCATTGGTAATCGCTGTCCAGCGGCAACAGAGTGTGGTCCAGATCGAACAGCGCGAGTCGTTTGGGCATCATAGTGTTTGTGTATGGGGATCTGCCAGCATAGCGCGTAGCAGTGGAATGGTAATGGGGCGGCCAGTCGCCAGTGAATAGCGGTCCAGCGCGTCTAGCAGCATCGCCAATTTGCGAATATCGCGTTCGCGGTGCGTCAGCATCCACTGGATAACCTCGGGCGCGATCTGCAGGCCCCGCTCTGTCGCCTGTGCGGACAGGGCGGCTACCTTGTCCGCATCAGACAGTGGCTCAAGCCGGAATACCAGATCCCAGCCCAGACGCGTACGGAGGTCTTCGCGCAGCGGCATGGAGAGTGGGGCACGGTCGCCGGCTACTGCCAAGGCGAACGCACGGCTGGTGGCCGCACACTCGCGCCAGCGATTGTACAAGGCGAACAGGCCGGCCTGCCGGGCATCGTCCATGTCGTGTACATCGTCAACGGCGATCACGCGCGGCATGGCGGCGGCAGAGTCCGCATTGGCGAGCTGGCGTAGCGCGCGCGCGTTTTGGCGAATATCGATATAGACGGCCCCCGGTGTGCTCGCCAGCCCCTTGAGCAGGTGGCTGCGGCCACAGCCTGCGGCCCCCCATAGGTAGAGAGCCCGGCCGGGTGTCAGCGCGCGTGCGGCCGCCAACGCTTCACCGTTGGGGCCGGCAATATAGTTCTGCAGCGTAGGAGCGGGTGCGGGTAGAACGTCGAGCAGCAGCTGGCGATTCATGGGTAACAAATCTAGACAAGGCAAGGGGCGCGCAAATCGTCAAAAAAACGGTTGGCGCGATGTTTTGCGCCTGACATCGTAAAATGGCGGGCGCAGCACCCCGTAAACTCCGCAATTGTCACATACCCCACGGTTTTTCTCATGACGACTCAACCTACTGCCCCCTTGACGTACCGCGACGCTGGTGTCGATATCGATGCGGGGGACGCCCTGGTCGACCGGATCAAGCCCCTGGCCGCGCGCACCATGCGCCCTGGCGTGCTGGCCGGCATCGGCGGATTTGGCGCCTTATTCCAGGTTCCTGGGAAATACCGTGAGCCCGTCCTCGTGTCCGGTACCGACGGCGTGGGTACCAAGCTGCGCCTGGCTTTCGAGTGGAATCGCCATGACACAGTGGGTATCGATTTGGTCGCCATGAGCGTCAATGACATCCTGGTCCAGGGTGCCGAGCCTTTGTTTTTCCTGGACTATTTCGCTTGCGGCAAGCTCGCCGTGGACACTGCTGCCGCCGTGGTGGGGGGCATCGCCAAGGGCTGCGAGCTGTCCGGTTGCGCCCTGATCGGCGGTGAAACCGCCGAAATGCCGGGTATGTACCCCGACGGTGAGTACGACTTGGCTGGTTTTGCCGTCGGCGCCGTCGAGAAATCCGACATCATTAACGGCAAATCCATCAAACCGGGCGATGTGGTTCTGGGCTTGGCCTCCAGCGGTGCCCATTCGAACGGTTATTCCTTGGTTCGCAAAATCATCGAACGTGCGGGCGCCAAGCCCACTGATGACTTCCACGGCCAGCCGCTGGTCGATGTCGTGATGGCACCCACTCGTATTTACGTCAAGCAGGTGCTGGCTGCCTTGGCCAAGCACGGCACCGACATCAAGGGCCTGGCCCACATCACCGGCGGTGGTTTGTTGGACAACGTTCCCCGCATCCTACAAGACGGTTTGTCGGCCAAACTGCGTCGCGACAGCTGGGAAATGCCCAAGCTCTTCCAATGGCTGCAGCAGCAAGGCGGCGTCGAAGACAACGAGATGTACCGAGTATTTAACTGCGGCATCGGCATGGTCCTGGTAGTGGGTGCCGCCCAGGCTGACGCGATTGCAGAGACCCTGCGGGAGCAAGGTGAAACGGTCAGCAAACTTGGTGAAATCGTCGAGCAGACTGAAGGTATGCCACAGACGTTTGTGGTGTAAAACGTCTGCGGACTCGGACAGAAAAGCCATCACGGTCGCTCACAGAGGCGCCTCTGCGACGTAGATAACGAACTGGGTGCCTTGCTATTAACTATTAACGCAAAACCACGCCAGCTACGGCATCGATGACCTGCTCGACAGCATCTTTCGCGAGGCAATCTACAATGACGCGTTCCGGTTGTGCCCGCAGCCATGTGATCTGCCGTTTGGCTAATTGCCGTGTCGCCGCGATGGCTTGCTCACGGGCGGTATCCAGGTCGACGGTGCCGTCCAGGTGACTCCACATTTGCCGGTAACCGACGCAGCGCACCGACGGCAGGCCGGGGTGTAGATCACCCCGCGCATATAGGGTACGCACTTCATTGAGCAGACCAGCATCCAGCATGGCATCAAAACGTTGAGCAATGCGCACATGTAGCGCTGTGCGATCAGAGGGCTCCAGGCTGATCGTCATGTAGTGATGTGGAGCAGCGGTGTCCGGCGCTGTCACGCGTGATTGGCGTTGCAAGAGCGCCGACATGGGTTGTCCGCTCAGGATACAGACTTCCAGCGCGCGCTGGATGCGTTGGCTGTCGTTGGGGGCCAGCCGGGCCGCTGTGATCGGATCCCGCTTTGCCAGCTCCGCGTGCAACTGCGGCCAGCCGAGTTCTGCTGCTCGCGATTCCAAGCCGGCGCGTAGCGCAGGGTCTGCCTGTGGCAGATCGTCCAGCCCGTCTCGCAGCGCCTTGTAATACATCATCGTGCCGCCCGCCAGCAGTGGCATGCGGCCACGCGCCCGAATTTCATCGATCAACTGCAAGGTGTCGGTGCGAAACTCGGCCGCGGAATACGATTGAGCCGGGTCTCGGATATCCAGCAAATGCTGGGGAACGAGGCTCTGTTCGGCAGGCGATGGCTTAGCGGTACCGATATCCATACCGCGATAAATCGTGGCGGAGTCGACATTGACAATTTCCAATGGCCAGCGTCGTGCCAGCGCGAGCGTCGAGGCACTTTTGCCTGCTGCCGTTGGGCCTGCCAAGCAGATGATAGGTGCGTGGATCATCTGCTGATTCCGAAAAAAACATCACGCAGCGTGGAATATGATCTGTTGGTTGAAGATAGCAGGCGCAATGCTGTCACCCTGTACAGCTTCGGTGGAGAATGACGCGGCATGCTTATTGTCCACGCAAAAACAACTTGTCCAGATCCGATACGGACCACTGTACCCATGTCGGCCGGCCGTGATTGCATTGGTCCGCGCGTTCGGTGACTTCCATCTGGCGCAGCAAGGCGTTCATTTCTTCAAGATTGAGACGTCGGTTGGCGCGCACCGAGCCATGGCAAGCCATGGTCGAGAGCAGTTCATTGCGTTGTTCTGTCATCAGGCGCGACACGCCCACGGCTCCCAGGTCGCGCAGCACCGCGCGAGCCATGGCTTCGACGTCGCCACGGGCCAGGATGGCCGGAACAGAGCGTACGGCGATCGATGTCGGACCGGAGGGACGCAATTCAAAACCCAATTCGGCGAGTTGCTCTTGGTGTTCTTCAACGAGTGCGACGTCCTTTTCCTGGGCGTGGAATACGACAGGCACGAGCAGGTCTTGGCGTGGCAGCTCACGAGCATCCAGCGCGCGTTTCAATTGCTCATAGACGACACGTTCATGCGCCGCGTGCATATCAACCAGCACGAGTCCGCGTTTGTTTTGCGCGAGGATATAAATGCCATGTAACTGCGCCAACGCCATGCCTAACGGATGTTCTTCGTCAGCGGGCAGTGTTGATGAGCCTTGGCTCGGCGTGCTGCCAGATGGCTCGCGCAGTGTCAATGTGCTCGCAGAAACCGCCGTCGCATCGTCAAGCGGGCGATACAGCGCCTTCCAGTCCGCGACGGGATTGCCACCGGGCTCAGCATGCAAACGAAACGGAACCTGAGTGTGAGGACGCATGGTCTGGCGAGTCGCTGTCGGCGACGCTGCGTCATCACTGTTCAGGTAAGCACGTGCGTCCAGGTCATGTCCGCGGGTGCCCACACTCGTCCCTATGCCTGCTGTGCCACTCAGCCGGCCCACTGCATCGCCATATCCTGCGTCTGATTGTCCCCGCCCTGATGCTGCAACCTGTGCAGCTTGTGTCGGAGTGGCAGCCGGTCCGGTGGTGGCCGACTCATTGCGGGAAATCGTCGGTGCCACCGATGGCAGCCCGGGCGATACTTGGCCAGGTGCACCGTTCGGTGTCGCGGCGACGGTCGAGGCGCCACCCGTTTGGGCCAGCGCCTGGCTCACGACTTGGTTCACAAAACGGTGTACCGCGCCGCTGTCGCGAAAACGCACTTCGTGTTTTGCAGGATGCACGTTGACATCAACGGCGCCCGGGTCAATGTCCAGATACAGTACATACGCGGGTTGGCGATCGCCGTGCAGCA
>Ga0182738_1005077_pt1 | contig 14225 bp, 7 predicted proteins | sample eDN5th30CBELigMG_FD_128876 | JGI IMG/M metagenome (GOLD analysis project Ga0182738, IMG submission 128876) | Enriched Miracle-Growth compost microbial communities from Emeryville, California, USA - eDNA 5th pass 30_C BE-Lig MG (version 2)... ...
AAAAGTCAAAATAACTTTTCAAGATCTGAAAGATCTAGATCAATCCAGAGAACTCCAAATCTAGCAAAATCTCTTTTGCATTGGGTCTCGAGACGTTGAAAAAATTTTTTTATGAGATATTTAAGACAGGATAAGTTTTTCTCGAGAAATTTTCATCATTTTTTCCTTTTTAATTTTTTATTGAATAAAAATTATTTTGAGAATTTTCGAAAAGAAGATCCTTTGGATCTCTGATAACTGAAATTCGTTGACTATTCACTGTAGAATGTTTGATTTTCTTACGAAAGGAGATTGAAGAATGAGTGTGAAGAACCTTTATTGAGACGGGGATCTTAATTTAGAATGATTTTTTCTTGAATTTCACAATCTTTTTCATTTTGTTGTTGTGTTATTGGCGAATTTGAAAAAGACAAATCAAAAGCAAATCTGATAATAATAAAGAATCCCTTAATATTAAACTGTCTCGATTTTATTCTTAAAATTTTATAAAGAAAATGACCATATCAAAATAAATACAAAAAAACAAGAAGAGATTGATAGAACTGAATTTATCAAACTTACTCAAGTAAGCATGATGAATCAATTCATTTGAAGTCTCTCAAGAAAATACTTGGCCAGTCGAAAGGAATTTTTACATGAGAAATTCTTTTTTAAAAATCCTGAAAAAATTTTTTTCATGTTTTTTAAAAGAAGAGTAAACTGTTATTAAACTGTGGTTTAGCTTTTTTGGATTTTGGCAATTTAAACCTTTTCTGCGATTTATTTTTTGCTGATCCTTTTTTCTTTCAATTTTTGAGAGGTTGAATGAAATTCATTTTCCTCTCTCAAAATCAATTTTTCTCAAGTTTGAAGCCTTTCATTTTTCATCAAAAAGATTTTCTTTTGTTGTCTCGGCAGATCGAGGACACCAGAGAATTCATGGCGAATCTTGATTTGTTGGAGTTCCAAGGTTATTTTTCATTTTATTTATTGCTAGTGATGAGGGAACTTGAATATTCTGTTGGAGAAAAACGTCGAAAATTTTTTGTTTTTCTTTAAAATTTCAAGATTTTCTGAAAAACCTTTAATGAACAGAAAAATCTCAAACAAGAAAACCCTGGGTTAATCTCTCGCAAAAACCCCAAAAAAGTTTATTTGGAAAAATTCTTGACAAAAGTTTTTTTTCTCTTTGAAGGCTACTCAAGTTCGAGTTTGTGGACGATCTCTGGTAGCAAAATGGAAATAAAAATCCTATTGAAAAGAAGAAAAAATGTGACAGACAATCCCCTTGCTTTGGAGTTGGAATTGAACTGAAAATTGATGGGGACTTTTGTCATACGTTTCATTCAAAAATCTCATTTCTTTCAATTCACAAAAGACATTAAAATAAGAAAGAGAAAAATTTTTCTGTGCTGTTCTTCTCAATTCTTTTGAAAAAAATTCAACAGATAGCATGAAAGAATACACACAAAAGAAGAGTTTTCTTGTATTAAGAGAAAAAGTGGTTAAAAATCATTGATGTCAATTTACACACTGCTTTTCTCCAAAAGCTATTTTGTTGTTCAGTTGGATACCTTGGAAGTTTCAGACGTCTTGGGTTATCGCTTCTGATTATATAAAAGTAATCATTGACCTTTCCATTTGCAGACTCATAATTTTCAACTTGCAGGTGCGTACTATTCGAAGAACGCACTGCCATAAAAGAGTAATCCTTGTCAACCTTCACTGTAAAATCTTTGCCTTCATAAACACGTTGTGGATCTGCGTCATCTCCTTTATGGCCAGCCATACCTTGAACCACATGAACTGGGCTTTTCGGATTGATGATATAACGATATTTACTATCCCAAGAACGATGAATAAAAGATCCAGCCTTTCCTTTTTTGATAGGCAGCATTCTTTCATATGTTCTAATTGAGAGAACCCCAATATAGGGTTTTAAGGATTGAAGGAAATCATTATTTGAGGTAGTTTTGCCGAGAAGGTGTTTGATGTGGGTTGAAAACAATCAATATTTTTGGGGTTGAATTATGAAAAAACTCCAAATTTAGAAAGGTTTTTTTCTTTTTAAAACAAAATGACACTTTTCCTGATACCATTCTTTCGAGAAATCAAGAAATTAGGATGCGATTCCTTCTTGTAGCGCCTCATAAGAAGGCTAGGAAGAGCTTTTTCAATCTTGAAACAAATAGGCAAATAAAGGATTTCAAGTGGGATGGTGAGTTTTTAGGGAAAAAATAAGTGTCAGTAAAAGTATAAAATGAATTGATTGAGTTAATCCACATAGATCTAAACAAACAGAATAAAAAATTTTAGACATGAAGTTTTTCAAAGGAAAAATAGTATTGATTCACATGAACATGAATTAAAAGAGTTTAATATTTAGGGAGCTTGAGATGTCTGTGGTGACGACTTTTGATGATATAGAAATAATCATTGATCTTTCCTGTTTGTGAGGCATAATTCTCAACTTTCAGATGGGTACTATTCGAAGAGCGAACTGCCATAAAGGAGTAATCTTTTGAGACTTTCACTGAGAAACTTTTTCCTTTATAGGCATCTTGAGGGTCAGCTTCATCTCCTTTATGGCCAGCCATGCCCTGAACCACATGCACTGGGCTCTGAGGATTGATAATATAGCGGTATTTTCTGTCCCAGCCACGATGAATAAAAGACCCGACTTTTCCTTTTTTGATAGGCAACATTCTTTCATATATGTGGACGTGACCGCCAAGAACCAGGTCAACACTCTGGTGCCTGAGAAGAGCTTCAAAGTCTGCAAAGAGCTGCTGATTTTGACTGCAATCATCAGAACCTTTGAAAGAGCAATAAAAAGGCCTGTGAGTCAAGGCAACGACCCAAGGCTTTTCTTGGCGATTGTTGTTTGCTGCTGTGAGATCTTGGTTCAGCCAATCGAGCAGAGCCTGTCTAGTGGCCGTGTCATTGTTAACAATGACCAAATCCAGGTTGAAAGAAACGAAATGAATGTTACCAATATCAAAACTGTAATAGTGGTTTTGGTATTGTTGATAAAGGGGCATCCTGAATCTCATATTAAAGTTGGAGAAATTGCTGCTATTTTCATGATTACCAGCTGTGGCCATATAAGGCATAGTGGCTGTGAACGCCTGGATAGCCCTCATGTATTCATCTCCCCTTTTTGAAGCATTACGACCCAGATTATAGGCCATATCTCCAATGTGGAAAAAGGCAGAAATATTGGTGAAATTTGTTTGAGCGATTTCTGCAAGCCTGTTGATTGTGGGCATGGCGTATTCTGTATCGTCCATATCTGCAAAAAGAACCACATTAGTTTATTGGCCTGCTTGGTACTTTGGGTTGGGGACGTAAAATTGGAAAGGTCCTGCCTTTTGAGGTAGAAGTGTGTCGACGCTTCCGTAACAGGAGTATTCGTATGCTTGAGAGAAATTTAGTGTGGAGGGAAAGTCAAAGATGTGGTAGCAATTGGTATAGAGGGCTTCAGTGTAGTTCTTTTGGTAGCATTTATGGGTTGTTGCGGCGACTTTTGGACGCCATCAGGAGTAGTTAAGGAGATATAGGCGGAAGTGCATGAGTCTGGAGTGGTAAAAATGACTCTGATGGGGCTTGAATCGTTTGCCGCGGAGGGTATGAAACTGTCAGAGAGTGAAAGGTGAATCTGTTCTGGTGTGCAATCTGAAAGGGTGAAGGGGAGGAGTGAGATGAAGATGAGAATGGTGAAGAGAGCTTGCATTTTGCAAGGATAAATTAATGAATTATAAATAAGGGCTTGATTAGGAAGTATAAACAAGTAATTGAATTTGAGAATAATTACTGATTTTAAAGTGGTTTTAAATGTTGGAAATTTTGTTCAAACAACTAAGTTAACCACTCTTTATATTGACTGGCTTTTTTTGAAGATTTTCCTTTGGATATTTTGATGAAATATTATGACGTTTATTGTTGAACTAGTCAGACTTTGTTCCTTTCAACTGTCAAAACAGTAAAAATACAAGCCATGAAAGATCTTAATTAACATTTTAATATGCCTCAAAATCTGAATGGAATGTGATTGTGTTAAAGAAGGCTTGATAAGGCATCATTTTCTTCTCGTAGATTCAAAAGAAGGCACCAAGTGAGATGCGGTTTAATCGATAAGAGCGGTTTTTTGTTTGTTTCTGACTCAAAAAAATTTTGTTCAGCAAGAATACTTTAATTGCCTCACAATTTTCTTTGGCAGAATTTCTGTATGATTCTATTATCAGCAGGTCGAGCAAGAAGAAAAGAAGACTTTTTTGCCTTATGAAACAAAGGAATTTTAAATAGAGGCTCCAATTCTCTCAAATAAAACGTTCGTCTTAAAATTTTATGAAAAGTGGACCCTAATAATTTGTTTAACCACAAAAAGTTCGGGCTTTAATTTTTGTATTACAGAATCTTTCTGGACTTTTTTTCTTTGATGTTAACCGAGGAAATCAAAGCGCTGTGTTGAGATTCTCATTTAAAGGCTAGATTGGAAGGATTTAGCCCTTTATCTTTATTTGAAACAAGCATGAACTCAAGGTCCTTTTAATAGAAACATTGAGAATCTGAGAAGACTACTTTGGGTCTTTTGAGTTTGAATAGACATTTCAGGGATCATTTGTGAGAGAAGCTAGCATTCGAAGAGTTTTTCGAGAGAAAAAATCGAGGTTAATGAAAGGATTTTTTGAACGAGAAATGTGGTTTTAAATTTGATTTAGAATCAGTAGTCGTTTAATTTCAACAAATTTATCCAAACAGAAATGACGTATTAGAGCAAGTCTTTTCACGAAATTTCTCATTCAAAACTCCTTCTATTGACTTTTTTGAGTTGGTGATGAAGCCTTCAAGAGAGATTTCTGATAAAAGAAACATTTTGAGCTTTCATCAATGAAGCCAAATCTATTGAGTTTCTATTGGCTGTGCATAAAAATAGCATTTTGGTTATAAATTTAGATTTATGAGGTTGAACCTTTTGCAAAAGTAAGAATCACTGAAACTGTCTAAAAATAGGTGTGAAGCAATGGCTGATCTCTTTGTTTTGTTATCACCCCTTTTCAAGCTTGTGAGAACCTCTCTTGCATTGAGATTAAAGCCCCTGCTAACTAGGTAGGGAGTGGAAGAAAATTTCAAAGAGGTGTTTTCAACAATTTTAATAAAATTTTAATGAAAAGTTTTTTGTTGACAAAACAATTTTTGTGGAAGTTCAAAAGCAAGATTGTTAGGGTTTAATTTTGAAACAAAAAATTTCAAGCTTCAGAGAAAGGTTTTAACATATCAATTTTAATGACAAAATTTTAATTAAAATTTATTTTCGTGAGCACAAATCAAGCCTCAAAAAGGAAAAGTTCCATCTTCAGAAATTCGAAATTTTCGAATATGAATCAGCAATATTGCCTTTTGAGGCCATTGATTGAATAAAAAAGAAAAAGAAAGCATGTTCCTCCTCTCAGGTCCATATGAGACCTCATAAGGGGGTTTTTGAATTTTGTTGAGGATTGTGAGATTTTTATTGATGTCTCACATTTTCAAAGGAAAATAAAAGTTGCTTGCTTATTGCAAGAGGCATAACCTCTTGTGATTTGAACCTCATAGAATCTTTCTCAAAGAACTTGAAATCAACGAGTAATCTACCGAGAGAGATAAAGAGAAAAACTTTTGTTATCAATTGGCAATGTTTAAAAGACATTGTTGTTGACAAACTAACCTTTGGTGTTTCACAAGCGAAGCAAATAGTGCAATAAACTCGCACACTAAAACATCGAATTTATGATATGGCGATTTTTTTATTTTTAAAAATAGAGATAAAACTTCCTTTTGAAAAATATTTTTCGAATTCAAAATCCTCAGCATGGTTCTGACTTCATTTCTTTCCGAAAAAGGCCACAAAGTCAACCGGGTAATTTCCGATTTCTTAAGTTGGAACCACAAGAATTGTTTCAATTTTTGCTTGCAAACGAAAGCAATAAAGATGGGAAAATTGGAGTTTTTCAATCACAATCAAGATTTTTCAGTTCCTCTTTTGTTCAGCTGTCCAACTTTTTTTAATTTGTGATACAAATTTTATTTTCAAACTAATTGATGAAAAACTAGAAGCGAGGGAAAAACTTGATTTGGTTTATTAATTGTGGAAACGAAAGTTCTTTGATAATTGATACTTTTCCATGTTTCCCTCATCAAAGTTTATCTTCTTTAACGAATGAATCCAAGAAGTCTCAAATAAAAAGGTTGAGGGACATGTGATTGGAGTTCATTCGGGTCAAGACAATTTTTGACCCGCCATTTAAATTCTTTAAATCTTTTGAAAGAAAAAGTTCCTCTCTTCAAAAAAATTTCAAGAGCGTTTGATTTTTTAGCGGATATCATTCAACTCAGTATCAACTGATCTGCAACAAAAACACTCAAAGGCTTTGTTTCCTGAATCATAAACCTCAAATAAGTTCGAAAAGTCGCTTCAAAAGAAAAACAAAGGGTAGTAAACTAAGTGAAAATTCACTAGTTTTTTGTTGTGTGAGATTCCAGGCCCGGTTAACCGTTTATTTGTTGCCTCCAAGAGAAATTTAAACTTCAAACCTGGTTCTTCTTCTCTACCTCAATATTTCAATATGGAGTGTACTTGCTCTCACCACTCTTTATAGACCTCAGAAAGGAAGCTAAGGTGAAGAATTCTTGCCGTTTGAGAGGTTGGCTGGGGCTTGAATGTTGAAAAAAGTTTGAAATCAAGTTTTCATTTGTTCAAATCAGATTAAACAAATGACTTTTACCCGGTTCTTTGGAAATATTAATAAAAGCTCTCAATATTAAAAAGGCAGAAATCAATAAACTTTTCTGAGGATAAAAGGGCCGAACTTAAAACGCAAGGTTATTCTTCGTAGGAAAGCTGATATAGAAGAAGAAAGTGTTTGCACGAGAAGGGTGAAATAACGCAAGTCATGCCTTTTTCTTTGGGATGCTGAGAGTTCAAATCTTGAAGCAAAAAATAAAACTTATTAAAATTCCAGATTTATCTTGAAGATATCTTTTCTCCGCAACTTTAACGCAAAGTTTAAAAGGTGCAAACTCGCTCTCCGCCTTGCGTTATCTAATGGAGTTCCAACACTTAAACCAAATCATAAGCTTTTCAAAAGACCCAAAGGGAGTTCATAGACAAGGCAATGAATGCCCTTTTGAAAAATGTCTCTGAAATCTCTATGGTAGTTGGAAAGTGAAGGAAGAGCTTATTATTCTCACTTCAAGACTAATTTTCAATTTTGGCGGCTTGGCCTACTGGCCTATTTTTGAACCTTATTTGAAAATGATTACATAAACAGAGCCCTCCTTAATTTTATAATTGACAAAAGTTTCAGATCTCAAATGAGAAGTCTTTTCTCTTTCTTCATTTTAACATTTATTCTTCAACTTGTTCAATCAGCGACAAAGCCTTGTGAGGCTCAACAAATCCACATTGCTCTCTCAGATGCCTTTACTTCTGACCCTGCTACCAACAACACCATCAAAGCCATTTTTCATACAATAGATGAATGCAGCTCTGCTTACATCTCTTTAAAGACTTCTCAAGGTACCCAAAAAATCCAAGCTACTGCTGTGAACTTCTTCAATGACACTTATTCAACTGGAAGCTACTCCACGTATGTTCATATTTTTGACTTTCCTCAGCTTGAATTCTCACAAACATATGAATATTCTTGCTTCGGATCTGACAATACATTCTTGGGAAAACCTCAAGGACCCTTTAAATTTTATCTTCCAAGCCCGAATTATGATGGAAAAGAGACTAGAGTCGTCATGTTTGCTGATATGGACCACTTTCCAGACGGAATGACTACAATTAATGGACTTGGAAATCTTTCACTCAGTGACTTTGGAAGCATTTCTGCCTTCATCCATGTTGGAGATATGGCTTATAATTTGACTGGAAGTGCTGGGAAAAGAGGCGATAACTACATGAACACCATACAAAAGTTTACAGCAATTATGCCATATATGGTGACAGCTGGAAATCATGAAGAAGAGAAAAACTTTTCAAACTTTAATATGAGGTTCCAAATGCCCATGTATGAAGAAAGTCAAAATCACTATTACAGCTTTAACCTCGGTAATATGCACTTTGTCTCTTTCAATTTAGACTTGGTCAACAGTTACCCAGAAACAAAGGGCCCAATGCTCACTTGGCTTGAACAAGATCTCGCAGCAGCGAATAGTACTCGAGATAAGCAGCCTTGGATTATTGCGTATGCTCATCAGCCCCTTTATTGCTCTTATAAGGATAACAGTTGCCCTGTAAACGCTAAAAAGTTCGCCGAATTCGAGGACCTTTTAATTAAATACAATGTTGACCTTGTTGTTGGCGGGCATGTCCATTTCTATGAAAGGATGTTGCCTATCAAAAAAGGAGCTGTCGCTCCTTTTCAGTTGAACGAAGATGATCAGAATTTTACAGAAATTATCAATCCAGAAGCTCCTCTTTATATTCTTCAAGGGATTGCTGGACATAGAGGAGAGGCGAATGACTCTCAAAGTATTTATAAAGGGAAGAGTTTCTCGGTGAAAGTCAGTAAGACGCTCTCATATTTATCAGTTCGCTCTCAAAATAGCACTCATTTGCTGGTAGAAAATATGAGATCTGATGATGGAACTGTTGAGGATTATTTCTCTATTGTAAGAAGAAGCTTTCAGGAAGAGCCTATTAATGAGACAAACCTGACGAATACGACAGAGCCAGTTAATGCGACTGAGTCAGATAATGTGACAGAGTCGAATAATACGACAGAGTCAAGCAATGCAACAAACCCAATTAATGCAACAGAGCCAAGTTATATAACAGAGTCAAGTAATGCAACAAACCTGACGAATACGACAGAGCCAGTGAATTCAACAGGGCCAAGTAATGTAACAAACCCGATGAATATTACAGAGCCAACTAATTCAACAAATCCAACCAATGCGACAGAGCCTAGTCATCAGACGGAACCAAGAAATGTGACCTTTCCAAGTAATATGACACTCCCAAATAACACAACGTTGCCAAGTAATACGACACAACCAAGGAATATTACAGAGCTAAGTGATGAGACAAAATCGGATAATTCTGCCTCAAAGAGGAATGGATTTTTCGCTTTTGTTTTCACAATGTGTTTGATTGCTCTCTTTGTTTAGAATTTGTCTTGTCTTGATGTATGTATGTAAAAATTTTCATATCATGTTAATTAAATAATTCAAACTTTTTGCTCCAAAAGGAGAGCGATCTCAAAAATCCTTTTTTTTTACAACGTAGAAAATTAACAAAGAGAAGGGAAAATCTCTACAATACCTATCCTATGAGATTATTATCTTGGTGAGAGTTTTTTTCCATTGGTTCCCAATGAAATTTTCTCTTTGGATTTGAAATCCCTTTTCTCTTTTGGAGCAAAATTGGAAAAGATGTGTTTTATTTTTCTCATTCAATAAATAAAGAAAGAGTGATTTTCATATCCTTCAATGCGCACCTTTTCTCTTCATATGGTCTCATCAATCTTTTCTTCGGAATATTTCTGATAAAAACAATTCAGTTCACTCAAAAAAATTGAACTAACTGGAGAAAATGTTGAGATTTAGTTGTTTCTTTGAATAGACATTTTGATCTTGATTAGCAAATTTTTTGAATGGAAAATTGAAACGCAAAAAACTACGTCCGAGCAAATTAAAAGGGTCCGCGCCAAAAAGTTTTAAGATTCAAATTTTCCTTCAGAAAGATTTAAGCCTCAAAAATTCCCCTTACTTTTTGTCAAAAGATTAGGACTTCCTTCGAACTTAACTTTCGAAGGCTGAGTGAATTTTAAGCGAAAAAAATTGTTTAGGAAATCTTCTAAAGATGGTGAGGATTGAATAATTTTTTTCCGAACAAAATTTTTTCTGAAATGTTTTTTTTAATTAATTTCTCGAAGTTGGTGAATGTTAGGCTCCAAAAATCTTCTTTATTAACCAAGTTAAAGAGATATTACGGGACGAAATTACTGATAGGAAAAAGTTTAGATTTAGTGTGACAAATTTTTTCAAAAAGTGAGAATAAAACAACACAGAAAATGCATGGTTTCAAAAAAGTCTTTTCCATATTGCAGTGAAAACATCGGAGAAAAACCTTTTCAGAACATTCTCTTTAGTTTCACTTTCATACCTTGGAAGTCTGGGTGATTTCGGATACTCTGTTCTAATGATATAAAACTCATCATTTATCTTCCCACTTTTCGATTCATAATTTTCCACCTTCAGATACGTGCTATTCAAAGACCGAACCTTCAAAAAAGAATAATCCTTTGAGACTTTAACTGCGAAACTTTGCCCTTTATAAACATCCTGAGGATCAGCTTCATCTCCTTTATGGCCAGCCATGCCTTGAACCACATACATTGGTGTCTGTGGGTTAATTATATAACGGTATTTATCGTCCCAGTAGCGATGAACAAAAGAGCCGATATGTCCCTTTTTGATAGGCAGCATTCTTTCATATATGTGGACGTGACCGCCAAGAACCAGGTCAACTTTGTACTTAAGAAGAATGACTTCAAAATCTGCCCAGCGTTGTGAATAGATCGTGCAGTCATCAGACTTTTTGAAAGAACAATAAAAAGGCCGGTGAGTTACAGCGACAATCCAAGGCTTTTCCTGCCGATTGACGCTCTGGAGATCTTGGTCAAGCCAGTCCAGCATGTATTGTCTGAGGGCTGGGTCAGTGTTGGTTAAAAGAAAGTCTAAATTGAAGGAAACAAAGTGTATATTGCCGATGGCAAAGCTGTAGTAATGATTTTTTGTCTCTTTATAAAGAGGCATTCTGAACCTCATGTTGAAGTTGGAAAAGTTGCTGCTGTTTTCATGGTTGCCTGCTGTGACCATATAGGGCATAATTGCAGTGAAATTTTGAATAGTATTGAGAAAGTTATCGCCCTTTGCACTGGCATTGCCTCCGAGGTTATAAGCTATATCTCCATTGTGAAAAAAAGCATCGATTTTTGAGAAGTTTTTTTGAGCGATTTTTGTAAGTCTGTTGATTGTGGTCATGCCAAATTCTGTTGCATCCATATCAGCAAATATGACGACATTGGTTTCTTGCCCTTCTTGATATTTTGGGCTAGGAATGTAGAACTTGAAAGGTCCAACGTTTTCGGCTGATTCAGAATCTCCATAACAGGAATATCCATATGATTGAGAGAAATTTAATGTGGCTGGGAAGTCAAAGACATGAATACAATTGATGTAAATGACTCCGTCATAATTTCTTTCGTTACATTTTTGATCCGCTGCTGATACGTTTTGGATGCCTTCAGGAGTCGTCAAGGAGACGTAAGCAGACTCGCAGGGGCCTTTGGTTGTGAAAATAACTCTCATTGGGCTTGAGTCATCTGTGTAATTGGTAAAGGCGTCTGAAAGCGAAAGATGAATTTGTTCTGGTATGCAAGTGGATTTAAGAGAGGTAATGATTGAAATAAAGATGAGGATTTTGAAGAAAGTCTGCATTTATTAAGGGTTAGATTAATGAATTGTAAATAATCAGGGTTTGGTCAGAGCTTATAAATCATAAGGATTGTTGCGTTAACTGCATATTTTTAGTGAGAAAGGTGAGAATAATATTTTTAAATTGATGTTAAAGGTCAGATTCAGTGAGGAAAGCTCATCAATTACCTTGAAAAAATTTAGTTGATAAGTTAAACTGATTCAAAAGGTAAGAGTTTTGGGGCGTTAATTAAAAGGGTCTCACTAATTAATTTCTTTGTATGCTTTCGTAAAGTCAGTCCCTTGTGATAACAGAGCTTTAGAGGAGGTATTTTGATAGGAAAATCTTTTCTTGGGATTGAAGAAGATGAGGACAGTTTTTCCCTCGACAGATGAATTTCTTATTGAAAAAGCCTTTGGAGAAGGGTTTTGTAACGATCAATAATGGTTCAGAAGGCTCTGATGATCAGGATGAATGAAGAAGGAAAGGGAGATTTTTTTGATTTTTGGACTTAGAACACAAAGATTTTTCGAGAGAGAAGAATTAATTGGTGCAGAGGAAACTTAATGAGGTCTTGGAATTTTTGATTTGCTTTTATTTCATTTGAATTTTTTAAATCTGACAAACTGTGCTAAGAAAGCCAAAACAACGCATTTGGAATACATTGAATCAAAATTCAAAAATAAATTTCATTCAGGGAAAAATGCTCATTTCTGAATTCAATTTTGAGCCCAAAATAAAGCGATCTGATTGATTTGCTGTCTCAAGAAAGAAAGCGAATTCATCCCTCTCTTACATGAGAGAAATGAAATATCTCTTGTTTTTTCAGAGCCTTTAATTAAATTCTTGGGCAATTTTTATGAAAGGTATGATCTCAATATTCGACTCTTTCCACGATTATTTTTTTTTTTGAATAGTTGAGAAAAGTAATATCAGATCTTTGGTCTGAAAAACCATTTTTCTTGAAAAATTTTGAATTTTTATGAGCATTACCTTCCAATTTCCTCTTGAAAAACTCAGAGGAGCAATATTTCTCAAATGTCTTTTAATCACAGAAATGAGAAGAACGATAAAATAAAATCATGCGAACCAGTTTTGAAGTGAATTTTCTGTCATGATTATTAAATAAGCTTTTTACAAACTGTAAATTAAGAAAAAGCACAGATACTCACAATCTAAGATTTACAAGAAAAAGATAGAAATACAAAGGAAGATTCCAATAAAAACACTGACTCTAGCTTGAGAACTCTCATCTCCAAGATCCATAAAATCAAAAGCCAACGCCTGATATTCTCTATTATTACTTTTAATGATATAAAAGTAATCATTAAGGCTTCCATTATCCGACCTAAAATTCTCAACTAGCAAATGCGTGCTATTTGAGCTTTGTAAAGCCGCATAAGAATAAGCCTTATCGACCTTTACAGTAAACGCTTTCCCTTTATAAATCCTTTTTGGATTCGCCTTATCACCTCGATGGCCAGCCATTCCCTGTAAAAGATAAACAGGGCTCTCTGGATTCACAATATGATTGTAATTTTCGTCATTTGGGAGGACCTGAAAAGGAGTCACAGCTCCGTATTTTATCGGCAACATTCTTTCATAAAAATGCACGTGGCCACCAACGAGAAGATCGACATTATATTTCAGAAGAACATCTTCAAAATCCTTGAATCTTGAAGGATTTTTGCGGCAATCCTTGTCTTTATGGGAGCAATAAATAGGCCGATGAGAATACGCGATAATCCAAGGCTGTTTATCTCGGTTAAGAACGGCCTCTGCAAGGTCTTTCTCAAGCCAATCGAGCATGTATTTCTTGAGCTGAGAGTCGTGGAGGATCAGTTCTAAATTAAAAGAAACAAAATGCATGTTGCCGATGTTATAGCTATGATAATGATTTTGTGATTTTTCATAGAGAGGCATTTTGAATCTCGCATTAAAATTGGAAAAGTTGTTGAAATCTTCATGATTTCCAGCGGTTACCATATACGGAATAGACGCTGCGAACGGCTGGACTGTATTCATATAGCTATCGCCTCTTTTTCCCGATTGAGAGCTGAGGTTATACGCGATATCTCCAAGGTGGATATAAGCAGAAATCTGTGTAAAGTTTGTTCGGGCGAGGTCTGTCAAAGCATTTACTGTCGTCATTCCTTCTGTAGAAGCATCAAGATCACCAAACATGACGACCTTTGTATCAATTCCCTGGACATAATTTGGACTGGGAGGGTAAAAGAGAAAAGGGCCTTGATATTCTGGGAGAAAATCGCCGGTTGCATAACACCAATAACGGTAAATTTGATAAGCTGAGAGCTTTGGAAAGTCGAAGGTGTGGATATAGGTTGAATAGGAACCTCCTCTGAAACTCTCCTCGAAGAGTTCTACGGAGGTAGCTGTGATTTTTTGACGTCGGTTTTGTGAATCAGCGAGAATAATGTAGGCTGTTTTGCATTCTTCTTTTGTGTGAAAAATGACTCTGAGAGAGCTGGAAGAGGAGTCGGATGCATAGCCATCAGAAAGGGAAAGGTGGATTTGTTGGGGTGTACAAGAAGGGCTGGAAACCGATTGGATTGGGGTTTGTTGGAGAATGAAAATGAAGATGAGAAAAGTTGTTGACAAGGCTATCATTTCTCTTTAAAAAATAGTGTGAATGTATTATAGCGTCGTTGAGGATTAAAGCTTGGATTGTAATGTCAGTTGGAAGGGTTTTTGGCTGCAAAAATAAAAGTTTGGCCTAATGCCCGTTGTGGATCAAGGATACAGTGAAAACTGCCGGCGA
>Ga0182738_1005079_pt1 | contig 14218 bp, 7 predicted proteins | sample eDN5th30CBELigMG_FD_128876 | JGI IMG/M metagenome (GOLD analysis project Ga0182738, IMG submission 128876) | Enriched Miracle-Growth compost microbial communities from Emeryville, California, USA - eDNA 5th pass 30_C BE-Lig MG (version 2)... ...
CCCTGGACCACATGAGCCCCAAAATCGCTGATAAGCGCCTGCACAAAGGGATCGTTGACCACGGCCTGCTCCGCATCTTTCTGGCGCGCAGCACGGCGCGCCTGAGCCACGGCATGGGCGGTTTCGTCGCCGGTATGGCCGAATTCGACCTCAAGCTGCACTGCTGTGCCGAAATATTCCGACAGCACAGTACGCAGCCTGGCCTTGCCCTGAATTTCCGTCAGAGACCGAATGGCGACGCGCAGCCTGACCTGGTCACCCTGCCCGCCCAGCCATTCGCTCTGGCGAGCCAGCTCGGACGCCAGCCCGGTAAGCGGGAGGCTTGCCGCAAGGCTGGGCCATTCCGTCGATGTCATATCGCTCAGGCGCGGCGATCTGGACTTCTTTTTGCGCGCGGGAGCAATGCCCGCCGGCAGCTGGACGTCACCCGCCTCTTCACGCATCGCGAAGCCGCCCGGAATCTCATCAGGGCCGTCATCCTCGTCCATGCCTGCCGGCACGAAGCGGGCATCGTCGAAATAGCTGTCATCCTCCGACTGCATGGTTTCGAAATTCTCTTCCGGAGAGGCATTCGCAACAGCCGCTGCACCCTCGGCCAGGCCCGTATGAGGGTCCGGGAAATCGTCGTGATGCGCCGGCGGCGCCTCGGATGTCGCGGGCGAAGTGGCACGCGCACTGCCTGGCTTCACGGCCAGGGGCACGCTGGATGCCGCGACGCCAGCTTCCCCGGAATCGGGTGTTTCAGGCACACTGGCAGGGGCCGCCCGCTCAGGGCCGGCCCCATCGTTGACCTCGACGGCACGGTTCTCTGCGCCTGCATCCGGGGAAGCAGATCCCTGCTCTGCCGCCACAGCATCAGGGGCGTCTTCCCAGGCGGGAATATCATCAGCAGCCGCTGGAGCGGACGAAACTGCAGATGTCTGAGTTCCGGCGGAGCCTGATTGGCCATTATCAGCGGCATCAGCCACAACACTGGATGTATCACCAGCAGTCCCGGTCTGATGGTCCGCATCTGCAGGCATGCCCGTTTGCGCTGTGGAACCCTGCTGCGTCGCTCTTCCGGCCTCTGCTGGCCGGGTAGCCACGGAAGCCGGCGACGTGGCATCCGCCCGCTCGCTGGCGGGCGCGGGTGCCGGCTCGGGTGCTGCCGACTGGACGGAAACGGCCGGCGACGGCTGTGCCGCAGGCTCTGGCCGCCTGCCAGACGGTTCTGGCGGCGTGGTGCCCGGGGGAACCAGCGACAGCATGCGCAGGCACGCCATCACAAACCCGGCATACTCGTCTGGCGCAAGCGAAAGCTCGCCACGGCTATGCACCGCAACAGAATAGAAAAGCTGCGCCTGGTCAGGGTGCAACATACCCGCCAGCTCGGCAATGTCGGCGGCCAGCGGATCTTCCGCCGGTGCAACGCCAGGAATGCGCTGCTCGATGGCGATACGCGACAGCAATACGGCAAGGTCGGCCAGCGCGCCGGAATATGACAGCCCGCGCACGGCCAGCTCGTCTGCCACCGCCAGCACCTGTGAGGCGCTTCCCTGCGCCAGGGCATGCAGCAGCGTCACTAGATGGCGCTGGTCTATGGTGCCCAGCATGCCGCGCACCGCCTCACCGGTGAGGTTGCCGGCGCTATAGGCAATGGCCTGGTCGGTAAGCGAAAGCGCATCACGCATGGAGCCGGACGCAGCCTGTGCCAGCAAGCGCAGCGCCGGAGTCTCATACTGTATGGTTTCCTGATCCAGCACCCCCTGCAGATGGCCCACGATGGATTCGGCCGTCATCTGCTTCAGATTGAACTGCAGGCAGCGTGACAGCACCGTAACAGGGATCTTCTGCGGATCGGTCGTCGCGAGAATGAATTTGACGTGCGGCGGCGGCTCTTCCAGCGTCTTGAGCATGGCGTTGAACGCATGCCCGGTGAGCATATGCACCTCGTCGATCATGTAGACCTTGAATCGGCCAGTGCTCGGCGCATACACAGCCTGCTCAAGCAGCTGCGTCATTTCCTCGACCCCGCGGTTCGAGGCGGCATCGAGCTCTACATAATCAACAAACCGCCCGGCGTCGATTTCGGTACATGCCTGACAGGTTCCGCAAGGGGCGGCCGTAATGCCGGATTCGCAGTTCAGGGACTTGGCAAGGATACGCGACAGCGTCGTCTTGCCCACGCCACGCGTGCCGGTAAACAGCCAGGCATGGTGCAGGCGTTGGGTAGACAAAGCGTGCGTGAGCGCGCGCACGACGTGATCCTGCCCGATCAGCGTATCGAACGACCGAGGCCGCCATTTGCGCGCAAGTACCAGATATGTCATGCAAAAAAGCCAAAGACCCGTTGGGTAAACAGAAAGTGTACCCGATTGAAGGGCGAGGCGCGATGACAGAAAATGAAGAGGCGAGCCTTACTCCGGCACTGGCTCTGAACGACTATGGCTGCTTCGTTCCCGACCTGACCAGATTCACCGCCGAACCATGCGAAGGGGCCCGCCAGAAAGATTTTAACAGGTGTTGGTGTTTCGCGTTTGCGGGCGATTGGCTTGACGATTTTTTCTGCCAAGCCTCGTATCACTTCTCCTTCCCAAGCCCAAGCTGGCTCAGCAGATCCCTGTACAGGGACACTTCTTTTTGGACGACCTGGCTGAACTCATCGTTCGTCATGGGGTTGATGGCCAGGCCCATGCCCTGGTATTTCTGCTTGGCCTCAGGTGTGTCGAGATAGCTTCTGGCGGCCTCGTTGATGGCGTTCAGGCGGCCGGGGGAGGTGCCTTTGGGGGCCATGTAGCCGATCCAGGACGCAATGTCGAAATCTTTCAGGGATGTCACCTCCGCTATGGCCGGCACATCGGGCAATGAGGCGCTGCGTTCTTTTGAGGATATGCCGTAGGCTCTTATCTTGCCTGACTTGATCTGGCCAGATACGGAAGCCACGGTGTCGAACATATAGCTTACCCGCCCGGCAAGTACGTCGCTCAAGGCGGCGGCGCTGCCTTTATAGGGCACATGAACGGCTTTGATCCCATTGCCCAAATTGAAAGCTTCCGCCATCAAATGCGTGGCTGAACCGTTTCCCGACGAGGCAAAGGTATATTTTCCGGGGTTGGCTTTCAGGACGGCGATCAGTTCCTCGATGTTTTTCGCCGGGAAATCAGCGTTCGTGATCAGGATGGATGGGCTCTTTGCGATCATGGCGGCGGGCACAAAGTCATCTGCAGTGTAAGACGTCTCGTTCAGCAAAGGGCTGACAATAACTGAACCCGTCGATGCCGCCAGCAAGGTATATCCATCAGGCTTGGAGCGGGCGACGGAGGCGCTGCCCACCGCACCGCCTGCGCCGGACTTGTTGGTGACAAAAAAGCTCTCGCCCATTTTCTTTGACAGATCTTCCGCGAGCGTCCGCGCCGCAATGTCGGTAGCCTGCCCCGCAGTCCACGGCACTACCACTTCCACGGGCCTTTCCGGGAATTTGTCCTGCGCCCAGCTGCTGCCAGACAGCACCATACCCTGGAACAGAAATGCGGTGGACATGGCGAGCTTGTGGAATCTGATCATGCTTGTCTCCTCGAATTTATGTGCCCCGCACCTATCCATGCAGGGCTGTTTTGCCTACCCTTGCATCCATGGACGCAAGACTGTCTCGTGTATTCCCGCACCAGCAGGCGCAGGATCGTTCTATATGCCCTGCACCGACAGGCACAGGGCGTTTCTAGAAAAACCTTGAACGCAGCATGGCTGTAGCCTCGTCGATGGCCTCCTGGGCCTCGGGGATGATTTTTCCGCGCGTCACGAACCCGTGGACCTGTCCAGGAAAGCGGCGCAAGGTCGTGCGGACGCCTGCCTGCGCGAGGCGCAGCGCATAGGCTTCACCTTCGTCGACCAGGGGGTCGAATCCAGCAGTCAGCACCAAGGCCTCCGGCAAGCCCGCCAGATTGTCTGCCAGCAGCGGAGATGCCCGCCAGTCCTGGCGGTCAGACTCCCTGGGCAAATACCGGGATGCGTAGTAATCCAGGGACGAACGAGTCAGCAGATAGCCGGTCGCAAACCTGTCCTTGCTCTCATGCCTGCCATGCTGATCCGTGACGGGATAGAGCAGGATCTGAAGCGCAGCCGGTTCAAGCCCCTCGCGCTTCATGGCAAGCGCAGTCACTGTCGCGAGATTGGCGCCGGCGCTGTCGCCCGCCAGGGCCATGCGCCTCTGGTCGACACCAAGCGCCGCAGCATTGGCCTGTATCCACAATGCTGCGTCCAGCGCATCATCCACCGCCGCCGGAAACGGATGCTCCGGCGCGCGGCGGTAGTCTATGGCGATGACTGTGCAACCCGACCCCTCGCACAGCAGACGGCAGACCACATCGTGGCTGTCGAGATCCCCCAGAACAAAGCCGCCGCCGTGAAAGAAGACCACGACGGGATCCGCCGCCCCTGGCGGGGAGTTTCGATACAGGCGAAAGGGTATTTCCGGACCGTTCCTGGATATCACCCCATCCCGAACATGAGCGAGCTCCGGAGCCTCTGGCTGAAGCCGGGCTCGCAGCGCATTCGACTGAGCACGGGCAACATCGACCGTAATCTCGCTCAACGGCCGGTTGCCCTGCTGGCGTGTTATATCAATCAAAGCCTGGGCGCTGTCGTCCAGTTTCATCATCAATCCCCATCCGATGGAATCAAGCCGGGAAACCGCGTGCCCGCCCCCTCAGGCCGACAGGCGCTGCATTTCGGCGTACAGGTCCGCCTTGCCTTCGAAGCCGATGCCGGGCAGGTCGGGCATGGTGATATAGCTGTTTTCAACCTTGACGCCGTCCGGGAAGCCGCCGAACGGCTGGAACAGGTCAGGATAGGACTCGTTACCGCCCAGGCCCAGGCCTGCGGCAATGTTGAGCGACATCTGGTGGCCGCCGTGCGGAATGCAGCGCCTGGGCGACCAGCCATGCTCATGCAGCATGTCCAGCGTACGCAGGTATTCAACGAGGCCATAGCTCAGCGCGCAGTCGAATTGCAGCCAATCCCTGTCCGGCCGCATGCCGCCGTAGCGGATCAGGTTGCGAGCGTCCTGCATTGAAAACAGGTTTTCCCCTGTGGCCATGGGGTTGGGATAATAGCTGCGCAGCGCAGCCTGAAGCTCGAAATCCAGCGGATCGCCAGGCTCTTCATACCAGAACAGATCGTACTGGGAAAGCGCCTTGGCATAGGCGATCGCGGTATCCAGATCGAAACGACCGTTCGCATCCACGCAGAGCCGCTGGCCATCCTGCAAGACATCGAGCACTGCATCGATGCGCCGCAGATCGTCCGCCAGCGATGCCCCGCCGATTTTCTGCTTTACCACGGTATAGCCACGATCGAGATAGCCACGCATTTCATCCTGCAGCTTGCCCAGGTCCTGTCCCGGGTAATAGTAACCACCGGCCGCATAGACAAACACTTTCCGGTTGGGCTGGCCGGCGCCATATTCGTCCGCCAGGTGCTGGAACAGAGGCTTTCCGGCTATTTTGGAAACCGCGTCCCATACCGCCATGTCTATGGTACCCATGGCCACGGAGCGTTCGCCATGTCCGCCGGGCTTTTCATTGGTATACATGCAGTTCCAGATGCGGTGCGGATCCAGGTTGTCTTCCGCATCATTCAGCAGGGAAGCTGGATCAGCCTGCAGGATCCGGGGAATGAATCGCTCACGCATGAGGTTTCCCTGCCCGTAGCGCCCGTTGGAATTGAATCCATAACCCACCACTGGTTTACCGTCGCGCACGACATCAGTCATCACGGCCACGAGGCTCAGCGTCATCTTGCTGAAATCAATATAGGCATTGCGGATGGATGAGCTGATGGGAAGTGTGACTTCGCGAATTTCCTGGATTTTCATGCTTTCTACCGAAGATAATATTGGAGCGCAGCGCGGCTCGATATGGAACTCCGGGGCGACAGCCCCGTATTCACGCCGCCCCGGAATTGACAGCATCAGGATAACGAAGTTGTTTTGGCCTATTATTCACAATTAATTAAATCATCTTTAAATTCTATTAAAAAATGGAAGAGGCACTTGAATTCTTCGTGCTGCTTGCGCGCTACCGAAATCTGTCCGCGGTGGCGCGCGAGCTCGATATCACGCCGCCCGCCGCCACGCGGCGGCTGGCGCAGCTGGAGCAGCGGCTGGGGGTGCGTCTTGCCAACCGAAGCACGCGAAGCATCAGCCTGACCAGCGAAGGCGAGCTGCTGCTCGCCCATGCCCGCCAGATACTGACGGACATCCATGCAATGGAAGATGTCGTTTCAAACCGCAGGCATTCGCCGCAGGGGCTGTTGCGCATCAATGCCAGCCTGGGGTTTGGCCGGCGGCGGATCTCGGCGCTGGTATCCAAATTTGCACTGTCATACCCCGATATCGAAATCGACCTGCACGTGACCGACAAGCCTGTGGACCTGATTGCAAATAACGTTGATCTGGCGATACGCTTCGGCGCCCTGCCCGACCGCCGGCTGGTCGCCAGGCGTCTGCTGCGCAACCGGCGCTATCTGTGCGCCTCGCCGAAATATCTGCGGCGCCACCCGGCGCCCACGACTGTTGCCCAGATCGGCGAGCACCGCTGCGTCATCCACAACCAGAACGATGAAGCCCACGGGATATGGCGATTCACCAAGGGCGAACACACGGAGGTGATCAAGGTCCGCCCCGCCCTGTCGAGCAACGATGGCGACATCGCGCTGGGCTGGGTACTTGAGGGCCATGGCATCATGATCCGGTCTGAATGGGATCTGAGGAAATATGTCGATGCCCGCAGGCTAAGAATCCTGCTGCCCGATTTCACCCTGGAACCTGCTGACCTGTTTGTCTACTACCCAAGCCGCCAGAACATGCCCGCCCGCGTGCGGACATTCCTTGAATTTCTGCTCCAGTATTTCGAGCAGCCCGACGGACCGGCAAATGCCAGCGGCCTGGAAATCCCTGGGCCATCGACCCGCTAATCATGCCTGGTGGCGGTTTCAACAGCCGGCGCTGACGCCAGCGGCCTCAGGACGCCAGGCCGCAGGGGCAGTGAAACCGAGGCTCCCCCTGAAACCGCCAGTTCAGAGCAACCCACGCATGGGGTAGTCCACCCAGATGTCGGCCCTGGGGAAGTAGAGCGCGCCGCGTGCGGGGCGTCCATCAAGGGCGGTTACGTGGGCGCAGTAGCGTTCCATTTGCTCCCGGTAGCGCTCGCGCATGCGGGCGGCGTAGGCGTCGCGGGCTTCTCCGGGCCGGGGTGTGCCGGTTTTATAGTCGACGACAAGCCAGTCGTTTTCCTGGGAAATGGCCAGATCGATGACGGATACGCGGCCACTGATATCGAGCAGCGACCATTCGCGGTGAGCCTGGGCGACACGCAGCAGCCATTGGCCGCGCTCGCTGGAAAGTGTCGCTGCAAGGGTGTCGCGCAATGCCTCGGTGGCAGCGTCAAGGCTGGAATCGGGCAGGCCGGCACGGGCAAGCTGGCGGCGGAAAACAGGCAGGCAATCCTTGACGCGGCTGGCAGGCCACGCATCCAGACCTTCCTTGCCAATACGCTCCAGCCAGGCATGAGCCACCGTGCCGATAGCCGCCTCCTCGCCTGACTGCTCTTTCCATGTCCAGGCCGACGCCTGGCCTGGGGCGCCAGGAACGGATGAACCAGATGCAGCGCTCCTTGGGTCTGCCGCGCTCCCCGGATCCGGCAAGCCATCCAGAGCCGGAAGCGCTTCCAGCTTGCGACGCACCAGGTAACGCTGCCCCGCAGGTGGATGGGCGGCGCCCTGAATATCCGCACTTTCCGGCATGGGGGACAGAGCCTGGCTGCTGCCCGCTGCAACAGCGTCCATCGGCGCAATGTGCTCACGCGCCTCAGCCTTTCCGTCCGGGGCGCTACCCCGTTGTAACAGATCGGCAGGGGGCTCCGGCAATACCAGCTGATCCCACAGGCGCCCCAGCAGCGAGGACGCAGCAGGCTTGCGTGGTTTCCCTGTCTCGTCGATAGCCACCTCTCCGATCAGATGCAGGCGCTTGCATGCGCGTGTCAGCCCAACATACAGGAGGCGGTCAGTCTCATAGGCAGCGCGCTTTTTTTCGCGAGCCGCCAGATAAGCGGTTACGGGATCTGCCTCGGCCGTCACACGATGCTTGATCGGCCCGAGCAGCAGTTCGTCTCCGTGCGGCTCAAAATACATGAGCGGCGAAGTGTCTGCCTTGGGCTTGCGATGCAGGCCCGTCATGATGACCGTGTCGAACTCCAGCCCCTTGGATTTGTGGATCGTCATGACCTGCACCGCCCTTCCGCTGCTCTCGGGCACTGCAAACAGCTTTTCCAGGCGACTCTCCAGATCGACCGGATCCAGTTGCCCGTATGGGGCAATCTCTTCGATCAGGCGAAACAGGCGCTCGGCGTCGGCAGCGTCGGTGGGATTCCGATAGTAAATATCCGGCCCGCCCAGACGCTGCCAACACTGCTCAAGCCATGCCGCAAAAGGCAGCGAGCCCGCGGAATTTCCATCATCGAGCAATACCTGTGCCGCCAGAAGCAGGCGCTGTGCCTCGTCCGCAGGCATGCCTCGTGCATCCTGCGACGCGGCCAGCCATTTGCGCAGCAACTGGGGAACCGGCGCCAGCAGATCCCCTCCAAAAACGGCATGCAGGCTGGCGAGCTTCAGGCCGCACAAGGGTGAGCGCAGCACCGACAGCCAAGCCAGGCGGTCTGCCGGGTGCGCCAATGCGCGCGCCAGCTGCGCAAGATCAATCACCACCTGGCGCGATTGCAGCGTGACCAGATCCACAGCACGACAAGGAACGCCTGCCTGCGCCAGCTTATGCACCAAGCCTGCCAGGTGGCTGCGCGCTCGAACCAGAATCGCGACCGGATGATCGCTGCCTGCATGCTCTTCCAGCGCCTCTCGCGCCAGCCGTATCGCCAGCGCGTCTGCATCCTCCCCCTGCCGGCCCGCATCGGCAATCCCCAGGCCTTCCCCAGCCTTGCTGTCCGAATCAGGCAGCCCCGCCTCCTCCTCGCCCTCCTTGCTGACCCACACAGGATGAAACTGCGCGTTCACACCCTCAATCGGCGCATTGAAGGCCACCGAAGGGGTATACGTAATCGCGCCCAGTCCAGGATGATTGCGGTCAGGAAAGATAGGCATGCACGTCCTGTTCACCCAGTCGACCAGCGCCCCCTGGGAACGGAAGTTTTCCCGCAAATATTCGGCATTCAGCTCGATCATGCCCAGGCCCTGGTCGCGTATGTTCAGGAAGCCACCCACATCGGCCTTGCGGAAGCGGTAGATGGACTGCATGGGATCGCCCACCAGAAACAGCGTGTGGCCGTCATCGGGTTCCCATCCCGCAGTGAGCAGCTCCAGCAGCCGGATCTGGGTCTGGCTGGTGTCCTGGAACTCGTCCACCAGTATGTGGCGTATTGCACTGTCCAGCGACAGCAGCAGATCGCTGGGATCATCCACGCGCCCCAGTGCTTCAATGGCACGCTGAGAGATTTCAGTGAAATCGACCTGTGCGGCTTGCGCAAACTGCAGCTTGAGCTGGGCAGCCGCCAGCCAGAGTACCTCCAGCAGCACCTCCAGCACGCGCTGCTGCTCTGCTGTGTAACCGCCGGGGGGGGCTGTGCGGATGTCATTCAGAATGGCAACCCATTCCGCATTCTCCGGCACGGCGCCCAGCCACGCCAGGAAATCCTCTTTATGCAGCGTCTTGGCCTCAAAACCCTGCCGCTTGTTCACGGTTCGGCGCAAAGTGCCCGTACCAGTCAGCAGCGCATGCGACAGCGCCTGCCACTGCGGCAGGCAATCCATACCTGTCCCAAAAGGCCTGCCATCCCAGTCCAGGAATGGACTGTCAAGCGCCTCGCCGCCCGCAGCCAGTGTCTCGGCGGCCTTGCGCAGGCATGGCGCCAGCGCATCGGCCCAACCCACAGGCATGGCTGCGCCCAGGCGCCGCAAATCTTCCTCCACTGCGCGCGCCAGGCTTTCGAGCAATTGTTCATTGTTCGATCCCCGGCCCAGCAGGGGAAGCCACTGATCGCGGCTGGCCAGCATGTCAGCCAACAGCCCCCGCGCCACGCGGATGTCGACGTCAAGATGCGCGATCAGCTCAGCCACTGCCTCATTGTCGTCGGCCATGTCCAGCGTCGCCTGCGCTGCCGCTTCGTACAGCTCTCGCGGGCTGTCAGTAATCGAAGGTACGCCACCCATCGCGCTAAGCCAGGGCATGGCGCGCACGAGATAGGCGCAGAAGGAGTCGATGGTACGTATGCTCAGCCGCGCCGGGTATTCCAGCAGATTCCAGCCCTTTTCCCTGTCACGCGCCAGCGCTCGCTGTGCCAGGCGCCAGCCCGGCACCTTGTAAGCCTCGGCAGGCTCAGCACCCTTTCCCATGCGCAATTTCTGCAACACACGCGCATGCATCTCGGACGCCGCCTTGCGGGTAAACGTAATGGCCACAATCTCTTCAGGGCGTTCGACAGTTGCCAGCAGGGCCAGAATGCGATCAGTGAGCAGCTCTGTCTTGCCCGATCCCGCAGGGGCCTGAATCAGGAAGGAACGCCGCGGATCAACGGCGGCCTGGCGAACGGCAATATCACTGGGCTGTTTCACAGTCACGCTAAACCCTTGATTCAAAGAAAACACCACCATCGCCCGGCGCGATGGCATCACTGCAACCCGCATAGAGGGAATTACCGCGCATCAGAATATTCCTCGGTCAGCCGCAGGAAAGGCCTGGCATCGCAATAGCGCAGATCGTCCTGCCGCAAATAGGTATTGCGCGCCACGCCGTCCACATATTCCTGTGCGAGCTGCTCAATAGTCTGGCGCCACTGGGTCATGACTTCCTCCCACGCTCTGCCTTTGAAAGCAGGCCAGTCGTCCAGAGCAGCCGCGCCCTCGAAGCCATAATCGCCATCCTCCAGCCCCTTGACCTGCACCTCCCGCGCATGCAGGCGGGCGAGCACCAGCGCCCCCACCTGGCTGCTATGCTCCGCCAGCACCGAGGCATAAAACGGCAATTGCAGGCTTACAGGGCGTGCTCGCATCCAGTCGGACTTCGGGTCTATATTCCCACCACCGGACTTGTAGTCGATCACGGCCAGGCGGCCATCCACAAGCGCATCAATGCGATCCAGCCTCAAGGTAAGCGCCAGCGGGCCATGCTGCCATTCATATTGATGCTCCACATCCTTTACCGCAAAAGGCATGCGCCGCATTTCCATGTCCAGCCACTCCAGCACAACGCCCCTGGCCCGCTCGGTTTCAAGCGCGCGCAAAGTCTCGCCATAGTTGGCCAGGAATTCCTCGGCCGCCTGCTGCACAGCCTGCTCAACCAGCTCACCAAGCGTCCCCTGGGCAGCCAACTCATGCAAATGTTCCTGATCCTGCAACATACGCCATACGACCTCGACTGCGCGGTGCAGCAGTTCGCCGCGATTGTTCTGGTTGAACACCTCGGCATAAGCCGGCAACTCGCTGGCACCCAGGCGATACTTTGCAAATGCCCAAAGCGGGTTCCTGGCCTGGGTGTCAATGACGCCGATACCGCCTCGCGTGGCGGCGCCAGGCTGCAAGGCAGGCCCGCGATCGTCCACCAGCAGCTCGAGCGGGCAGGCTTCAGCACCATGCATGGATTCCTGATCCGAGAACTCCACCTCTGCCAGCGCCACATCCGCCATGCAAGGGCTGGGCCGCAGCAGGCGTTCACCCTCGTATTCCGGATGGCTGAGTACGACAAGCGGCGCGCATTCCAGCAGCGAGCCATACAGCGTTTTTGCCCAGTGCAATTCCCGCTCAGGTGTGGCGCGCGGCGCTCCCGCCTCGCGCTGGGCCGCCAGAGGAATAAATGGATTGGGCTTGGGGGGTGCGGGCAGCACCTCGTCCGTAAGCCCCAATACCCAGACTGCATCCCAACGCCCGCCTTCGGATTCCAGAAAGCCCAGCACATCAAGCCGCGCGGCGGGGTCCCGCTGAGGCTGGAACGGGGTTTCACGTGCCAGACGGCGCAGCAGTGCTACCGCCGCACCAAAAGACAGCGACCCGGCCACAAATGACAGCCGCGCCATCGCATCCAGCAGGCGATCCAACGCTTCGACGACCTGATAAGCATGGCTATCGAGCACACCCTGGCCCGGAAAGCCCAGCGCCTCTAGCCATTGCCGAAAGCGCCGCGCCCAAATGTCAGCACTTGCCGCAGCGTGATCCTCCCTGACCAGGGCGGCGCATTCCTTCCATGCTTCCGCCAGCCCTGGCGCCTGCGCAGCCAGTCTTGCGGAGAAATCTTCCGCAGACACGGCCACAATCTTCCGACGCCGCCAATATGCATCGATTGCCGCACGCCCTGTGGATTCAGCCTGACCACCCGCACAGCCTCCCGCCAACAACGCCGCCCCAAGGTCTGCAGGCGCCCATGGCCGGCCTCTCGCCAAACCAGCCAGCACTTGCAGCCAGGCCAGGGCCGCGCGCACCAGCGGCCATTCCGCCATCGGGCGCGCCACGGCAATGTTGTAGGCAAACGCCTGTTCGACTCCCGGCGCGCCTGAGGCAGCCAGCCTGTCCGTGCCTGTCAACGCCATACGCAGGCAGCGATGGGCCAGGACGACATCCGCCTCAAGGCGGGCAGCAATAATGGCATATCGCCCGGAGGGATTGGCCGCCAACTGGCGGGCTGCCCAGGCCGCAGCCTGAGTCCATTCGCTGTCCGGGTCCGGCGCCTGTATACGACTCACATCGTTCGCAGGCTGGGACGGACGTTCCAGCGCAAACACCGCGACGCCACGCGCGGGCATGGCCTCCAGCATTTCGCCCAGACGAGGCGAAACCTCGTTAAAGCCAGCCAGCACCAGTGTCCGGAAAGGCAGATCCAGCGTCCCGGCGCATACACTCTCGCAGATCCGCTCATAGGCCTGATTGCCATCGTCCAGGCCCATGTCCCGCAGCAGCGTCCGATAGCGCTCACGCCAGCGAAGAAAGCTGCGGTAATCCCCTGTCTCCTGCCCTGGGCGCACCACGATCCGCCAGTCATCGGCCAGCCTGTCCGCCTCGGCCGCCAGCCTGGCCGCCTGGGCCACATCAAGCAAAGGGTGATCGGGCTCGGTATCGGAAATAGCCTGCTGCCACAGCATTTGCGCGCCAAAGCTGTCCACCGTGCGCATGGCCTGCCCGGATTCCGGCAAAAACGCCAGCTCATCGGCCAGCCGCGCCAGCCAGCCTGACAAAGGAACAATATCCGGTACCGCCATCACCTTGCGCTCGGCATTCAGCCGCGCGGAAAGCTCCGCCAGCACACGGCGCGCATGACGATTATTGACGGTCAGGACCAGCACCTCGGCAGCCGGCAGGTCTGTGAGGTCGTCCAGCCCTATGGCGGGGAAGTTTTCCATCATTTTAGAGACAGATCAGATCGACAAGAGGTCATTCTAACTAGAAGGCGCCAAACACAAAGCAAGCCCACAAACAGGCCACCAGATCTATGACGTTCCCGCTCCATGGCAGAACTCCCATCTATCGCAATAACGATGGCATGGGCAATATGCCGCTCACCTCCCATCGCTATCCGAGCCGTTCCATCTCTCTTGCATCAAATTTGTTTTTAGACGAAAATATCATGTTCAAGATTGAGCTCTATTCCCTGCCCAACGAGAAGCAGACGATCCCGTATATCGATTGGCTTAAACGCCTTCGAGACATTGAAGGGAAAATTGCCATTGTCCGCCGTCTCATGCGATTGGAGAACGGCAATTTTGGCGACTACAGCTTTTGCCGCGAGGGGATATTCGAGCTGCGCATCGACACCGGCCCCGGATACCGGGTTTATTACTTTCATTCCAGCCCAAACTCCATTTTGATACTGAGGGCAGGCAAAAAGGCCACTCAGAACTCTGACATAGACCTCGCCATCAGCTACAAGCGCGACTGGCAAAGGAGAAGCGTTCATGAACAGTAAATCCCACAATGCCGCAATGGCGGAGCTCTATCGCAACGATCCAGCATTTGCCCTGCAAGTGTTGAACGACATACTCGGTGATGATGATCAGAGCGAACTACTGATCGCGCTTCGCCACATGGCGCTTGCGTTTGGCGGTATGAAGACCATCGCCGAACGCACCGGCCTGAACCCCACACAACTGTATAGAACACTATCCCCCGCAGGAAACCCATCGCTGGGCAGTCTGGTTTCCATTCTCAAGGCCATGGGTCTGAGGCTGGCGGTGCAGCCTATTTCCCCTCC
>Ga0182738_1005080_pt1 | contig 14217 bp, 12 predicted proteins | sample eDN5th30CBELigMG_FD_128876 | JGI IMG/M metagenome (GOLD analysis project Ga0182738, IMG submission 128876) | Enriched Miracle-Growth compost microbial communities from Emeryville, California, USA - eDNA 5th pass 30_C BE-Lig MG (version 2)... ...
AAAGAGAAAAGGCCATTTCCGACCTTGGTGAATTATTTGAAATAAAGGCCAAGAGACAGAATGACTGGTCCTATAGATGTCGAAAATCTGTCATATGATTTGAGAAGTATTGATTTGTTTTGAAAGATTTCAGAGATGAAAGTGGTAAATTTTTTCGCTAATCATTGCCAATTAATTTTTACTTTCATTTCACAGCTCAGATCACAAACAAAGTTTTTATTGCTGAAAATTGTATTGTTATAGCAAGATATCCTATTCATCCACTTTAAAAGATTCTCCTAGGCAATATTGTAGAAAGATGGATGAGCTTATTTCCGTATTTTTAAAAGTTAAATTTCTTCATTTTTGGATTTTCTAGGATTTGTTTTGTGTGATCAGAAAATTTAATACTTTTTAATTTTTTCTTTAAAAACTCGTATTCAAAATCAATCTCCTTCTTTTTGGGCATGGAAGCTTCCTTTTTTCGATAAAAAATAACAACAAAGGATTACTTGAAACTTTTCAGGGTTTCTTTTTCGAGAAAAATTCCCCGACAGGCCTTGGCTTCAGAAACAAAAATTCTTCAAGAAATTTCGATAGTTTGAATTAAATTCGACTTTGAAATCACCCTTAATCTGGAATTGAAAGGCAGAAAAATTGAGAATATCACATAAAGGTTCCCTGTAATCAAAATGGATTTTATTGTATTTTTATAAGAGCTAAATACACTCTGAGGTGATTTTCTGAGGATTTTTTCTTAGAAAGTAAGTTTCTTCAAAAACACCTCAGATCCTCAAAAAACAACTTCATTCAAGCTTTTTCGAATTTTTTCTCTCAATCAGGAAGAAGAGCTTCTATCCTTTGTTAGTTTCGTCATATTTGGAAAACAACCCAATAAATATCAGAAGATTTTTCTCATCAAATATCCATTATCCTTTGAGATTTTCTTTTTAAAGGAGAAAGAAAAACTTTTGACAATCACTTTCAAAAAGATTTCCGCCTATCTAACTTCTTTTCAGTTTGCTGATTTTATTTTGTTGTTGTTGACTTTAGTCAAACAGAAAGGTTTCAAATTTTAATGAAATGACAAAAGTTTAGTTCAAAACTTTGCCATACAATCATTTGTCAAAACATCAACAAAAGTTTTAGAAAAGCTTTTCAGAGTTCAATATTTCTCATCTTGATGTTCATCTGGTTCTGATGAACTGAAAGCGGGAGATTGAGCTAAAAAAAATGTTTTTTGGATCTTTTTTTGTCGGAAAGACTTTTATTTGAACATTGTTAAACTTTGTTCATTTCTGTATTTGAAATTGGGAAATATCAACTATTCTGACTATTTATATTTGCGACAGGACTCAGTTTGAAATAATAAACACTTTATTCATCACATTAAGTTTTATTGCTCTCACTACCTTATAGAGTAAAATTATCACTGGCAAATCCTTCTCGATTTCAGGTCTTTCCTGCTCACCACTCAAATTAACTTCATACAGATAAACAAGAAGAAGGCCAAAGTGATAAAACAAAAGTCAAAGAGTTTTCCAAAATAACGTTTATATCTGACCAATAAAATAAAAACCCACTTTTGACGAATTTAACCCTTTCGAAAATGCGAATTGAATCAGCAGAAACGAAAGAGTTTCCCCAGTCATGCTTGGTTGAAGCCTAGAACCCACCAAAACTCAAACAGTATTGGTTGAATTTTTCCTATTTAATCTGAGATTGATTGGCCAAACTGCCAAAAAATTTGACTGACGTAATTTCTTCTATAAATTCTTGATTTTATCTTCGCAAATACAGATAAACATCCAAAATAATCAATTATTTTCAAAATGCTTCTCATAGAAGAAATAATTCGCTGTGACCATCAAATCAACCTAGATTATTCATATTCCGAGCAGAGGTTAGAACTTGCCAGTCATTTGGAGGCCTAGAATACATGGCAAGCAGAATTACCTTAAGTTATTTGCTGATGTATTGATTGATTGCCAACAAATTCGAGCTCATAAATTTTAATTTTGTCTCTAATGAACCACAGAAACTCGGTTCATATTCAAACATCCTCTTCTCAACTTCTCGAATGCTCAATTCTCAAACTTGATTCTGTAAAGAACTCGACTTCGGTCATTCGAATGAAGAAAGACAAAATCCTCAGAAATTGAAAAGTGATTTATTCTGGAGTTTTAATCAAAATATTTCTTTTCAATATCCCCAGAATTCATCATAATTTACCTCAAAACCTACCTGATAATTATCCTTTTGTCGGGCCCCGACAAAAGACTCAAAGCACCTGGCCCATCAGTTCAGAATTGAATTTTTTCTTTCATTTTTGAAATTCAAAATTTTTAAACAATTTTTTTTTATCTCACAGGATTTATTTTGGTTCATATGAATTTTGAAAGTTTTACAAAAAAGCCTGTAAGATCTTATTTTAAAAGGTCCCTAATTCAAGAGAAAAGCCGAATATGACCTCGTAATTTCATTCTATCACTCAAGTAAAAAGGGTAAATATTTCTTCTAGTGAAGAAAACAGAATTAACCCCTCATATGTTAGATCTTTATAAACTATTTCTCTTCAAAGTTATCCTTTTCTCCGAGAGAAAAAGGAAATTGTACTACGAACATTTTCAAGAATGAAAGGAGATGAACAAAGAAAAAAATACACTTAAAATTGCAGCTAGGGGAGAAAAATTTTTCTATTAGGTTTTTGGTAAACAAATTTCAAAGAAACCACTTTTGTGATTTCCTGAATAAGTCTAATTATTTTCCTTTCAAAACTAAATATAAAAAGACAATATTTCCAACAGAGACTCATAGCATTTAGGCTTGTTTAACAACTTTATATCGTTAATACTGAGATGATTCATATGACTTACTCATATATCTTTTATGATTCTGATGAGAATTTTTACCCACTTAAACATCTAATAAAAGACGAGACTTGCTATCATAGCATAGCAAGTGTAAACATTCTTCTGGAAGCTCTTGAGAGTGGGCTTAGTCCAGGTGCCGAAGCCAGCATAACTGAAGTCATCAAAGCTTTGGACGTTGTTCTCATTAACATACCAAACAGAAGCGAATTTCAAAGTTTCAGAACCAGCGCCTTGAGATCCAATAACTGATGCCCAGGTTTTTGCGTCAGAATAAATTCCAACTGAAAGACCACGTTGTCTGAAAGCAAGGATCAAGTTTTCAAGATAGGAGATTCTTCTGCTAATATCTTGAGTCCACAAATTTTGTGAGTCGAGAACTTGGAGCCAGACAGTTCCGTTGAAGGTAGCAGGAAGAGCAGCTGTGACGTTGGCACTCAGTCCACTTGTGGTAAGGTTGTCATTGACAATGACAAGAGCATCAACTGTGTAAATTCCAGCGTCTCTAGCAAAGATAAAGCCGGTCAAGAAGTCTTTGTTGATGGTTCCTCTTTCATCAGAGATTTCAAGAGCAACTCGACTCACATTTTTACTTCCAAGACAGCTAACTGTTTGGCGAGATAATTGAATGTTGCTAATGTCAGCTGCAAGATTTGCAGAGGCAACAGCAACAAGGAGAGCGAAAAGACAGACTTTATTCATATCTGGTAAGCAAGCTTTGAATTATACAAGCCATATTTCTAGCTTCTATTTATAGGTGTTCTATGTTCACTTTACCGTATGTCATTTTCAAAATCGAATCTTTTGAATTAAAATTTACCTTTTTAAAAATTAGTTATCCCAGTTTCGTTCATTAAATTCGTCAGAGCAAATGAAATTCTGACGACATTTGAATTTATTATTTTTAGCTTCTTGAATTTGTTGGCAATAGCCTAAATTCTTCCAAACTGAAAGAAATCTATCAACCTCAGACTTCAAAAGATCATCAATCTGAGGACCAAGTGATTAACTACACCATTCCTCGTCAACCAAACTATTAACAAGGAAAGGCTTTCCCAAAGGAAGTAAACAGGGTTCCAAAAACGAAATTGATCCCATTCGATAATTTATTTTCAATACAATTGGATTTCTTTATCCTCCCCTTTGTCAAATCAGTTGTAAAACACAAAAAAGAGTCCAAGTGAGTGAGGGTGCGTTCCATGGAAATTCTCTGGAGGTCTTGCTGAAAACCTTTAAACAGCCTGTATTGATCTTTTAAGAGCAAGTGGAACTTCACAGTATGTCTTTATTTGAACCTCTAACTGGCAATTTCTGGGGTTGAAGTGCTGCAAATTTTGAATGACGTAATGCCACCAAATTTGCTCTCATGAATTTTACTTTATCTCTTCTAATACCGATAAAGATACCTGTCAGTCACTGAAAGGATGATTTCCAACTTGCCAATGACAGGATCTTCAGCTTGATCCAAGCTAAAATCCGTTACAATCTTCAATATTTCCGAAGGCAAATTTGTTGAAAAATTCTTATTTAAAAAGTTTTATTGAAGATTTTGAAATTCAAACGTTGGCTGCTCACTTTTAAGGTATTTAGGAATTTTGAAACCTTCGCATTGCAATCTTCCTGTTCAAAAGATGCTTTAGCTTTATTATTTGGTGTTTTCAAATCTAAGAAGGGAATAGTAAGTACAGTCTTCCCTCTAATTTCTCTCAAAAGACAAATATTCTTCCTATCCTCTCTATTACAAAATACACAATGGCTCATTGTCTTTATCTTTCAAGGAAATGAGACAAAAAATTTCATCTTTTTGGATATTTCAAATACTTGGTGTAAGAATTTTCTTCAACAGATTTTCTGAACGAAATCTTTCAAGTCTTTCTTTCAAAAAGAAAAATAATGAAAATCAATAGACTCAAGGTTCAGGGTTCAGAATTGTCTAGATTTTGTCCGGCTTTCCCTATTTTGAAAAAGTTCTTTTTTTGTGTGAATTGATCTATCATCATAACGGCCTTTCTCCCAAAAAGATTTTTGAGCAAAAATAGGTTCCTAAATAGAAGAGTCAGAAAATAGAGTCGGACCTTCATTAGAAGAGCTTGGGTCTCAAGATTTTCGAAATAGAATTTATAGGGTTCTTTATTCGGAGAGTGGCCTTCATCAGAGATATGGAGGTAATTTTATTCGAAAAATTTAGTCAAAAGTTTTTTTGTTGAAATTTCTCAAAGCAGAACCACTCAATTGGATACTCAAGCAGAATCAACCATGGAACTCTCGGAAGAACCTCTTTATTCTTGAAAAATATTGAGGCAAAACATTTGGATTTTTGGAGCCTGTAAATTCCGGATTTCGCCGTAAGCCTATTCTGATTTTACATCGACCCAAATCTCAAATCTTGTCAAGATTTATTTCTTCAACTCTTTTCCAAAAATATTTAATTTGACCCCAGAAACCGGATCTGCTTGTATCTATTGAATTTCTGACTTTCTCATAAAATTATTTGACTCATCATTCATGTGATGAAAGTGAACTAATTTAGGAATAAGAGACAGGGTTGACATTCCTAATTTCATGTATGGAGATGGTTTTTCCCCCGTCCAGGAAAAAGCTTCTGCCTCTTCTTTTTTTGAAATTGTCAGCCTTTTGTTTCAGCATTGCTTAGGATTCTCTTTCTGAAGAAAAAAACTCTTCAATTTTCTGTCTCATCGAACACCTCATCGATTGACTCATCGAATTTTCCCTTCTAACTCTGAGACCGTCATCTTATTGATTATTTTTATCCTCACTTTTATAACGTTCCTCCAAAAGTAGGGAGGATTCTCACTATTGACTCGGCTTCATTCGAAGATCTCTGAAAGAGAAACGGAAAATTTGATTTGGATGGGAACTTATGTCAACTTTCTTGAGTTATTTTTGGAAAAATTTGGCACAGCCCTATTTGAGCGTTTCAGAACAAGTGAGAATTGAACAGTATGAGGACTGAAGATCTAAAGGCTGAGATGCAGCAAATTTTTGACTGATGTATTGCCACCAAATTTATTTCTGTTCACTTATTCCATTTTGAAAATTTACAGTATCAAGGACCACAAACAATCTGGCTTCCTGGAAGCCTCATTTGTAACGCACCAATGGTTTGATTCAAGCAAGAAATACACTCCAGCCATAGGAATTACTTCTAACCTTTCGAGATTTTTTGTTTCAGTTTGAGTTTCAAGCGGCTTATTTAACTGGTAAAGTATTTGTTTGAGAGGGTTTGAGCTCCTAAAAAAATCAATTTTATTTGTAGAAAGAGATGCTTGAATGTTTTCTTGAAAGTCTTCTCTAATTTTTTTAGGCTAACGCTTGATTTCTCACTGGTTTTTGAAGAATGAAAAGTTTTCTACGGCCAGTTTTGGCATCCACAAAGCAGAACAAAATTGACCAAAAGTTTCTTTTTTGGGACTCCTTCTTGGGCAAAAAAGCCAAACTTTTTGAGAATTGCCTTCAAAAAACTGATTTGTTTCAATAACTCAACCCAAGTATCATAACGAAATAGGAGACATCTTTAAGACAAAGTAAGAGAAAAAATAAAAAAGAGATTGCAATCATCTTTTGAACTTTTTCAAATACCTTTTCTGATAATTTTCTTTTCAACAGATTCATAAAAACAAACAAATCCGTCAAGAGCTTGATGAAAAATTGATGCATTTAAATAATTGTCCTTATCCATCATATGAGGACACAGAGGAGATATTCCTAATTTCATTTTTTGAGAATGTATTGAATAATATTGAGTGAAATTTGTGACAAATCGAAGGAGAGAAAAGATACACCTTCAAAAATCTTGGTGCGAATCCGCTATCTAGAAATTCTGTAAAATGAAATACTGAAAATCGGATTTTTCTTTCGAAACTCAAATCCAAAAAGGTTTTCTTTTAAAAAAATCAATCCCGACAAGAAATACCTTTGAATTAAAAAAAAACTTTCCAAACTTATTCTTCGATTCATTCCTTGTTTCTGAAATATGCCATTATTTCAAATTCATAAAGTTACATTTTGGCTTTCGGAGAGACAGGGTATGATTCTGAGGATGATGAAACCTTCTCTCCTCTCGTGACTTAAAACCTCCAAAGTTTTCAGAAGGAAAAAATAAACCAAGTTATTTAGAACAAAGTCTAACATTAAGACTCGTTTAACAATTTTTATTTATAGAATTCATATGACTTTCTCTTTATCTCATGATCATCACGACTTATTCATATGATTTAATCTTCTTATTCTTTAATCTTGATGCATTAATTAAAAAGATAAAAATCTTTGCTGATCAATCTTCTTGAATTGAGTTTCAGCCTCATAATAGTCGAGGCTTGCCACCCAGACATAACACATGTAAGCGTTCTTTTGGAAGTTCTTGAGAGCGGGCTTAGTCCAGGTGCCAAAGCCAGCATAGCTGAAATCATCAAAACTTTGGACGTTGTTTTCATTCACATACCAAACAGGTGCAGATTTCAAACTGTCAGAACCAGCGCCCTGAGATCCCATAACTGATGCCCAGGTATTTGCGTCGGAGTAGATTCCAGCTTCAACACTACGTTGCTTGAAAGCAAGGACCAAATTTTCAAGGTAAGCGACTCTTCTGCTCACATCATGAGTCCATAAATTTGGTGAATTGAGAACTTTGAGCCAGACAGTTCCGTTGAAGTTCATAGGAAGAGCAGCGGTGACGTTAGCACTCAGGCCGTTTGTAGTAAAGTTGTCATTGACAATGACAATGGCATCAACTGTGGAAATTCCAGCATCCTTAGCAAAGATAAAGCCATTCAGGAAATCTTTGTTGATGGTTCCTTGATCATCAGAGATTTCAAGGATAACTCGGCTCACATTTTTGCTTGAGAGGCAGCTCAGTGTCTGGCGAGATAGCTGAATGAGGCTAATGTCAGTTGCAATGTTTGCAGAGGCAACAGCAATGAGAAGAGCAAAAAGACAGATTTTATTCATCTGTGGAAACAAGCAAGTTTTGAATTATACAAATTACGGTTGTTTTAGACTATTTATAGCATGTTCATTACTCAATTTACTGTATGTCAGTAAAGGTTCTCTGGCTCGGATTATACCTTATTTAAAAAATTAATCACTCACCGTTTAATTTATTAAATTCGTCACAACGAAGGAAATGCTGATGAAAATTTTCATAACAGTTGGATCTATTATTTTAAAACAAGATTCGAATTTGTTGGCAGTCAGTCACCCAAATTTTTTCTCCACCTGAATCTGATGATTTAAATTTGATTGAAGACCTTCGCCTCACCTTTTTCGAATTCTTTCAAAAAAAGTCAATGTCTGCCCAACATGACTCATTTGAGTGAAAGTTTTCAAGTCCGTTTTGAGCAGTTTTGATACAGTGATTTTTCCAATAAAACAAAGAAGAGCTTAACAGGATGAATCTATTTTTACTCTCGAATTTGTCTGGCATTTTGCCACCAAATTTGCTCCCATAGGTTTTCATTTTCTCTGAGCAAATACAGATAAAAATCTCGAATACTCTATTCTTTTCAACTTGTCTATGCTCGAATATAGAGTTCGCTCCATCACCAAATCAGCCTCAGTTATTCATACCTTGAGGAGAGGCCGAGGCTTGTCAGTTTTGTGAAGGTCTAGAATATGTCGTGAGCAGAACGTCTCACATTTTATTTTTAATCGGTAACAGAAAATCTAAAGGTTGAAATCTGAGCAAATTTTTAGCTGACTGACGTATTAATCGCCAACAAATTTGATTTCAAAATTTTCGAATCTCATCTTGAATAAACCACAGAAAATCTTTTCATCTCCAAAAACTTTCTTTTCAACATTCAATAACTCAAATCGCAAATTTCGTTCCAGAAAGGGCTTGGCTCTCATTAGGATATCCTTTGAAATTTTAAAGATATTTGTTTTGAAGTTAGAATCACAGATCTGATTTTAAGTCGCAAAGAAAATTTGTCATGATCCATCTTGAAATCTGTTCTTACGCAATCCTCTGTGGGGCTGACCCAGAGGAGTTAAGCTCATCTGAAACTTTGGAAGTTCAAAAAGCAATTTTTTTTTAATTTCAGTCTTTATCGAAGGTCACACAAATGTATTTTGAATTTTTGCTTGGGACCTCATCTCAAAAGGCTCAAAGTCATGAAGGAAAGGGGCTTATGACCTCAACACCTCACTCTGTTGTTCAAATAACAAGGATAAACTCTTTTTCTACTGAGGGAGACAGAATCAACTTCCCACATTTTCTTTTTCTCACTTATTTCTCTTAGAAATTTTCCTTTCGTCTCAGAAAAAAGAAAGTTTATGATTGCCTGAGACTATTTTCATGTGTTTCATGTTCATTTTACTGTATGTCATTTTCGAAATCAAATCTCAATAAAGGTTTTATTACTTGAATTAAATTTTATTGCTCCCATTATACCTTTTGAAAAAAATTAATTCTTCGCTATTTTTTTCAGAAAATTCATCCTGACGAAGAGAATTCTGACAACGATTAGACTTATTTGAAAACAAGGTTTGAATTTGTTGACAATCACCCAAATTTTTCTTCAAACAGAAATCTTTCAGCTTCATACTGCAAAATGTCAGTCTGGTGTCCAAGTGATCCGATGAAACCATTTCTCATGAATAAAATGGTGAACAAAAGAAGGTTTTCTTGATGAAGTCCGTTGAGTTCAAAAAATAAAACTGATTCTCCTTGCAAGGAATCTTCCACCATTTAAATTCAACTATATTTCTTGATCCTCATTTTTATCAAATCGGTTGGAGAATGCAAAAAATGGCCCAAGTGCCGAGTCAGTTTCACTTCAAGACCTACCAAAGGAAGAGTTGCCTATGGCTACTTTGATTTAGGCAGGTAAATTTCAATGGAGATTGTCTCGTCCAAAACCATTTATATCGCCTGGTTCTTGTTTCAGAGCTAATGAGGACTGACAAATTTTTGGCTGATGTCTTGCCACCAAATTTGCTCCAAAATTTTTTTATTACTGTGTGTGAAATGACACAGATGAAGGTCACAAACAATTTTTGCATCACTGGAAGGATTTTCAGCATGTCAATGGCAAAGTCTTCCGTTGATTCAAGCAATGTATCCACCTTCATCCTCGATATTTCCAAAGACAAATTGAATTGAAAAGTGTTTCAAAATTTCATGTTTTCACTTGAAGTCAAAATGTCCCATAGAACTCAGAATTTTCCACTTTCAAATTCACAAACCAGGAAGATCTGGATTCCTTTCTTTTTATTTCCTATCCTCTAAAGATCAAATAGATTAAAAAAAGATTAAATATTTTGAGATTCAAACACTGATGGTTTAGTTTTACAGTAATTGATTGATGGACAATGTTCTGGGATGTTTTGGTCATTATTTCTTGTTTTTAGATCCAAGAAGGGAATAGTTATTCCACTCTTTTATATCATTACTAAGAAGACAAAAGTACTTTTTCCTCCCTTCGACAAAATACAAAACCGTTTAAACCGCATGCCCTCATCAAAAGAAAAGGCACATTTTTCAAGAAAAAAGACAAGGAATTGTGATAATCCTTGGGATTTTTTTCGAATATTCAAGAATTTTCTTTCACAGTTTTCCAACTGAAATTGTTCGCTTTCTTTCAAAAAGAAAATAATATAAGAAATTGGTTTGTCCATAGACTCAAAGTTCTTTTTACAAGGAATAAAGAATTTTTTATGCAACTTTCCCCCCAATGTTTGATGAGATTTATGAGTGTTGTGCTGTTTTAAAGCAAAGAAAATTGGGATTGCTCACCTTTTGCTTCAACATTTCACGAATCTTTGGATCATTTCATGAAACTTTAACTTCACAAAGGTCCACCAGGAGCAAAAAGTCATGCTGAGGCCTTATTCCTCTGAAAACCCTCAGTTTCCAAATTCTTAAAAAGGACAAAGAAATTAGTTTTAACAAACAAAGTCTGACATTTAGACTCGTTTAACAATTTTCATATATTTATCTTATTCATATGACTTTAATCATTCATCATCACAACTTACGCATATATCTTTTATTATTATTAAATTTGCCCGCTTAAGTCTAATAAAAGTTCATGCTTGCTATCATATTGTAGCAAGTGTAAACATTCTTTTGGAAGTTCTTGAGACTGGGCTTAGTCCATTTGCCAAAGCCAGCATAGCTGAAATCATCAAAGCTTTGGACGTTGTTTTCATTCACATACCAAGCAGGAGCGAGTTTCAAACTGTCAGAACCAGCACCTTGAGATCCGAAGACCGAGGCCCAGGTGTTAGCGTCAGAGTAAACTCCGGCTTTAAGACCGCGTTGCTTGAAAGCGAGGACTAAACCTTCAAGGTAAGCGATTCTCTGGTTCATTTGTTGAGTCCACAAGTTTGGTGAGTTGAGAACTTTGAGCCAGATAGTTCCGTTGAAGCTCGCAGGAAGAGCAGAGGTGACATTAGCACTCAAGCCGTTTGCCGTAAAGTTGTCATTGACGATGACAATGGCATCAACTGTGGCAATTCCAGCATCCTTAGCAAAGATAAAGCCATTAAGGAAGTCTTTGTTGATGGTTCCTTGATCATCAGAGATTTCGAGGATAACTCGAATAATATTTTTGCCTGAGAGGCAGCTGAGTGTCTGGCGAGATAATTGAGTGTTACTAATGTCAGCAGCAAGATCTGCAGAAACTACAGCAACGAGGAGAGCAAAAAGATAGATTTTGTTCATATCTGGGAAAGATATTTTGAATTATACAAGTCATGGTTTTTCTCCACTATTTATAGATGTTCTATGTTTATTTGACTGTATTTCATTTCTGAAGTCAAATCTCAATAAAGGTTTTATCGTTTGAATTAAACTTTATTGCGCTCGCATCATACCTTTTTAGAAAATTAATCATTCACTGCTGAAATTCTGATAACGATGGATCTTATGACTTGAAAACAAGGTTTGAATTTGTTGACAATCACCAAAATTTTTCTCCAAACAAAGATCTTTCAGCTTCATACTATAAAAAATCACTCTGGTATTGAAAAAGGTCCGACAAAACCATTCCTCGAAGGTACAGCCATAAACAAAAGAAGGCTTTTCCAATAAAAGACAGTCGGGTCCAAAAATAACTGACCCCCTCAAATGAATTTCTAGTCAGTTTAACCCTTTAAGATCTATGGAAGAAAACTTGATTCTTGGTGAATTTGATTTGAACGATTAAATTTCTATGTCAACTTTCTTGAAGTGCTATTGAACAACGGAAAAAGTCTGATTCATTGTTTCAGAGCAAGTGGAACTTAACAGTATGTCTTTGTTCTAAGCGGTATCTGATGATCTACAGGTTGAATTGTGACAAATTTTTGGCTGACGTATTGCCACCAAATTTGTTCCATAATTTCTCCTTCTTCGGAATGATACATACAGATATTTTTCCACAACTAAAAGGATGGCTTTCAACATGCCAATAACAATATCTACAACTTACCTCAAGTAAGTAATCCACCTCAATCCTTGAGATTTCAAAATATGAACGCTTTGGAAGCTTCTCAAAGTTTTGAGTTTCCATTTAAATTCACATTTTTCGATCAAACTCACAATTTTTTACTCTCAAATCCGCAATACAGAAACATCCGGTTTCTTCTATTTATTTCCTCTTCAGTGAGGACTAGACCTATTGATCCAGGATAAACTAGGAATTCAACTCATCAGAGGACTTTGATATTTAATCATTTAATGTTTATTTTTACAGAATTTAGGGATTGTTAAACCTTCGCACTCAAACCTTCTTATCTACAAAGCCCTTTCGATTTCATTATTTGAAATTCTGAAGTCCAGGAAGGGCAGAATAAATTTGGACAAGAAGTTGTCAAAGATCGATAAAGGTTGTTTTCAAAAACTTTTTCGAAGAATTTTCTTCAAAAAATTTTCTCGCCCTTTCAAGAAGAAAAAGATAAAACAAAAAAATCGATAATGATAATGAAGGAGTGGTTGCCCACGCCTCCACGCCGAGGCGTTATGCACTTACGTGTACTGTATGGAAAAGAACACAGGCCTTCATACTTTGAATTAAGTAAACCTTTTCTTCGAGGAAGAGGACGCATACATGTTTATGTAGGGATAGTACAAACCTTAAAACAGAAGTATGGAATTTGATAGAACTCAGGGTTCAAGTAATTAACTCAAAAAAAAAAAATGATTCAAAATGGAATCAAAGATTTTTTATCAAATTGTTTTAAAGAAGACTTCGCCTCGTTTAACTTCTTGAGGAAAAAACTGAAGATCCTGAGATCAATTAAATGGCTAAATTCTTCACAAAAAGATCGTCATGGATAAAATCTTAAGGTTGAGTGTTTAAAAAGTTTTTTCCTTTAAGCAAAAATTTTCTGCTAATCTTTTTGAGGTTTCCCTTTTGCTTAAGTATTCCAAAATTTCTTGAATTATATTCTTCGATTTGGACTTCATAAATGTCTGCTCAAGGATTCCAACCATTATAAAATTTTTCTCCTTGCTTAGGAAAAAACTCAAATTATCTTGAATTGAAGGGATTCATTTATTCAATATTATTTAGATTCTTATCTTCATACAAATTTTTATTTATCTCATATTGAATTAACACTCATTCTTATCTCAAGGTTAAACCTTATAAAAGTTAAGACTTGTTATCGTAGTATAGCAAAGGTAAGCGTACTTTTGGTAGCTCTTGAGACTGGGTTGAGTCCAGGTACCAAAGCCAGCATAGTCAAAATCATCAAAGTTTTGGACGCCATTATCATTAGCGTACCAAACAGGAACTGCCTTCAAAGTGTCAGAACCAGCATATGGTGTTCCAAAGACTGCTGCCCAGGCGTTTGCGTCGGAGTAAACTCCAGCTTTAACACCACGTTGCTTGAAAGCGAGGACCAAAGTTTCAAGGTAGGAGATTCTTTTGCTAACATCTTGATTCCATAACTGGTCTGAGGCGAGGACTCTGAGCCAGATAGTTCCGTTGAAGCTAGCAGGAAGAGCAGAGGTGACGTTGGCGCTCAATGAAGTTGAAGTAAAGTTGTCATTGACAATGACAATGGCATCAACTGTGGCAATTCCAGCATCTCTAGCAAAAATGTACCCATTAAGGAAATCTTTGTTGATGGTTCCTCTTTCATCAGAGATTTCAAAGGTAACTCGGCTCATATTTTGAGATGCGAGGCAGTTAAGGGTCTGGCGAGATGAGGCGAGATTACTAATGTCAGCTCCAAGGTTTGCAGAGGCAACAGCAACGAGGAGAGCGAAAAGACAGATTTTGTTCATATCTGATAAGCAAACAAGTTTCGGATTATTCAAGTCATGATTGTTTGTGACTATTTTAACATATTCTATTTTCACTTTACTGTATATCACCTTTGAAGTCAGATCTCAATAAAGATTTTATTACTCATATTA
>Ga0182738_1005081_pt1 | contig 14216 bp, 13 predicted proteins | sample eDN5th30CBELigMG_FD_128876 | JGI IMG/M metagenome (GOLD analysis project Ga0182738, IMG submission 128876) | Enriched Miracle-Growth compost microbial communities from Emeryville, California, USA - eDNA 5th pass 30_C BE-Lig MG (version 2)... ...
TCATACACCAGCGGCGCGTCGATGATGGGCGTGGCGGGGGTGTAGCCGTTGTCCAAAGCGGCGGCGTAAGTCAGGGCTTTAAAGGCCGAACCCGTTTGGCGCGCGGCTTGAAGAGCGCGGTTGAATTGTGATTTTTCAAAATCGGCGCCGCCGACCATGGCCACCACGTCGGATGTTTTTTGATCGAAAGAGATCAGGGCCGACTGGGCCAGGGGTTCTTGTTCCAATTCCACTTGGGCGAAATCGGCGTATTCTTTTTCGTCATATTTGTATTTTTTGGCGTCCTTCTTCAGCCGCTCCGAGGAAAATTTCTTTCCCACCACCTTGATGTCGATGACGTCACCGACTTTAAGCACTTTGGAGGGAGTGTCGATCTTCTGCGCCCAACGAAAACTGACTTCCGGGTCCGGAGTGCGCGCCCAATCCATGGAGGAAATGTCGATCAGCCCTTTGTTTTCGGCGAAGCGCACGGACGTCAAGCCCAACTTGTCGTCCACTTTGGTGACGATGCCTTTGGTGTAAGTGCCGATCGGGATGTAGGAAGCTAAAGCGCCGCGTTTGTTTCCTTGATCGTCTTTGCCGGTCAGATTCAGAGGAGGTTTCGGAGTGAAAGATCCGTCGGGAAGAAGAACTCTTTGCGGAGAGACTTCGTCCATCAGGTGGTCGCGCTCCTTGAGCAGCAGCGTGGCCACTTCCTTGGGATCTTCCAGGTGTTGTAAGGGACCGCGGTAACCTTGGCGTTTGTCGTGGGCTCTTAAACCTTCTTCGATGTGTTTCTGCGCGCTCTTTTGAAGATCCAGATCCATCGCGGTGTAAACTTTGATTCCGCGATCCAGCACCATCTCTTCGCCGACTTTGTCCACCAGCATTTGCCGGACGGTTTCCAGATAGTAGGGAGCGATCTCTTTAAAGTTTTGCCAGATGTAAAGCTTGACCGGTTCTTCCTTGTATTTTTCCGCCTCTTCCTGAGTGATGGCACCGATGGCGGCCATCCGACTGAGCACGTAGCGCTGACGGTCTTTGGCGGCTCTCGGGTTGTTGATCGGAGAGTAGCGGCTGGGTGCTTGAGGAAGGCCCGCCAGGATCGCCGCTTCCGGAACGGTCAGGTCTTCCACGTTTTTTCGAAAGTAAATTTGCGCGGCCGCGCCCACGCCGTAAGCGCCCTGTCCCAGATAAATCTGGTTCAGGTAGAGATAAAGGATTTCTTCTTTGGACAGATGGTCTTCCATCCTGCGGGCGAGAAGAGCTTCTTTGATTTTCCGGGTGTAGGTTTTTTCCGAACTCAGAAGCAGGGTGCGCGCCACCTGTTGGGTGATGGTGGACGCCCCTTGCGCTTTACGTCCGGCTTTTAAGTTGGCCAGAAAAGCGCGAAAGATCGCCAGGTAATTGATGCCGTGGTGTTGGAAGAACTGATCGTCCTCCGCCGCGACGAAGGCGTTGACCAGATGTTTGGGGATTTTGTCGTAAGAAACCAGCATCCGTTTCTCGCGAAAGAATTCGCCGACCTTTTTGCCGTTGCGGTCGAACACTTCGGAAACCAGAAGAGGCTTGTAGTCCTCGATCTTGATCATGTTCGGGAGAGTGGAGGAAAAAAGGGCCAACATTCCGGCGATTCCCGCAACGCCGAGAAAAGCCACTAAGACCAACGCGATCACAATTTTTTTCATAGACATTGAACGAGAATAACAGAAAGTTTTCGGAAGCTGAATGAGTTCCTGAAGGGGCCAGCCTTTGACTGGCCCTCAGGTAATGCGGGGGGTTATTGTCGCTGCGTTCTGTTGCCCTCATCGGAGTTCGATGCGGGGTTATTGATTTTCCTATACACGTCTTTTCCACTCTCGTGGGTTTTAACATACCCGCTTTTAAGTTGTCCGTGGTTGTCCAAAGCTTCCGATTTGTCCACGGTGTCGCCCAATGTCGGTCGGGCGGAGGCGGTGGTGGCATCGGGTTCTGTTTTGGTGGCCGTGGTGCTGGTTCCTATGGAGGCAAGAAAGTTTTTCGCCTGTTGGCAAATGGATTCAGTTTCATTTTTACAACATTGAAAGAATAAGTTTTCAGCACTAGATTTGAGTTTGTTATAATTCGACATTAAGGTCGCAAAGGCCGTTCCGTCACTGCCGCCACCAGACGCGGCGATCCGATAGGCTTGCATGATATTTTTTTTCCGATTCTCGGCAAGTTCAAGGTCTTGTTTGGCTTGGGTAAGGGGATCGGTGTTTTGTTGCAGTTGCGTGGCGTTCATTCCCGGTATGGCAATCATGCCCCCGACGGAAGAACCCATGGCCTGCATCTGCGCATTGCTGAGTTGTTCTTGCTTAATGCTGAGGCTGTTGGCGCAGGAAACCTGAAGATCTTGCTTGTCCTCGGCGTTTTCCATGACGGCCCGGGTGCTTTTTTCATTGAGCAAGCTTCCGAGCGCCTTATTTTGATCGGCGATTTGGGCGCTGATAGTGGCCCGTTTTCTTTTATAGGATTCTTCGGCGGCTCCGTAATCCTCTTTGGCGCGGGCGTAGTCGCTCTTTGTTTTCCCGTCGCTCATGCACCACTGAAAGTATTGAAAGGCTTCCAGCTGGTCTCTTTTTCGGGAGGTATAGCCTTTTTTGGAAATGGATTGGTTGAGGTCGCCGATGTTGTAGGTGGAGGTTGCGATCTTATTGAGGTTGCTTTTTAACTTGTCGTTCACTTTGCCGATCGCATAAGCGCGGCAATTGTTTTCGATGTCCGCTTTTCTTTGGGAGTAGGCTAATGCCTGAGCCACTTTGGCGTCTTCGGCTTGTCCCATTTGGTCGTTCAGCTGAATGATGGTTTGATTGATCTGGCGGGCTTGATCCTGAATACTTTCCTGAGCGTCTTTCAGTTGGCGCTCTAAGCTTTTTTGATCTTCACGGCATTGCTTTTGAGCATCCGCCAAGTCTTGCTTAGCCTGAGTGACCTGTTCTTTGGCGGTGTTGGTTTGTTCTTGCTGAGTTTTTTGGAGTTCGGGAATTTTTTCTTTAAGATCTTTGATTTCATCTTGAGTATCTTTTAGATCATCGCTGATTTTCTTGGCATCCTTGCCGGAAATGGCCGGGCATTTGCTGGCTTGCGCCTTCATTTGGTCAATATCATAAGCATTTGTGGAGTCTTCATCCAGAGAGCTTTGGATTTGGCCAGCGTCTTCACAGCGAGAGATTTCCGAAGAGCAGGAGATGCTTCCGTAGACACCTCCACTACCACTCATTCCGGCAGCTCCGCAGCTTCCCGAAAACTCCTTGCTGGTGGCGTTGAAATCCTTCTTATTTTCTGCGCAGGAGTTGGCGTCGGCACTTGAACATTTAGCTTCGCCTATCTTCAAGCGCTTTTCTGCTTCAGCGTTTTTGCCGAGCTTTCGATATTCTTTAGCGATCGCGATGTATTTGGCCATACATGCGTCTTGAGTGCGAGGCTCGTCGTCGCTATCTTTTGCAAATCCAAGCGCGCCGGTGGCAACGAGCATTCCTAGAACCAGTGATTTTACAAATGTCTCAAGTCTAAACACTGAAAATCCCCCCTGTGTTTATACATGATTGCAGGCTTTAAACGCAGCAAAGCCCGGGCCAAAAAGCGTCACTCTTTATTTTCACTCAATAAAAAGGAATGTGCACGCATGCTGTCTTAAATTGAGACGTTCTTTCGGACTAAAGTTTTGGGGGAGGGGTCGGACCTTTTTGCAGCGAACTGCTTTTTGGTCCGGACTTTTTTGCAGTTTGGTGCTTTTTGGTCCACAAGGTATTTTTTAAAACCCCTCACTAAAGACAGGTCTTAAAAAATACCTTGTGGGTCTGAGTGATCCAAGTAAACCCATGTTTATCAAAGTGGGTGACCATGATAGGAACTTTAGGCTTCTCAATCGAAATGAGCTTGCTCACCATTCCCAGGGACAGCCCCCAATCTTATTGGCTTGTAGGGTTTACTTTTGTCATCAGCCCACAAGACTCTTTCAATCTACCAAACCCGGGAATCCGCTACAAGAGAGGCAACACCCGTGCCGACGGTTTTTTCAAAAAACCTCTCTTCGTCCTGTGTATTTTTGAGATAAAGCGCCGAAAAAGAAGATATGACTTTGGCTCAATTGGACTTGCTTTTTCCGTTTTTCGTTTTTGCTTACGGCGCCTTGATTTGTTTCGTCACCAGTCTTCCGATGTTGATCGAAAAAGGCGAAGGCAAACTTCCCCCCTCCATGTTGAACCAACTCAAAGCGCATGAACCTTTGGGCTGGGTGTGCTTTTTCGTCGGCGGACTTTGGTCCCTTCAAAATTTGTGGATGATGTCGTAATTTTCGGATCAGAAACTAATCACCTGTTCAAAAATGAGACAGCCGGGATCTTTTAAAAGGAAACCACGGCGCGTCCGCCTGGTACATGGGTTGCTTCGCTCTGTAAGGCATGACTTGGTCTAAAGGCATCCCGCGGTTCCAAAAGATTCCTCTTTTCGCGCTTTCCATGGCGTTATCTTTTTTATTTACCCCCAGCCCCTCCGCTTTCGCGCAGCTCTCGGCGTATCAATGCGTCGATGGACAAATGGTCCTGCCGCAAGACTGCCGTGAGATTTCCGGTCTTCAAGATTATCTCAACGATTCTTCGCAGCGCCGTTCCTTTGAGGAAGAAATCACGGCACCGGATGATGAAACCGGCAGCAGAAATCTTCTTCACTCTTGCCTCGTGGATGTGCGCCAAAAAAACAGAGAGCTGATTCGGGATTCCGAGCCCTCTTGTTCAAGGGCGGATAACCGGGCCTTCGATTTATTGATGAAATTGGCGCGCACGGAAGTGAACGAACGCTTGCAAGCGCGAAAATCTCCTCGCGGCTCTTCCGAGGAAACTCAAGGCTGGATTCAGCCGCGCTGTTTTGGTCCGATCTGCTACCGCACCGACCGGCCCGCCGACTACGTCCGCTTCGGCGTGCGCTAACCCTCCCGAAAATGCCCTAAAAAGGCTCCCGCGTTTTGTTTTTGACAGTTGCGTCCCTAAAATCAAAGGCAGAAGGGTCTGAACCCCTTCGCCGTCGGCAAGGTTTTTGAATCTTTTCAGACCGGAATGAAAAGGACGTTTTTGATCCTCTTTTTATCGGTGTTTCTTGGGAGCTGCCCGGCCCTGGCGGAGCTGGACGCTGCTTTGGTCCGACAACAAACGGCGGCCGATTGTGGCCCCGCCGCTCTCTATGATGCCCTTCTTTTGAGTGACGTGCGCGAGGCGGTTTTGGCCTCTCTTTCTTATGAAAACTTTCTGGGAGTTTATGGAAAGAATCGGTTTCAGGAAGGGGTCGGCACCGAGCTGGATGACGTGGCTCTCATGGGAAAAGAGGCTCTGCAAAACCTGAACTTTCACGGCTTTTCCCTTCAATTTTTGGACGTGAAGCCTTTGGATCTCGACGGCATTTACAGGAATTTTGAAGAGTCTTTCGACCAGGGCTTTGATCCCGTGATCGGCATCGGCTTTCGCACCCGTCAGGGAGAAAGACAAAACGGGCACGCTCTGATGATCTACAAAGTTCAACAAGAGCAAGATTCTTTGATTTTAAGTTACCTGGACCCCCAAGACCTTTCCTTGGGGGAACTCACGGTCTCCCGCACGCGGGAAGTGCGCTCGAACACTTTGTATTCAGACCGCTCCACGCCCCTGTGGACCCTGGATGGAATGATCCGCTCCCGCTAAAATCTCGACCTTTGCACGATTGGCGACGCCCCCCTGAATGTTGATAATTAAAACAGAACACATTCAATGGAGGGTTTTTGTGAAAAGTCTTTTCTTGTGGGGCGTGACGCTTTGTTTTCTTCTGGCCGTCCCGGTTTCCAAGGCCTCTCCCTCTCAAGATTTTCCGAAACTGATCACCTACAACACGTTGATGAGTCTCAGTCCCGCGCAGCGCCGGGCCTATATCGCGGACGTTCGTCAGATCCTCGCCGACCTCGAAGCAAACATGAACAGGGAATTGACCCCTGACACCACGGCGGCCAATGAATTGAAAGACGTCCGTCACCGCTTGGATCTTTTTGAATTACTGCTTCCTCAAGCGGAGGCACAGGGAACGGTCACGGGGAAAGCGATTCCCCGGGTGGTGAATGAGGCGACGGGCAAGGCTTGGTCTTGCGCCCAAGCCGGAGCGAACTTGGAGTTCAACCTCGCCGTCGGAACCTGTGTGGTTAAAGGAAACAACACGGAAGGAGTTTGTTCGGCCGGCTATCATTATGGTTCGGTAAAAACGAATCAGACGGGCGGCGCCATCATCAAGGGTTATTGTATTCCCGATGACAGCTGGAACGCCTTGAACTCCGGACGCAGAGACATCTTGGCTTCCGCCGGCGGCGCTCCGAGTTTGGCGGACTTTTATAAATCCAATGATCGGGCCAACGGAGACAAAAAAGTTCCCACGGACATCGTGTTGGGAAGTCTCTCCCAGGATGATAAAGCTCTCGCGACCGAGGGACATTTAAGTGACGAGCGCGCAAGAGAGTTGATCAATCAACAGGTTCCGCTGGCGACCTTGGATCAAAGAGAAAAAGACGCCAAAGAAGCGGATAAAAAGAAGGAATCGCAGAAAGTGGCGGGAGCTTGTCAGCCGGCGTTCAAATGTTCGGACATCACCAAGGAGGAGCGGGCCAAGCTGCGCACTCAATTAAAAGGGGATGTTTGCATCGCGGGCGGAAATTTCTCCCAGTACAAGGGCGGAAAACCCAAAGTGGGCGCGTGCAAAACGATGAGAAATTGGCCCAGCGATTCCAACAAAAAACTTTCCTGCAGCGGCGCGAACAAGGCGATGTGCAATCCTTTTCTTTATTGTCTCGACGGCAACAAGAAACCTTTTTGTTTCGTTCCGACCCGCAGTTTCACCGCTCAGTGTGAGAAGGCGGCCCAAGCGGTCAAATGTGACCCGGCTCGCATCAAAACTTTGGGTTTTCAAGACGAGTGGACCAAACTGCGGGATGAATTTTCCGTGACGGTCGGCACGAAGTGTCTGGGAAAAAATCCGGCTCCTTCAGATTTGGCTTTTCAGAAATTTTTCTGTAGCGAGTGCCAAGCCATCGTAGACCGGCTGTATGGCGCCAACTTCAAAGTCGTCGGAAACGGCTGCGGTGTGGCCAAAGCGGACGATGCGACTGGCCATCAAAAACCGAAAAAAGAGACGCACGGGAAATCGCCGAAAACGATCAAATAAATTTCCGGCATTGACGGGCTTGTCCGATAGGGTAATGTGCTGTGCTCATATGCAGCAAATGTCGATGGATTTTGACGCCCGTCAAAAAGAAAATGAACCGCGGGTTTTATCGGTTTCCGACCTGAATAAGGCCGTGCGCGGTCAACTGGAGTCCCAATTCCACTTGATTTGGGTTCAGGGAGAGATCTCGAATTTCAAGGCCCATACCTCGGGGCATTTTTATTTCAGTCTGAAAGATGCCAAGGCCCAAGTGAACGCGGTGATGTTTCGCGGGTTCAATCAAGGCCTGAAGTTTCGTCCCGAAAGCGGGATGGAAGTTTTGGTGCGCGGAAAGATCACCGTTTACGAGCCGCGTGGAACTTATCAGATTTTTTGCGAGCAGATGGAGCCCGTCGGTGCCGGTGCTTTGCAAATGGCTTTCGAACAACTCAAAAATAAATTGCAGGGTGAAGGATTTTTCGAAGCTTCCCGCAAGCGCCCTCTTCCGGCGCTGCCCCGGCACGTAGCGGTGGTGACTTCGCCCACGGGCGCGGCCATCCGGGATATTTTAAATGTGCTGGGTCGACGTTTTAGGGGCTTGAAAGTGACGGTGATTCCCGCTTTGGTTCAGGGGGAAGGCGCTCCGGCCTCGGTGATCGAAGGCATCCGCCGCGCTCAACTTCTGGCGGACGTGGATGTGATGATCGTCGGCCGCGGCGGCGGATCGATTGAAGATCTCTGGGGCTTTAATGATGAAGGCGTGGCGCGGGCCATTGCGGCCTCTCGGATTCCGGTGATTTCGGCGGTCGGTCACGAGGTGGATTTCACCATTGCGGATTTCGTCGCTGACTTAAGGGCGCCCACGCCCTCGGCGGCGGCGGAACTGGTGTGTCGCAATGCTTTGGAGTTGATGGAAAAGATCCAGACTTTAAAGGCGGGGTTATGGCGTATTTGGAACCACACCTATTCCAATAAAAAATTGGCCGTGAAGCACCAGACGGAACGTTTGGTGGACCCGAAAAGAAAAATTCAGGATTTGATGCTTCGGTGTGATGAGCTCACTCAGCGCTTGGACCGCGCCTGGGGACGTCGGCTGGAGCGCTGGCAGAATTTGATCAAGGTCGCTCTTTCCAAGCTGCCCTCTCCGCGCGAAAAAGTGCTGCGTTACCATCAACAGGTGCGGATCCACTTGTCCGAGTTGGAGGGCGAAATGCGCCGTCACATCGAACTGAGAAATTCCAAACTGGCGAGACTGGCTTCGGTGTTGGATTCCATCAGCCCGCTGAGGGTGCTTGAGCGCGGATTTTCCATCGTGAAAAAAGAGAACAAAATCATAAAGTCGGCGGCGCAGTTGAAGCCCAAGGAAGAACTGGAAATTCTTTTTGCGGAAGGCGCCGCGAAGGTCGAAGTGCTTAAAGTCGAAAAAGACCACCATTTAATGAGCGTTAAAGTTTAACAGGAGAGGGATTTATGGATTTTGAAAAGAAATTGAATCGTTTGGAAGAAATCGTTTCCAAAATGGAAAGCGGCGATCTCTCCCTGGACGACTCTTTGAAAATGTTCGAGGAGGGCGTCAAGCTCTCCCGCGAGTGCAATGCCCAATTGGCGGATGCCGAGCAGAAGGTGAAACTTCTTCTCTCCGTGGATGAAAACGGAAAGGCGAAGACCGAAGACTTCAAGCATGAATGATTTTTCCGCCGAGCTTGCTCCTTTTGAAAGATATTTTTCGGATCTCCTGAAGTTTGAGATCAGGCCTCCCGCCACGGCCTTGGAAAATTTCTGGAAGGGGATGGAGTATTCTCTCTTTGGAGGCGGAAAACGTTTCCGGCCCTTGCTGAGCTTGTTGACCGCCAAGGCATTAGGGGAAGATCCGATTATGGTCTATCCCCTGGCGGCGGCGGTGGAGATGATTCACACCTATTCTTTGATTCATGACGATCTTCCTTGTTTGGACAATGATGAAGAACGCCGTGGGCGCCCGACCAATCACCGCGTGTACGGGGAAGACATGGCCCTGCTTGCGGGGGACGCGCTTCAGTCTTTGGCGTTTTTCGTTCTTGCCGAGGCTTACGCGAAACATCCGCGTGCGGCAGCGGTGATCAAAGCGGTGGCGCGCGCCGCCGGCCCTCAAGGAATGGTGGGAGGTCAGGTGCTCGATATGCTGGCGGACATGGAGGCTCCGGGTGAAGAAAGCCTTCGCCAGATTCACGAACTGAAGACCGGTGCATTGATTCAAGTGGCGGTGACGGGCGCGGCTTTGGTGGGAGAGGCCTCGAAGGCGGAGTTGGACAGCCTTCGTCTTTTCGGAGAGCATTTGGGTTTTGCCTTTCAAATCGCCGACGACATCCAGGATTCTCACGAAGGCGAAACCGCAAAAAATTTCGTCGGACTTCTGGGTGAGGAAAAAGCCAACCGTCTTTTGCGCGCGGTTTCCGAAAAAGCTTTCCGGGTTTTGGAGACGCTCAAAGGGGACACGGAAGGCCTGCGCTCCTTGGTGGAATTCAATCTTTCCCGCCTATGAAACGCCTGGATCAGTTTCTTGTCTTAAAGGGACTTGCGCCTTCGCGCACCAAAGCCAAAGAGTTGATTGAAAAAGGCGTGATTGAAATCGCGGGTCCGAACGGGTGGAGGGCGGTGACCTCCGCAAGCTTCACTCTCTCCGAAGAAACCGAAGTGCGTGTGACGGAAAGCTCCCTTTTGCGCTACGTTTCGCGCGCGGGCCTTAAGTTGGAAGGCGCTCTCAAAGATTTTTCCTTTTCGCCGCAAGGTCTTTATGTTTTTGATGTCGGTCAATCGACCGGAGGCTTTACGGACTGCCTGCTTCAGCAAGGCGCCAAGGAAGTTTTGGGGATCGACGTGGGACACGGACAGCTGGCTTTAAAGCTTGCGCAAGATCCGCGCGTGAAGGCCTATGAAGGCGTTCATATTTCCGAGCTGTCCCTGCGGTCGGAAATTTTGGAATGGCTGCAAAGTCATTTGGATCTGTGCGTGATCGACGTTTCATTTATTTCCGTTGTCAAAGTTTTCGAAGCGCTCCAAACATTGAAGCTTTCTCCCTATGACGTGATCGCCTTGATCAAGCCGCAGTTTGAAGTCGGGCGCGAGGCGCTCTCAAAATCCGGCGTGGTGAAAAGCGAAAAAACGGTTCAGCAGGCGCTGGCTTTGGTGAAAGAGCGCATTGAAGAGTTGGGCTTTGTCGTTTCTGACGTCAAACCCTCCGTCCTTCCCGGCGCCGACGGCAACCAGGAATACTTCTTTAAGGTGCGCCGCACTTTTTGGTAGCAATGCCGCGTCACACTCGGTGAAAAAGAAACATATTCACGGCGATCCCGCCATTGGACGTTTTGATTTTTGCTTTTACTTTCCACGAAGGGGGAAGATTCAACTTTCCTTTTAGGGGCCTCTCGGGAAGGAGCAGACACACGCGGTCAGGCATCAGGATTTTTTCCATTTGGGCGAAGAGGCTTTCGTAAAATTTTTGGGGAGAACCTTTGATCTTCAACCTTTCCCCATAAGGAGGATTGCAAAGCACCCAGCGCTCCCGTGGGGGAAGCGATGAAGGGGTCCGCAAAAGCGGGGAAGCTTCAAAAAAATCCTGTTGGAAAAGTTCAAAGGAAATCTCTGAGGAAAGTTTCTTTAAATTACGAGAGGCCACGGAAAAAGTTTTCGGATCTTTTTCGTAGCCGACCATTTGCAGAATTTCCCTCTTCGGTCCGTGATATTTCGGGGACTCAAGGGAAGAAAATTTGAAGTGCTCAAAGGCGAAATGTCTTTGTGAAAAGACATGGGACTTTAAAAAGGCCTCCGACAAAAGAGTGCCGCTTCCCATCATGGGATCCACAATTTCCACAGCCTTATCCACGGATTCCGCGGAAACCAATTCAAACAGGGCCGCGGCCAGAGTTTCGCGCAGCGGAGCCTTGCCGATGAATTTATCTCCCGAGCGCTTATGCAGACGTTCTCCGGAGGTGTCCAGGCTCAGCGTGCAGAGGTCCTCATGAAAACGGACGTAAAGGGAAACACAGGCGTCTTGAACGGCCGCTTGCGTCTTTTTTTGAAAATGAAGCCAGCCCTTTTGCACGGTGTCCTGAATGCGTTTTTTCATGTTCAACCGGGACTTGGAGGAGGCCACATGCACTTCCAACTGAACGCCGGGGTCCAGCCACTCCTCCCAGGGAAAGTGGGAAATTTTTTTGAAGAGTTTCGGAAAATCCCGACACCGAAAGGAATCCACCCGCAAGAGAATGCGTGTTGGAATCTTTAGACACAGATTCAGGGCCAATCCCCGTTCGAGGGGGCACTCAAGACGAAGGCCGCCGAACTCTTTTTGAGGGAGGACGTCCGGCCGCCATTGTCGAAGTTCATCGGCGGCAAGGTCTTCGAGTCCCGGCGGGATGATCAGAAAGAACTCAGCCAACGGTTTTCCCTCCTTGAAGCCCGGTTCCATAAGCAGTATTCTCAGTTTCCTATGGGTTTAAGCAAACATCTTTTTTCCGTAATGGCTCTTTCCCTCCTTTTGACGGCCGGTTGCACCCAGTTAAAAAAAAGGAGTGAGGTTCAAAGAGGAACGCCTGAAGTGGCCACCGTGGGATCACCCGCCGAACCGACGAGCTGGGTGGATGAGGATTTTCAAAATCTTCCGCCGCAGTTGTCCCATCAGACGTCAAAGAATGTGGGCTTGGTTTTAGGACCCGGTGGGGCGAAGACCTTGGCCTATTCCGGTTTGATCAAAAGTTTCGTGAAAAACAAGATTTCCATCTCCCATATCGCCGGTACCGAGTGGTCCAGCCTGATCGCCGCCAGTTTCGCTCTGAACGGCGAAGTGCATGACATGGATTGGAAGCTCTACAAACTGGAAAGTCTGCACTTAAGTTTTTCCAAGGGATTCTTGGGTTTCGGCGGCGGCGATGTGGCGGACTCACTGTGGAAATATCTGGGCGACAATTTCGGAAGCCAGCGTTTGGAGTCGGGAAAAATTCCTTTCACCTGCGCCTCCCGCAGTTTGAACGCGCGGCAAAGTTTGTTCATCACTCGCGGAGCGGCCGCCGATGCGCTCAAGCGGTGTCTTCCCATGCCGCCGTTTTTCAAAAATTACGCGCAAGCCTCCAGTCCTGCCAGCCTGCTTAAGTTGGCAAAGAGCTTGAAAGACCAAGGCGCTGACATCGTCGTGTTCGTGGACGTGCTCGACAGCGGCATTCTGAACGAGGGTCTGATTCGCGGGAACGAGAGTTTGCGTTATCTGTGGGGACAGGTTCTTGAAGGCGAAGACGTGGCGAAAAGCTTCATCAAAAATTCGTACAGCATCGACCTGAGAAAGTATTCGATGTTTGATTTTTCAAAACGCCGCCAACTCGAGGAGGAAGGCGAATCCCAAGGGGACGCCATCGCGAAATCTCTGATCAACGCCTACGGGCTCTAAAAAAGGAAAGACCTTATGAGAACCAGCCATTTGCCGAAAGAAGTTTTTCAGGAGCGCCGTCAACGTTTGGCCCGTTTGATTCAGGGGAGCGCCCTCATTCTGCCCGCATGGCCGGAAGCCATCCGCAACAACGACGGCCATTTCAAATACCGCCCGGAATCCAACATGGTTTATCTGACCGGATTCGACGAACCCGGTTCCTGTTTGATTTTTCGTCCCGGAAAAGATCCTGAAACCGTGCTCTTTGTGCGCGAAAAAGACGTGGAAATGGAAACTTGGAACGGATTTCGTTTCGGACCCGAGGGCGCCAAAAAAGTTTTCGGAGTGGATGAAGCTTACACCATCGACCAAATCGAGGAAAAGGCTCCCCAGCTTCTTAGCGGGTGCGAGAAAGTTTATTACAGCCTGTTTAAAAACCAGGAATTCGATTTGGTTTTTTCCCGCGTGATGGAAGGAGTGCGCCAGCTCAACCGGCGCGCCAGCGGAGGCCTTCCCGTGATTGAAGACGCCGCCGTGCTGATGGGCGAGATGCGCATCCGCAAGACGGAGGTGGAAGTGGAGGCCTTGAAGAAGGCCTGCGAAATTTCCGCCAAGGCGCACGTTGAAGTCTTAAAGGCCGCCCGTCCCGGAGTGAGCGAAAGAGAGCTGCATGGTTTGTTTCTTTATTCGGTGATGAAGCAAGGAGCCTTCGGAGAGGCTTACAACGGGATTTTCGCGACGGGGGACAATGCGGTCACTCTCCATTACGTTTTTAACGAAAACGTTTTAAAAGACGGGGAACTTTTGTTGGTGGATGCCGGTGCCGAATATCTTTACTACAGCGGCGACATCACGCGCACCTATCCGGTGAACGGCAAGTTCACGGCGCCGCAAAAGGCCATTTACGAGGAGATTTTGGCGGTTCAGAAAAAATTGATCGAAATGTGCCGCCCCGGAGTTCCTCATTCCGATTTGCAAAAAGAAACGGTTTCCGGTCTGGTGGACATTCTTTTGAATCACAAGATTTTAAAAGGATCCAAGGACGAAGTGATCGAATCCCTGGCTTACCGCAAATACTACCCTCATGGTGTCAGCCATTTGTTGGGCCTGGACACTCACGATGCGGGGGCCATGATGGTGCGTGGACAGTCGCGCCCGATGGAAGCCGGATGGGCATTGACCATCGAGCCGGGACTTTATTTTCCTCCCGGGGATGAAGCGGTTCCTCCCGCTTACCGGGGGATCGGCATTCGGATTGAAGACGACATTTTGGTGACCCAAGACGGCCCGCTGAACATGACGGTTTTGGCTCCGAAGGAAGTGAATGAACTGGAAAGATAAGACTCCGCTGATTTCTGAGCGCCTGTTCGGAATGGGAATGGGGTTGGTTTTGGCGGCCTGGGCGTTCCTGCTTTATCCCCGCCATTCCTCTGTGGGAAAAGGATTTTTCGTTCTGGCCGCGTTCTTGTTTTTCTTCGGCATCTTTTGGCCGAAGGTTCTTCGTCCGTTGAATAAAGCCTGGGCCGTCTTCGCCCATTTCAATGCCCACGTGATCGGGGCTCTTGCCTCCGTTTTTGTTTTCATTCTGGTCCTTGTTCCCATGGGTTTCTTGTTGCGACTCAGCGGCAAGGATTTTTTGCGGTTGAAAAAAAGCGGTCCCAAAGAA
>Ga0182738_1005083_pt1 | contig 14213 bp, 19 predicted proteins | sample eDN5th30CBELigMG_FD_128876 | JGI IMG/M metagenome (GOLD analysis project Ga0182738, IMG submission 128876) | Enriched Miracle-Growth compost microbial communities from Emeryville, California, USA - eDNA 5th pass 30_C BE-Lig MG (version 2)... ...
CCGCACCTTCCTCGACATCGACATGGCGCGCGCCGCCGATCTGCTCGGCATGGAAAAACGCCAGGCGGAAATGTTCCGCGACCTCGGGCGCGGCCACTTCGTCGCGCTCGGCCCGGCGGTCGCACGGCGCCCGCTGCAGGTCGTCATCGGCTCGGTCGAGACCGCGCCGCGCTCGTCCAGCCCCAGATTGATGCCGTTGCCGGAAACCGCGCCTGAGGACGTCGAAGACCTGATCTTCACGCCGGGGCCGGAAGAGCGGCGTCCGGTTATCAAGCGCCCCGCACCGCCGCCGCCAACGCCCACGGCAGACATTCTTGCCCAGCTTTCGCAGCCCAGGCCCGCGCCGGAAGCGCCCTCCGAGCCGGTATTCGAGATCATCGACGAGGCGGATCGTGACGCACGCATCGAGACGGTGCTGCGCGAAATACTGGAAGACGCCGATGCCGCCTTCCGCTCGGACGCCATTCTCTATCAGGATTTTCTCGTCCGCTGCCGCATCCGCCGCGTGCCGGGGGAACCGCTGGAATTGCCGGCCTTCCGCCGCAAGCTCGCGGTCGCGCGCTCCGGCGTCGACAACGCCACCGCGTCCAGCGACACCTGGCAACAGGCGCTGGAGCTTTCCGCCAGCGTGCCGGAAGACGTGCAGGGCGTGTTCCTCGTCGTCGCACAGGCTGCCGTCACTGGCGCGCCCTGCCCTTCGGATGCCGCGCTGGCACGCTCCTACGGCACCCATTCGACGCGCCGCGCACGCCGCCTTCTCACCTATTTCGAGGAACTGGGCCTTGCGGTGGTGCGCACCGATTTTCGCGGCAATCGCGTGGTCGCGTTTCCCGATCTCAACTGCGAGACCGCACCCGGCGATCCCAACCTGCCCGACGACCTCGCCGACGAGCAATTCGCAGCCGAATAACGCTGGGAACAGAGGGCACTGCCCGGCAGATAGATCGCGATTTCAAGCAAACGCAGCTTTTGCAGCCCAGCCCGGAACTTTTTCGAGCCTGGCGAGTTTTCTCAATGCGCCGGGCGACATCCCCCTCTACGCCCGCCGTGCCCTTACTCAACAGCCGCCTCGCCACGAGGCGGCTTTCTTTTTGCCCGGATGGCCCGATTGCGGGCAAGGCGACTATCCTGCCACCATTAGGCATTTGGTAATTTGTTTAAAGGTTTAGTGAATACGGCAACAGGCTTTTCAAGATGGGCGGGGAGGCGTGCGAAAGTTCGGAGTCCACGCAAATGCTCTTTGCCCGTATGGGAGTCGTCCTCCTGATTTCAGCGATTTTCGCCGCCATGCTCGCCGGCGTGGTCCATATGACAGGCAAGTTCGACCGCGACGGCTTGTGCCGCCTTTCCAGCCAGACCGCGTGCCTGCGCCCCTGATAGGGGCGACGTCCTATGCGGGGCAAAAACCCTACTGGCAGACATATTTCACGCGACCGCCGGCCTGCGTAACGTTGCGGCAGGTTACCGGCGCGGGAGGATCGGCGGAAACGGGCGGCTGCGCGACCGGTTTCTGCACCGCTGTCCGGCGCGGACGCGGCTGCGCTTTTCGGACCGGTTGGGAACGCGCCGCAACGACCGGCTGCGGTGCGGGAGGCGGCGCGGGAAAAACTGCGTCGGCCGGAGCGGTTGAGGCGCGGCGCTTGAACCAGCCTGGTGTTTCGTAGACTGGCCGGTGAAATTCGATGGAACCGTCGGACGTGCGCGTACAACCGGTCGTCGTCAGCGCTCCCAGGCAAGCCACAGCAAGTATCGTCAGGCCGGGCCGAACAGCATTCATTCTCGCATTCTCCATGCCGCGCCGGCAGCCATAATGGCTGCGGCGGCAACGGTACGGACATTGCCAGAACCCGGCGCGTTCGTCAGGTCCGACACCGGCCTGGAATGACAAATTTCGTCCCTGTTGTTTCACCGCCACGCTGCCGGAAACAGCAGACGCGGCAACACCCGCCCGTCAACGACGAAGGACCGGGCATCCGCGCTCCCGCGCGAAGGTCACAAGCACGCGCCGTCCTTCGGAGCGGCCGCTGACCTCGATGAAGCGGCGACCGACATCTTCGATGCGCACACGCCGCAATCCCAGGCGTTCCGCCTTGTCCAGCGCCTGTTCAGGCGAGCATCCGCGACGTTCACCGCGATAATCGCGCCGGTATTCGTCGCGGCAACGCGGATCGTAGCGATTGCTTTCGCGGCGGCAATCCGGGCCGATGATGACGCGCCCGCCCTGCTCATCGAGTTCGAACTGCATTTGGGCGCTAGCGATGTGAGGTGCCGTCGCGATACCGCCGAGACAGATCAGCGCCGACAAGGTTGAGCGACGAACGAACGAGAACATGGCCGTATCTCCAGTTTGACGCAAAAACGTGCGGATCGGACTTTGGTTCATCCCGCATCCGATCAACAATTGAAAAGATTGCGCCTACCCGCACCGCGCGGCCGCGCCATATTTATGCGTGCCCGGCACGGCCGCCCTGCCGGCATTTTCTGGGGAATTGTCAATCATGGGACGGTTCGTCCGTTGTACCGCATTGGCTCCTGCTCTCGCTCTGGTGGCGACAACCTCAGCGCTGGCGGCTTCACCGGATATGTCCGGAGCCGCCGAAGCGATGTGGGAGCGGCGCATGGCGCGATTGATCCGAAACGCCGGGCACTGGTGCGATGAGGTCCGCGACATAACGCTCGACAAACGCCAGTCGACGCAGATCCGCAAGACTGTGCTCGTAACCTGCAGCGATGGCCGACATTTTGCGCAATATGAGCTGATCGTGGACCGGGACAATCAGCTGAAATCCATAAATCCCATCCCCCGCTGATTGCAGCGCAACGGGCGGGAACCGCACCGCATGGTGTTCGTTTCTGCGGTGGCATCGCTTGCGGGGCGGCGCGCATTTCGCTAATGCCACGGAACGCCGGCCATGAGCGTGCCGGCTGAAACCGGAGGCCTGAAATTGGGCAAAGAGCGCGCCGACGTCGCCATCATCATGGGCAGCCAGTCCGACTGGGAAACCATGCGCCACGCCGCCGAAGCGCTCCAGGCGCTCGGCATCTCCCACGACACGCGGATCGTTTCGGCGCACCGTACGCCCGAGCGGCTCTATGATTTCGCCCGCACCGCCAAGGCCGAGGGCTTCAAGGTCATCATTGCAGGCGCGGGCGGCGCAGCGCACCTTCCCGGCATGACCGCGGCGATGACGCCGTTGCCCGTTTTCGGAGTGCCGGTCGAATCAAGGGCCTTGTCCGGGCAGGATTCGCTTCTCTCCATCGTGCAGATGCCGGCCGGCATTCCCGTCGGCACGCTGGCGATCGGCAGATCCGGGGCCGTCAATGCGGCGCTTCTCGCCGCCGCCGTGCTGGCGCTGGGCGACGAAGCACTCGCCGCGCGGCTCGATGCCTGGCGCGCCGAACAGACGGCCAAGGTCGCAGACCGCCCCGTGGAGGCATCATGACCACGCCGCTCGCCCCCGGCTCTACCATCGGCATCATCGGCGGCGGCCAGCTCGGCCGGATGCTGGCCATGGCGGCGGCGCGGCTCGGCTATCGCACCGTCGTGCTGGAGCCGCAGGTCGACTGCCCGGCCGCGCAGGTTGCCAACCATCAGATCGTGGCGACCTATGACGACCATTTCGCACTGCGCGAGCTGGCCCGCCTCAGCGATGTCGTCACCTATGAATCCGAGAACGTCCCGGTCGTCTCGGCCGAAGTCCTCGTCGAATCGGTTTCAGTGCTGCCGCCGGCGCGCGCGCTCGACATTTCGCAGGACAGGCTGACCGAGAAGACCTTCCTCAACGGCATCGGCATCCCGACCGCCGACTTCCGCGCCGTGGACGATGCGCAAACCCTTCACGCCGCGCTGCGCGATTTCGATGGCGTCGGCGTGCTGAAGACCCGGCGCATGGGCTATGACGGCAAGGGGCAGCGGGTTCTGCGCAACCTGCCGGAGAGCGAAACCGGCACCACGTTCTCCGCGATGGGCGGGGTGCCGCTGATCCTGGAGGCTTTCGTCGGCTTCCAGCGCGAAATATCGGTGATCGCAGCCCGCGATCGCAACGGCACGGTGCATGCCTACGATCCACCCGAAAACGTGCATCGCAACGGCATTCTCCACACGTCCACAGTGCCGGCATCCATCGGTGAGGAAACTGCGCAGAACGCTAAGGCTGCCGCCCGCGCGATTCTCGAGGCACTCGGCTATGTCGGTGTCATCGGCGTGGAATTTTTCGTGCTGCACGATGGCTCGCTGGTGGCCAACGAGTTCGCGCCGCGCGTCCACAATTCCGGCCACTGGACGGAAGCCGCCTGCATCGTCTCCCAGTTCGAGCAGCATGTGCGCGCCGTTGCCGGCCTGCCGCTCGGCGCCACCGCGCGGCATTGCGACTGCGTGATGGAAAACCTGATCGGCGACGATATCGGACGAGCCGCCGCGCTTGCCGGCGAGCCGGATGTGGTGCTGCACCTCTATGGCAAGGCCGAAGCCCGGCCCGGCCGCAAGATGGGGCATTTCACCCGGCTGAAACGCTGATCCGGCGCGATTGCCGCCCGTGTCACTTCGGCGGCACCGGGCAGCTGGGGTCGCCTTCCTCGCATTTGAGATAACCCTTGAGCTGCTCCAGTCGGTCATGGGTCAGCGCGTTGCGGCAGTTCAGCACCAGCATCGGATAGATGCTGCCCTCGAGGCTGTTGCCAGTCGCAAAATCACACTCCGCATCGCGAAACGTTATCCAGGCCTGTTGCGCGGTCACCAGGCGCTTTCGCGTGTCCTTGTCATCCTTCAGGCGACCCATGATCTCCTTATAGGTAGCGTTCAGCGCCGCGTCGGTCTTCTTGTAGGCCTTGTCGGCGCATTGGTTGAGACTTGCCTGATCGGAAGCTTCCGAGCATCCCGGCTGTATCTGTGCGGAGGCCGCACTTGTCATAAGCAGGGGAACGGTAAAAAGCAGGCTGCGAAGAACAAAGGACATGGCTGAAACTCCCTATCGATCACGACTAAGAATATTTGTATCGCGGACAACGCAATTCCGCCGCGCCGGCACATGACAAATATCGAGCGGAGGTTGACATCGGCAAGGACTCTCGTCTAAGTGCCAGCCACAAGTTCGGGCGCGTCTGCGGGCGTGCCTTTTTGATCGCCCGCAGGGCCGCATTCGACAGGCAAGACAATGAAGATCAAGAATTCGCTCAAGGCCCTCAAGGCCCGCCATCGTGACTGCCAGTTGGTCCGCCGCAAGGGCCGCGTCTACCTCATCAACAAGACCGCCCCGCGCTTCAAGGCGCGCCAGGGCTGACCCTCTGCGCCGGAACCCTTCCGGCGTCGGTGCTTCGCGCTTCTCACGCGATTTTCAGTTTGACGTTCCCATGCCGTGGATTAGCTTCTTCGGCATGAGGAGCGTTTTTGCTGTTTGCATAACATTGTCCCTGGCTGCCGGCGCGGCGCCGGCCATCGCGCAGTCCGGGCCATCCCGGCAGGAAACGCCGTTTGCGCCATTGCCTTCGGATGATCCGCAGGCCCCAGACGCTGCGCAAGAGCAGGCGGCCCCGAAAACTCCCATTACCATCGACACGCTGTTTGTCGACCTCAAGCGCGAGCGCAACGAGAAAGCCGCCGAGCGCATCGCCGCGCGCATTCAGGACCGCTGGAACAGGTCCGGAAGCGCCTCCATAGACCTGATGATGCAATGGGCGCAGAAGGCGATGGAGGAGCAGAAATTCGATGTCGCGCTCGACTTCCTCGATCAGGTCGTCACCCTCGCGCCCGACTATGCGGAAGGCTGGAACCGCCGCGCCACCGTGCATTTCATGATGCGCGGCTACGGCAAGTCGATGGCCGATATCGAACATACGCTGAGGCTGGAGCCTCGCCATTTCGGCGCGCTGGCCGGCATGGCGCAGATCATGGAAATGCGCGGCCGCAAGGAACTGGCGCTGGAAGCCTGGCAGAAGGTTCTCGACATCTATCCGATGATGCGCAGCGCGCAGGACCGGGTCAGCGCCCTGTCGGAAGAACTGGCCGGCGAATCCATCTGAACCGCCGACCTGTCTGCGCGGAACGCTCACGGAGAGCACCCGCTTTATTGACGCATGACCTTTCCGAAACCCGGTGGCCGCGTTTCGGGATGACCCTTTACGCGCCCCCGTGTCCTTCCGCGCCGACATAGGCGATGCGCAGCATGTTGGTTGCGCCCGGCGTTCCCAGCGGCACGCCCGCCGTGACGATCACGCGGTCGCCGGGACGGCCGAAGCCCTCCTCATAGGCAATGCGGCAGGCGCGATCGACCATGTCGTCGAGATCGGAGGCATCCTCCGTCACCACGCAATGCGTGCCCCATACGACGGAAAGGCGGCGCGCCGTCTGCACGACCGGCGACAGCGCGATGATGGGCACCCGCGGGCGCTCGCGCGCGGCGCGCAGCCCGGTCGTGCCCGACGATGTGTAGGTGACGATCGCCGACAGCTTCAACGTTTCGGCGATCTGCCGCGAAGCCAGCGAGATGGCATCGGCGCCGGTCGCTTCCGGTTCCGGGCGCTGGGCGTTGATGATGCTGGTATAGGTGGGGTCCTGCTCGACGCGCTGGGCGATGCGGTTCATCGTCGCCACCGCTTCGGCCGGATACTGGCCAGCCGCCGATTCGGCCGAGAGCATGACCGCATCCGCGCCCTCGAACACGGCGGTCGCCACGTCCGACACCTCGGCGCGGGTCGGCACCGGCGCGGAAATCATCGATTCCAGCATCTGGGTTGCAATCACCACCGGCTTGCCGGCGCGGCGCGCGGCGCCGGTGATCTGCTTCTGGATGCCGGGCACCGCCTCAAGCGGCATTTCCACGCCGAGATCGCCGCGCGCCACCATGATGGCGTCGGAAAGCTCGATGATCTCGGCCAGACGCGTCACCGCCTGCGGCTTTTCGATCTTCGACATCAGCAGCGCCCGGCCGCGTGCGATCTTGCGCGCTTCGGCCAGGTCCTCCGGCCGCTGGATGAAGGACAGGCCGATCCAGTCGACGCCCGCCGCCAGCGCGGCATCGAGGTCGGCGCGATCCTTCTCGGTCAACGCGCCCATCGGCAGTTCAGTGTCGGGCAGGCTGACGCCCTTGCGGTCGGAGATGCCGTTGCCAGCCACGACCGTGCAGACGATCGACTTGCCGTCGCACGTCACCGCCGTCAGTTCCAGCTTGCCGTCGTCGATGAGCAGCCGGTGGCCGGGCTTCACCGAGGACAGGATTTCGGGATGGGGCAGATAGACCCGTGTGGCGTCGCCCTCTGCGGGGTTGTCGTCCAGCGTGAAGGTCTGGCCGATCGTAAGCGCCACCTTGCCGTTGGCGAATTTGCCGACGCGCAGCTTCGGTCCCTGCATGTCCGCCAGAATGCCGATGGGGCGCCCGACGCTCTCTTCCACCGCGCGGATGCGGCCGACGAGTTCGCGCATCAGCGCATGGTCGGCATGGCTCATATTGATGCGGAAGACGTCCGCCCCGGACTCGAACAGCTTCCGGATCATCTCCTGGGAGGAGGAGGCCGGACCAAGCGTTGCCAGAATCTTTACCTTACGACTGCGTCTCATGGAGAACCCGTTCCCGTGACGGCTGCTGCGCCGTCGGTTGCGGGCTCGTCGGTCAGCTGGACCATCCAGCTTGCCTGCTCACCCGTGTCATATTCCTTGAACCCCGCGCGCTGGAAGCCTCGGGCGACACAATCGTTCACCCCGGCGATCTTGAACTCCTTGTCCGCGACGCACATGTTGATTGGACCGTCCCAGCGCCCGCCGCGCTCGGAATCCTCAGCATAGAGGTAATAAAACCGCGATGACAAAGGCCCTTCGATCAGGGTCTTGCAGGTCGAGGCCTCGATATGCCACCAGCCCTCCGTGACCCAGCCCGCCTTCGCGCGATAGCCGATGCCAACCCCCACCAGGCTCTGGGTCGCGTTGCAAACCCGGAAGTCTGCGCGCGCCTCCCCGGTGGCGGCCAGGAAAACGGGAAGCGCAAGGAATGTCAGCAGCGCGGACCACACAGAACGCATGCGCAGCGCCCCCGCGAAACCCATCCTTGCCTCTCCTTTGCTTCGTTTCGGCATTCTTGTTGTCCCTTTTCGGCAAAGTGCGGACGCATGTCAACGCGCCAGCGGATGCAAATCCAATCGATTTAGATTGAGCCATGCGGGTGAAACGCAGCCTCGAAGCCGTTTCTGTCACAACATTGACCAAACAACGGCATTGCACCCAGCATAACTTCATGGAATGACGTTTCTATCCCCTTCAACACCCGCACACGGAACTTTGCAGAACCTATGACACGATCCGCAGTTTTTGCCCCCTTCGAAATCATCGAGGGCGACCGCAAGCGAGGCATCGTGCTTGTGGGCGACCACGCCAGACGCGAGTTGCCGGAAGAATATGACGGCCTCGGCCTGCCCGAAAGCGAATTTCAGCGCCACATCGCCTATGACATCGGCGTGGAGCATGTCACCCGCCGCCTGGCGGCCCTTCTGGACGCGCCGGCGGTGATGGCCAATTTCTCCCGCCTGCTGATCGACCCCAACCGGGGCGAGGACGACCCGACGCTGATTCGCCAGCTCTATGACGGCACCGTCGTGCCGGGAAACTATCCGATCACGCAAGAAGAGCGCCAGAAGCGGCTGGAAGCTTTTTACCGGCCCTATCACGACGCCGTCGCAGCCATGGTCGCCTCCGTGGCGCAAGAAAGCGGCAAGGCGCCCTTCCTGCTTTCGGTGCACTCCTTCACGCCGGTCATGCAGGGGCGCAAGCGCCCGTGGCATGTCGGCATCCTGTGGGACCGCGACGACCGCGCGGTGCGCCCGCTGATCGAGGCGCTCGCGCAGGACAAGACGTTGATCGTCGGCGACAACGAGCCCTATGACGGGGCGCTGCGCGGCGACACCATGTTCCGCCACGCCATCGTCAACGGCTACGCCCATGCACTGATCGAGATCCGGCAGGACCAGATCGCCGAGGAGGCCACCGCCGACGAATGGGCGAACTACCTTGCCCCCATCGTTGACGCCATCAATGCGCGCCCCGATATACACGAGGTCAGGCAATTCGGCTCGCGCACCGGGCCGCTGTGAAGGAGATCGCAATGGTTGAGTTGAGCAATGAACAGCAGCGTGAATTCGAGGCTGCCGCCTTCCGTCGTCTGGTCGAGCATTTGCGCAACCGCACCGACGTGCAGAACATCGACCTGATGAACCTCGCCGGCTTCTGCCGCAACTGCCTGTCCAACTGGTATCGCGAAGCCGCCGAGGACACCGGAGTTGCACTGAGCAAGGACGAGTCACGCGAGATCGTCTACGGCATGCCCTATGCCGAGTGGCAGGCAAAGTACCAGACAGAGGCTTCGGGCGCGCAGAAGGCGCAGTTCGAGGTAAGCCGCCCAAAGGACCACTGAGCAGCGCGGACGTCTTCGCGCCATTCCCCGACAGATGCGCAAACATGGCAGGACAGGCCCCGGCAAGCCCGCAAAGGGGCTTTTCGGGACAACTGTGTTGCCTTTGCGCCCTTGACCCTCCGGATCGGGTAAGGCATCGAACGGGCACACATCCGCCGCGCCGAGTCGCGGCTTTTTCATCCGGAGCATAGAGAATGGCCGACGAGATCACCGAAACCAGCCAGACTGTTGCCGCGGGCCAGCTGCGCGCCTTCATCGAGCGCATCGAGCGTCTTGAGGAAGAGAAGCAGACCATAGCCGACGACATCAAGGACGTCTTTGCCGAGGCAAAGGGCACCGGCTTCGACACCAAGGCGCTGCGCACCATCATCCGCCTGCGCAAGAAGGATCAGGCCGAGCGCCAGGAAGAGGAAGCGATCCTCGACCTCTACAAGGCCGCTCTCGGGATGGAGTGAGTTGCCCGCCAGCGACGACTTGTCCGGAAATCGAGGCTGCGGTCGCCATGCCGCAGCCTTTTCTTTTTGGCCTCGCAAGGAAGCGTGGCTCAGCCCAGCAGCACCTCGCGCAGCACGACAGCGTCGTTATGCGCCTCGTCATGGGCCGAATAGACCAACGTCAGAGCACCCTTTGCCGCGAGCGCACGCAGCCGCTCGATGTCGTCCGCGTGGCCGGCGAGCTCGTCGCGATAGCGGCGGCGGAACTCCTCCCACTTGGCGGGATCGTGGCCGAACCATTTGCGCAGCTCGGTGCTGGGCGCAACGTCCTTCATCCAGTCGTCCAGCCTGGCATCCGCCTTGCTGACGCCCCGCGGCCAGAGGCGATCGACGAGAATGCGCGTACCGTCCCCGGCCGAAGGCGGTTCATAGGCCCGTTTGAGCCGTACCCTGTCTGCGGCGATCGTTGCATCCATGGCCCCTGCTCCTTTCGACATGCGGCGTGGCGCCGGAAAACCTGTCTCCATGGCAGATGGAGCATTTCAACAGCCCGGCAAGTCAGGCAAACCGACCATTGGAACCGCGATCATCCTCACGCATGATCCTTACGCCGCCAAACGGCTCACGCCGGACGAAAATTCAGCGCCACGCCGTTGATGCAATAACGCAGGCCGGTCGGCGGCGGACCGTCCTCGAAGACATGGCCCAGATGGCTGCCGCAGCGCGCGCAATGCACCTCCGTGCGCACCATGCCGTAGCTGCGGTCGACGGTGGTTTCCACCGAGCCCTCGACGGGGTCGTTGAAGCTCGGCCAGCCGGTGCCGCTTTCGAACTTCAGCGTGGATTCGAACAGCGGCTGGTCGCAACCGGCGCACGCGAAGGTGCCGGCGCGCTTTTCATGCAGCAGCGCGCAGCTTCCCGGCCGCTCGGTGCCATGCCCGCGCATGACCGCATATTGCTCCGGCGTCAGAAGCGCGCGCCATTCCGCATCGGTGCGGGTCACCGGATAGCGATGTTCGTCCATCTCGTGTCTCCATGAAGGCCTTGCTGGCTTTACGCCCAATATAGTGTTGCCGTCCGCCGGCTGAAAGCCGGCGCAGGCTGCGCATCAGTGCTTCCGCGACAGTTCCTTCGTCGCCTGTTCGAGCCCCGTCAGCGTCATCGGATACATGCGGTTCACGAAAATCTCGCGGATCATGCCGATGGAATGCGTGTAGCTCCAGTGCTTTTCGCGCGCCGGGTTGAGCCACACCGCGTTCGGCCACTGTTGGAGCACGCGCTGCAGCCACACCGCGCCGGGCTCGGGGTTCCAGTGCTCGACCGAGCCCCCCGCATAGGTGATCTCATAGGGGCTCATCGAGGCGTCGCCGACGAAGATTACCTTGTAGTCGTGGCCGTATTTGTGCAGCACGTCGAGCGTGGGAATGACTTCGGAATGGCGGCGGCGATTATCCTTCCACACGCCTTCATAGAGGCAGTTGTGGAAGTAGAAATATTCCAGTTGCCGGAACTCGGCGCGCGCTGCCGAAAACAATTCCTCCACGCTCCTGATGTGATCGTCCATCGAGCCGCCGACATCGAAGAACATCAAAAGCTTCACCGCATTGCGCCTTTCGGGACGCGTGCGCACGTCGAGATAGCCGTGCTCGGCTGTGGCGTGGATGGTGCCGGGCAGGTCGAATTCCTCCTCCGCGCCCTCCCGCACCCAGCGCCTGAGCCGCTTGAGCGCCACCTTGATGTTGCGTGTGCCGATCTCGACGGCATCGTCGAAATTCCTGAACTCGCGCTTGTCCCACACCTTCACCGCGCGGCGATGGCGGCTTTCATGCTGGCCGATCCGCACGCCTTCGGGATTGTAGCCATAGGCGCCGAAGGGGGACGTGCCCGCCGTGCCGATCCATTTCGAGCCGCCCTGATGGCGTCCCTTCTGTTCCTCCAGGCGCTGTTTCAGCGTCTCCATCAGCTTCTCGAAACCGCCCAGCGCCTCAACGAGCTTCTTTTCGTCCTCGCTCAGGTGCTTTTCGGCAAGCCTGCGCAGCCATTCCTCTGGGATGTTGGCGACATCGACCGCCCCCTCGCCCGCCACCGCCTCCACGCCCTTGAAGACGTGCGAGAACACCTGGTCGAAACGGTCGATATGGCGCTCGTCCTTCACCAGCGCTGCGCGCGCCAGATAGTAGAACCCCTCGACATCATAGGTCACGAGGCCGGCCTGCATGCCTTCCAGCAAAGCGAGATATTCCCGTAGCGAAACCGGAACCTTGGCCGCCTTGAGTTCGAGGAAGAAGGGTATGAACATGCGCCGCACTTTGCGCTGCAACAGGCTGGCAGGCAAGCCCGGCCGACCTGTCCGGTTTCTACCACACATGGTAAAAATCGGGATTCAGTCTTTCTTGGTAATTTCCCGTTAGCAATTCACCTGAGTGGATCCCGACGGCTCCGATTCTGCCGTCACAATTGTTTGCGTGCGGGTGCTTATGCGTTTCTCAGGCGTGCCAGCCATCCTTTTTGCCTGCCTCGCGGCCGCGGGCTGTACGTCGAGTTCCGGCATCGACGATATTCTCGCCCAGAAGCCGTCGCTCGAAACGACGAGTTCGGTGGCGCGGCCGGCAAGTCCCGTGCCGACCGCCGACGTGGTGACCGAGGCGGAGGCAGAGGAAGTTCTGGCCTGGGCGGGGCCCGTACCTACGCCGGAAGCGCTCGTGCCCCAGACCCGCGTGACGGGCATGCCCGTTCCCGCCGAAAAGCCCGTGGCGATGCTGACGCCGCCGAAGCCGACCGTGCGTACGCGCTCGCCGGTGCGCGCGCAGATCTACAGCCGCCAGTTCCGCGACGCCAAGCCGATCAATTTCGGCAAGGCCTCGCCCAAGAGGCTTGCCGTGCATGGCGTGGACGTCTCGCGCTGGCAAGGCGAGATCGACTGGGCGAAACTGCGCACGCAAGGTGCCAACTTCGCCTACATCAAGGCGACCGATGGCGGCGATCACCTGGACCCGATGTTCAAAAAGAACTGGCGCGCGGCGCAGGAAGCAGGGCTGAAGCGCGGGGCTTACCACTTCTTCTACTGGTGCCGGGTCGCCAGCGAGCAGGCGGACTGGTTCATCCGCAATGTGCCGCGCGTGCCCGGCGCGCTGCCGCCGGTCATCGACGTCGAATACAATGGCGAATCGAGCTGCAAGCGACGCCTGTCGCCGCAAAAGATTCGTGAAAAGATGCAGGTCTTCATGGACAGGCTGGAGCGGCATTACGGCCAGCGTCCGATCATCTACACCGCACCGGATTTCTATCGCGACAACCTGCAGGGCGCGTTCCTGGACTACCCGTTCTGGCTGCGCTCGGTTGCCGCGCATCCTTCAAAAGTCTATCCCGGCCGCAAGTGGATATTCTGGCAATATTCGGGCTCGGGCCTTTCGCAGGGTGTCAACGGCAAGATCGACCTCAACGTCTTCCACGGCAGCGAAGACCAGTGGCACGACTGGGCCGACGCGCGTTCGAGCTGAAACGTCACGGGGCGGTTTTGGACCGCCCCGCGGATTTCCGCTCCCGGCAGACCAAAACCCTTACAGCAGATCGTATTCGATGAAGCCCGTGCGCCGCGCGACGTGATCATAGAGCTTGCGCGCTGTGGCATTGGTCTCGTGCGTCATCCAGTAGACATTGGTCACGCCGATCTTGCCGGCCTCCTGCCGCACCGCCTCGATCAGCCCCGCGCCGACGCCCTTGCCGCGCGCTTCGGGCACGGTGAACAGGTCCTGCAAATAGCAGTTGTTGACGATCGCCCAGCAGGAGCGGTGGTAGAGATAATGCACCAGCCCCACCGCCTTGCCGTCGAGAAAGGCCATGAACCCCTTCGGCTCGAATTCGCCCTGCGCGAAAAGCCGTTCCCATGTGGTGTTGTAGACCTCCTCGGGGACTGTCGTCTTGTAGAATTCGAGATAGGCCGTCCACAACCGGCGCCAGTCGTCATGGTCGCTCTGCAGGAAGGGGCGGATGGTGATTTCGCTCATTGGCAATCGCTTTCTGTCATTGCGTGATCGACGGCACTCTGCCCAGCCTACGCGATACCGGCAAAGGGCCAGATTCCAAAATGTTCTGGCCGCGCGCCATGACAAGTCCCTTGGGGGGTGTCGTTCCGTGGTTGACAAATCAATAGCTCGTCAGTTATTGATTAAAACCAATCACCGGAGAGTTATGAATGTGACACCCGCTGCCCACGACCTGCTCTTCGCGACACTCGCCGATCCGACGAGGCGCGGCCTCTTCGAACGTCTGTGTGTTGAAGGCGAGCAGACAGTTCATGCGCTGACCGCGCAGGCAGGCGTCTCACAACCTGCCGTCTCAAAACATCTCGGCGTTCTGAAAAAGGCCGGGCTGGTGATCGACC
>Ga0182738_1005084_pt1 | contig 14211 bp, 16 predicted proteins | sample eDN5th30CBELigMG_FD_128876 | JGI IMG/M metagenome (GOLD analysis project Ga0182738, IMG submission 128876) | Enriched Miracle-Growth compost microbial communities from Emeryville, California, USA - eDNA 5th pass 30_C BE-Lig MG (version 2)... ...
ATCAGGAGCGAGTCGATCGTCCGCTCGGCCGAGACGAAGGGCAGGCCGGCGGCGGCCGCGACGCGGCGGATGATCGAGTTCGGCCTGACCGCGAACTGCGTCACCGTCAGCCCCGCCTTCGCGAGCGCCTCGACCGTCACGACCGAGTCCTTGCCCCCGCCGATGGGGACCAGCGGCCGCCGCAGCGCCGCCGCGGACAGCGGCTCCGGGCGGGCGGCCTCGGCACCTGGGCCTGATGCTGTGCTACGGCACCTTCGGCTTCGGCTATATCGTGCCCGCCACCTTCCTGCCCGCCATGGCGCGGCAGCTGGTCTCCGACCCGCTGGTGTTCGGACTGACCTGGCCCCTCTTCGGGCTGGCCGCCGCCCTTTCCGTCGCCATCGCCGCGCGCTGGCTGTCCGCATGGCCACGCCGGCGCCTCTGGGCGCTGGCGCAGGGCATCATGGCGCTGGGCACCGCCCTGCCCCTGGCGGTGCAGGCGCTCTGGAGCCTCGCCGCATCGGCCGTGCTGGTGGGTGGAACCTTCATGGTCGCGACCATGGCCGGCTTGCAGCTGGCGCGTGAGCTGCTTCCTGCGAACCCGACGCCGCTGCTGGCCCGGATGACCGTCGCCTTCGCGGCCGGGCAGATCGCGGGTCCCCTCCTCGTCCGTCTGCTCGGCCCCGGCAGTTGGGCCGGTTGGGATGCCCTCGCCTGGGCCAATGCGGCATCCACGGTGCTGCTGGCGCTCACCTCAGCCTGGTTGTGGCGCAGCGCCGCACCTGTCCCCTCCCCGCTGAGGCCAGCACGGTGAGCCCTGCCCCTTCGATGACCTCGTCCTGCGTTTCCGCGAGGCGGGTCAGCCCGAACGGCTGGGGCAACCAACAACTCTCGATGCGGCGCAGCAGGAGGCGGCGGAGGAGCGGATCAACGGTCCTCACCGCGGTGATCATGGTCCTTCCGGCCCCTCCTGCACCGCCCGCCGCTGCTGCGCGCCGCAGCAAAGCTGGGCGAGAGCCTGCGATAGGAGGGCACGCTCGACGCGGCGCTGCGCGAATGGACAATCTGCGTTGTTGCGCGCGAGCTCTCCAACGTCTCTGAATGGGACATGCACCTGCTGCTCGCTGCGGCGGCCGGAGTGCCGGCGGCGTGCTGGCCGCGTTGGATGCGCGGCAGCCATCACCGGACGACCTTGGCGCCGCCCTCGCGCTCGCGCGCATCGTCGCCAGCGAACTCATCGGCCAGCACCGCCTCAGCGAGGCGACCTACTCGGATGCGCTCCGGCTAGGGAGTAAGCCTACGGTAGTGGAGCTGGTGACGCTGCTGGGCTGTTTCGCCATGGCGTGCTGGCTGATGAACGCGGCGCACACACCAGGAGCGGCCATCTGCGTCGACGCCGCTGCCCACGGCAGCCTCTGGTGAGCAGAGGTGCCGGAGCGCTCACGATCGACGATGCACAAGGCCTAACGGGCGATGGTCCATGTCATCGACGGGCTTGGCAAAACATGCCGGCATGCCCGGGCCAGCTTCAGTGAAGAAGAAGAAGACGAGGAGCCGGTTGCCCAGGCCCTTGTGAGCGAAGCCTCGTCAGCCACCAGGGAACCAAGGACAGGCTCCAGCGCGGATCCGCGACATTCTTGCGGGACAGAAGACACCGCTTCGTGAATTTACCCTGGGCAGGGTTATTCTGCTTCTCCTGGACACGGCGGCACGAAAGCTGCGGCCTCGCATTCGTCAGGACGTACGCTCCAGTCGGCATGAATCATCCTGTGGAACACCCCCTTCTCTCCAGGGAGGGGTTTCCCCTGGTTGAAAGCCAGCCTGCCACCGGGAAAGGTGCCGGGCATCCCGATCACATCATCCCGGGCGAACCGCGCCTCGACTCCACGGCCTTACCCCCTGTCGCGGCAGGCGGAGCAGTGGCAAGCTTTCCCCATGCATGATGCCCTCATCCGCCTGACGGCCACCGAGGCCGTGACCCGCCTGCGCCGCCGCGAGGTGTCGCCGCTTGAACTCATCGATGCGGCGGAGGCCCGCATCGTGGCCGTCGAGCCGCAGGTGAACGCCCTGCCCACCCTCTGCCTCGACCGCGCGCGGGACCATGCGAAGCGATTGATGGCCGGACAGGACCGGGAGCTCGAAGGCAAGGCCGGATGGCTCGCCGGGCTGCCGGTGACGATCAAGGACCTGACGGATGTGGCGGGCGTCCGCACCACCTATGGCTCGCCCATCTTCAAGGACCATGTGCCGAAGGACTCGCATCCGCTGGTGAAGCGGATCGAGGCCCATGGCGGCATCGTCATCGCCAAGTCCAACACGCCGGAATTCGGCGCCGGCGGTTCCACCTTCAATGAAGTCTTCGGCCGCACACGCAATCCCTGGAACACGTCGCTGACCTGTGGCGGCAGCACCGGCGGCGGCGCCGTCTCCCTGGCCGCCGGCGAGGCCTGGCTGGCCCAGGGCAGCGACCATGGCGGGAGCCTTCGCCGGCCGGCCACCTATTGCGGCGTGGTCGGGCTGCGCCCCTCGCCGGGGCGGGTGACGCGGGGGACGGTGAACAACCTCTTCTCCCCGCTCTCAGTCCAGGGGCCGATGGCGCGCAACGTGCCGGACCTGGCGCTTTTCCTCGACAGCATGGCCGGCTGGTGCGCGCTGGACCCGCTGACCTACGATGCGCCCGCACGCTCCTATGCCGAGGCCGTGGCGGCCGCCGGGGCGGAGCGCCCGAAGCGCATCGCCTTCACCGCCGATTTCAACGGCCAGCTTCCCGTGGACCGGGAGACGCGTGCGCTCTGCAGCCAGGCTGTCCGGGCCTTCGAAGCCGCAGGCTGCGTGGTGGAGGAGTTCGCGCCGGACCTCGGCCAACTCGGCGAGGCTTTCCTGATTCTGCGCAGCCAGTCCTTCGTCGTGGACCGGGAGGCGCAACTCGCGACGCATCGCGATCTACTGAAGCCCGACATCATCTGGAACACCGAGCGCGGGCTGAAGGCCACGCCGAGCCAGCTCGCCTGGGCCGACCGTGAGCGCGCCGCCTTCTATCGCCGCATGACCGCGCTCTTCGCGCGCTATGATGTCTTCGTCACGCCGGGCGCGGCCACGCCGGCCTTCGATGTCATGCTGCGCAATCCGGAGACCATCGCCGGCGTGAAATTGGAAAACTACATGGCTGGCTCGATGATCAACGCCGCCCTGACCCTCGCCGGCTGCCCCGCCGTGGCCGTCCCCTGCGGCTTCGATCAGTACGGCCGGCCCATCGGCCTGCAGATCGCGGCGCCACCCCGGCGCGACGAGGTCGCGCTGCAGGCAGCGGCGCTGTTCGAGCAGGTGAGCGGCCTCGCGCAGCAGGTGCCCATCGACCCCCGTCCCGGCCAGGTGCCTCCGGCAGAGCCGGCATAGCTCGTCTGGAGCCCTGCCGCACGGCAGCGCGTCGCACGGTGAAGCAGATGGAGACGGCGGGCGACAGCGGATCTGCCGCTGCCGCAAAGCTTTGTCGCGGACGCACGTTATCAGAACATCGCGCGCGCTGCCTTCGAACTGCGGCAGGCGCCGCCGGTTCTCGACCGCCGGATCACGAACCGCGAAGCCGATACCGGCCTGCTGCGTTCCCTCCCACAAGGACCGCCACGCTTCGCTTCATCTCGGGCAGGATTGGTATGCGTCGCGCCCTTGTTCCTATCGCCGCTCTGTTAGCCTTTTGCGGGGCGGGACTTACCTTGGGTGATGACGCCCCTCCCGGCCAGCCGACGGCGAAGCCGACGCAGCCTGGTTCGAGAATAGCGATCCCGCCGGAGGCAAGCAGGTCTTTGACGCGGAGCACGGTGGCCGCTGCCTGACGATGGCGCTCACGCATTGCGCGGAGTGCTACTCAACGCCGAACCTGCTCGGTGCCATCAAGCCCTCCGCGCATTGCGTCCGGAAGAGGACCGGCGCGCCATCGCCACCTACATCCACTCCCTTCCGCCGAGGCCGATGCCAGGCTTCTCGAACTCATCCGTGTAGAGGAAGGCGGCGACGTCGCGCGCTCGGTCTCCGTGATGGCGGTGGAGGACATGGCGGTTCGCGGCGAAAGGGCGCGCGGATCGACAATCCAGGCCCTCATGGCTTCCGCGCAGTTGCAGGCCACACCGCCAATGAAGACGCGCTCCCGCATGCCTGCGAGCGGCGCGGCCATCGTTCCATCCGCACCCGGAACGCCGGAGATCGTGTGGCAGCCGGTGGAGGCCGACATGCCGCACCGTCGCGTCGAACAGCAGCGGCGCGCGCTACGCCCGGCGCCTGCACCGGGTGCAGGGCAAGTCGATCAAGGCGATCTGCCGCGAGCTCGGGATTTCGCGGAAGGTGGTCCGGAAGGTTCTGCGGTCCGGGGAGACGGAGTTCCGCTATAGCCGGGCGCGGCAGCCGCAGCCCAAGCTGGAACCCTGGCAGGCCGAGCAGGAGCGCCTGCTGGAGGCGGATGAGGCGCGGCCGCAGCGCGATGAGCGGCTGACATTTGTTTGGGTCTAAGAGGCGCTGCGCGGGCTGGGGTAGGAGGGCGGCTACGACGCGGTCCGGCGTCATGCGCGAGGGCAGCAGGCGTCACGGGTAACGACGCTGGCGGCGGCTTTCGTGCCGCTGAGTTTCGTGCCGGGCGAGGCGTACCAGTTTGAGTGGAGCCATGAGGTCGTGCTGATCGGCGGCACGACAGTGACCGTCAAGGTCGCGCATGTGAGGCTGTGCCACAGCGGCATGCTGTTTGTCCGCGCTTATCGCGCGAGACGCAGGAGATGGTGTTTGTCGTCCACGACCGGACGTTCGCCTTCTTTCGGGGCGCCTGCACACGGGGCATCTACGACAACATGCGCACGGCGGTGGAAGCGATCCTGGTGGAGCGGGATCGCGCCTACAACCGGCGTCTCCTGCGCATGTGCAGCCACCACCTGGTCGAGCCGGTGGCCTGCACTCCGACCTCGGGCTGGGAGAAAGGCCGGGTCGAGAACCAGGCCAGGCTGGTGCGGGAGCGGTTCTTTGCGCCGCGGCTACGGGTGAGGAGCTACGAGGAGCTGAACGCCCTCCTGCTGGACCAGTGCATGTCCCATGCCCGGGCCAACCGGCATCCGGAGCAGAGGGAGCGGCCGGGCCTCATACCCTATGCCGGGCGGATCGAGCTGCGCCATAACGGCCGTGTGGTGGGCGAGCACCGGCGCGTGTTCGGCCGGGACCAGACAGTGTTTGACCCCTGGCACTACGTGCCCGTGCTGGTGCGCAAACCTGGAGCGCTGCGCAACAGGGCGCCGTTCAAGGACTGGCTGCTGCTGCCCAAGGCATTGGCCCGGGTCCGCCACAAGCTGGCCTCGGCCGCCGATGGCGACCGGCAGGCGGTGGAGATCCTGACCAGGGTGCTGGACGACGGCCTGGCCGCGGTCGAGGCCGCTTGCAGCGAGGCGCTGCGCGAAGGTGTCCATTCGGCCGACGTCATCCTCAATATCCTGACCCGCCAGCGCGAGCTCCCACCGCCAATGACCATCCTGATCCCGGAGGCGCTCCGGCCGCGACATGCGCCACTGGCCGACTGCACCCGCTACGACCGCCTGAGGAGAGGAGCCTGATGGAACGCACCGCCACCCTCGCCACCATGGGCGAGCTCAAGCTCGACGGTATGCGCGCCGCGTTTGACTCCATCATCACGGCCGCCGTCAAGCGCCAGCATGAGCTACAGCAGGTCATCGGCGACTTCGTCGCGGCCGAGACCGCCGAGAAGCAAGCGCGCTCGATCAAGTACCAGATCGCCACCGCCAAGCTACCGCTGGCCAAGGACGTCAACCGCCTTGAGGCCGAGACCCGGGCCGGACGCCAGGGGCGCATCGCCGACCACCTTTGCCGCCTGGACTTCGTGGTCCTTGACGAACTCGGTGACCTGCCATTCGCCCCGTCCAGCGGTCAGTTGCTGTTCCACCTCGTCAGCCGCCTCTGCGAGCAGACCTCGGTCATCGTCACCACCAACCTCGCCTTTGGCGAATGGCTCAGCGTGCTCGGCGACGCCAAGATGACCACCGCCTTGCTCGACCGCCTCACTCACCACTGCGACATCGTCGAGACCGGCAACGATAGCTGGCGCTTCAAGGACCGCGCCTGAGCGCCTCCGCAGCATGCCTCAGAAGGGTCCCTTTTGCGCGCCGATCCAGGGCCCCAGTTCAGTGCCGATTGACAAGCTTGGATGCTGAGCCTGCCTGAACAGCGCGTCCATCCCGGCCAAAGGAAGGGTCAGCTGCCCTTCAGGGGAGGCAAGTGCTGCCTCTCCCGGTGCCATTTGCGCCTCTGCTCCGCGGCCGGGAACCACTCCGTTCTTCTAGCGGCCTTCGCCTGAGAAAGTCGCAGCAAGGTCAGCGATGCGTCGGAGCGCCACCGCCGGCAGTGGCCCCTTCAGCACGGCCGCGAGTGCCGCCTCGAACTCCTCCAGGCTGGCCATGCCGACCAGGACCGTGCCCATCGCAGGATGCGCGATGGCGAAGCGGATGGCAGCTTCCAACAGGGAGGTGGCGTAGCCTTCTGTTACCACCGGCATCAACCGGGATGCGCGGCGGAGATCGGCTTCATAGGACTCTCCTGAGCCCATCGGCGCGGGCGGAGGGCTGGCGACGGGGTGCCGATGCGCGGCACCGCTCAGGGCGCCCCCCGCCAGCACACGGATGCCGACGACGCCCATACGCATCGTCCGCATGCGCTCGAACAGCCGCCCATAATCCTGGGCCGGATAATTGTCCGGCAGAGCAGCGCCGGCCGAGGGGTTCAGCATGTTGTAGATGACCTGGGCACCGCCGAAGAAGCCAGTATCGATGACCTGCTGCAGGGCAGCGGTCTCTCCTACTGCGGTCATGGCGGGCAGCCGCAGCTTGCCCGCGGTCTGCAGTGCCTGGAATGCAGGCACCACCTCCTCCAGCACCTGGCGCACGCTCAGGTTTTCGCCCCCGCCGCCCAGAGTGATCTCATTGTGCAGATAGAAGATATCCGCCTGCTCCCGCTGCAGCCGCTTCAGGCTGCCGTCGAGGGAGGCCGCGATCGCGGCGGCGATATTGCCGAACTCTTCCGAGCGCAGCCTGACCTTGGTGCCAACCAGGGCATCCTTCGCCCCAAGCTTGCGCAGAGCCTTGCCCAGGTTCTCCTCCGAGGCGCCACTGCCGTACTGCACAGCGGTGTCGAAGTAGTTGACACCGACCTCCAGGGCGCGGGCAACCGCGCGCTCCTGGTCCACTGCAGCGCCGCGCACCATCAGGCCGCCGACGCCGCCGCATCCGAAGCCGAGGAGCGAGATGGGTAGGTCATCCGGGCCGAAAGGGCGCGTCTCGATAGGCATTTCTCGCTCCTGCTGGGCTGGTGGCCTGGCCATACTGCGACGCATTGTGCGGCCATGAGGCCAAGCGCGCCAGAGGGTCAGGCCAAAGGCCGCCGGAGGAAAGCTGCCTCCGATCTCAGAGGGTGACCACGGTCAGAAAAACACCTTTAGTGCGGCGAGCAGCGCCTTCGGATCGAATTGGCCCTGGTAGACAGGGGGCGGCGGCGGACCCCGCCCCAGCAAGAGGTAGATCGCTTCCCATGCCGTGCGAGCGGAGTACTCAATGGTGAACGTTATATCCCGTGGAACCTCCACATACTGGCCAATGAGCCCGAGATTGGTCGCGCCTTCCGGAACCACACGGGGTCTGTCGGCGCGTCTGCGCGGCATCCAGATGTTGTTCACGTAGGGCATATTGCAGGGGATGCAGATCGATGACGCTATGATCACGCCCAAGTGCCGCTCAAACCGCAATTGCCGTACCACTTCCTCCAGGATTTCGGCGCCTGTGCAAGCATCCATGCGCTTTCGGACAAAATCGCCGTCGCGCTCGGGGTAAAGGCCGTAGCCCCACCAGAGCTTCGTTCCGGGTGCCTGGCCGATGACTTCAGGCTGGTGGAAGATGGTCAGTGACAACAACCATCCCGAGTCTTTCAAAGTGACGAGGCCGCCGGTGCCTGGTTCGCTGCTGGTCAATGCGGACACCAGCTCGATGAACTCAGTTCCTGTTGTGGTGACGGTGAAACTCACCCATCGCGAGGAGGGCACCTGGCCAGAACCGAAGAATATGTCCGGATTACCGAAATCGGTGCGCCCCTGTGCCAACCGCTTCCAAAGGGCAGAGGATTGGCCAGCACTCCGCGGCTGTGGCGCTCCGGTCATCGAGCCCACAGAGATGTCCTCGACCTGTGATCCAAGGGTCACCAGCACGATATCTTCAGCCCCAACAGCAACCGAGATGGTCGTGCCCTCTCGCTCGTAGTCGATCCGGCTGGCAGTAATTCGGCCGGGAAGGGGCGCAAAGCCGATGTCCCGGACGAAGGCACCGGTGAGGAAGTTCACACCGCGCTGCCGCAGCCAGGTGGCCAGCGGCTCGATGAACGCCTGATACTGATTGTAGGGGGTGCGCAGGATGTGCCTCATGTTCGACAAGTCCGGGAACAAAGGCAGCGCGCGGTTCATATATCGCCTGAACTCCGTCGCACTATGCTGCGGCAGCGACCCCATGATTGTCGACCAAAGCAGCCAGAACTCGGTCGAGAAGAACCGGGGAGAAAAGAACTCCTCGATGCGCCGCCCCTCCAGCATTGCCTCCGGCGTCAGGGCGAGCCGCGTGAGGTCGAGAGCGTCACGCAGGTCCAGGCCAAAACGCGGGCCATGCACGACATGGCCGTCGCGGTCGATAATGTGTGCCCGATCACGGAACGGGTAGCGCGCATTGAAGGCGAAGAACTCATCCTTGACGGAGATGCTCGGACTGCTGGCAGAGGGAATCTCCGCGAGCAGGTCGAATGTGCAGCGAAACTCCTTGTCAAAAATGGAGCCTGGCAGGCTGTAGCCGCTCTCCGCATCGCCGCCCAGAAAGAACCCGCCGCCCATCTGCTCTTTGGCCTCGTAGACCGTGATGTCCTGGCCAGGAACACCTGCGTTCCGGATGAAACACGCAGCCGCAGCCAGTCCAGCGAACCCGCCACCGACGATATGCGCCTTCATCTGTCCCCTCCCTGAACTTCGGCCTGTGAACTCCCCAGAGTTAATTCCGCTCAAACACGCACTGGATGACGCATCGAGAGGTGACTGTTACATACACCTCGGACTGAGCTATTCTCGGACTCTGTCTTTACGCAAGGCCGGAACAATCCTGTCGGAAGAGGCACCCCCGCCGCATCGGCCGCGTTCCGCGGGTCCACCCTCTGAGCTTTTGTGCAATATAGGATCTCAGATTTCTCAAGAAAGCCGCTGGCGAAGTCCGCCTCCGCAATCTGACAGCGTGCTGCACGACACCTGGAACGGCGAAGTTGCGATACACCGCATGTCGTTCCCCTGAGCTTCCGGACCTCCTGGCACGCCGGCGAATGAAAGCAGCCCCAAAGCGCTCCAGGCTGGCCCAGGCCTAGATGGCAAGGCGGGACTTCGGCAGTTCTCCAAGCATGGCAGTCGAGCTGCAACCAAGGATGGCATGGCCGCTGAGATGGCGAATCAGCACCAGGGTGCGCGGCAGATCATCGCGCTGGTATTCCTCCGGATCGGAGCTCACGATCTCTTCCAGAAGGTGCGCATAGGGCTTGGCTTGGCTTGTGCGTGTAGTCGGTGGCCGGAAATGCCACCGATCATGCTTCCTGCGAGCACGGAAAGGGCCGCGACGGTGCTTGCCTTCATCCGTTCATGTCCTCCCGGAGCAGCAGACGCCGGGCGGGCGCGAGCGGGCTTCATCCCCTCGGCGCCATAGATGCTACTCCCGCTCCTCCTCTAAATCGAAGCAAATGCGTTCGACCCTTCCAGTCCGAAGCGGCGGACCAGCATGCCCTCCGGCGGCGCGGATGCGGCAGCCTGCCAATAGGGCTGCGGATATCGATGCCGGTTGGCCTGCCCCGCTTCGCGGTGCCGCGGTGTGGAACTTCAAGGGGGACCATGCAGACTGCACCATCCAGGTGGCGCCATCCCCGCAGGGCACAAACGCACGCGGTTCATGCGGCCACACCGTTAGTGATCTGGCGTTCACAGATCGTCTATCCGTCCACGCCCCGGCTCAGACGTGAACCTCGCCATGTGCCAACTCGCCGCGCTTCTTGCGCGGGCGGAACGTGGCATAGCTCAGCCAGCAGTAGAAGGCACCGACCGCGATCAGAACAACCCAGCCCGGCACGGGACCGAGCGCCAGGTTCTGGACCATGCCTCGTACAGGCTTCGCGGGATCCACCGGAGCTGCGTCCTGCAGCAGCCATGCCGACGAGACCTTCAGGATCCAGGCCGCCAGCAGCACGAGGAACATCCAGAAATAGTTCCGGCGTAGCCTGCGGGACATCGCAGTCTGTCGTGAGATCAGGAACCGCGGCGCGCGCAGGTCCGCGCCGAGGCGCCCCGCCCAGTCCTCCGCTTCTCCTGCGCGAGGCGCGAAGACCTGAGCATAGTAGTTCCGCTCCAGCGCCCGCACGCGCGTCCGGTAAACGTCGAAGAAGCGGTAGCGCCGTGCCTCGATGGTCAGCAGGAGCATCACCAGCAGCATGGCGAAGAGCAGCACACCGTGATGCGCCGCGGGTGTCGAGAGTGAGACAGAGAGCATGCCCGCGACCACCGTGATGGCCCAGTTGCTCGTCCGGTCGATGCGATCCCGCCAACCGGTCATCCGCGCGATCTCCGCCCGGTGGAAGTGCGCCAGGATCGTGATGGCTTCTCCCGTCGTGACGGGGAGCGGCATGTTGAAGGCGGTTCTGGCTTCGTGGTCGCCCAGTTGTTCGCTTTGAGTGGCTTGCATGGTGCTCCCCCCCCCGTGAATGCGGCGAGGTTAGCGGGCGGCGCCGTCCCCCGGTAGGAGCATCTCTTTTCCCAGGCGAGGAGGCGGCATGCCCGCGCGCCCCTGGGTTTTGATCGCTCTCAGGTCCGAGATGGCAGGGGCTCGGAACAGACAAGGGCTGCAGGGAAGGCGCGGGGCCGTTCGAGGCAGCACGCCTCGAGGACGCTTACGACGCTCGGGTGCCGAGCGCTTTGCCCAAGCGATCGATGCGGCGAGCGTCCTTGGCGGCGGCAACCAGAACGGCCATCGACCCATCCTCGGTCGCTGCCACGGCGGCGGCAAAATCGCTCCCTCCCATCGTGCGTCGCGCAAGCCCGTCGAGCACGAAGGCCAGACGCTCATCTGGCGCCGTCCGCTCCAGGGAGAATACGCGCATCGTCCAGTCGGGGTGCTTCGGGACCGCGGCAAGGGCTGCGCGCTTCAACGCCGTCCGCACATCCGCGCCAGCAGTGAGCTGGAATACGCGGCCGACATCATGGACCGCGTCCCTGTAGGCGCGAATTCGGATGGCATGGGAACGTCGCTCTGAGCCGGTCATTGTCATCCATGTACCATGCCATGAGAGAACCCGCCGTTGCACGCTCGCAACGCGCGCCCTCTCCGGCCCGCATTGTTCGTTGTGGATCATCGCTCTCCGGCCAGAGGTCCCGTCCTCGTGCCTCTTGATGATGACAATGCCCGCCCTTCCGGATGCGGCGCGAGCGCCGGGCCGCGTCTCTCCCCAAATGCCAACTGGCGTGAGGGTTTCTCCGGCGCTCACCGACTGGTCTCTAGCCTCCCGGCCTTACCAGCCCATATCCCGCCTTCACCTTGCTGGCGAAGGCGGGATATGGGCTGAGGCGACATCCATGCTCAGGCTGGCCACGTGATCCTGCCCCCCCGGTGCGGGATGCAGGGCTCATGCCTGTCTCGCAACCGCTCCCGGGGTGGGGGCTTCCTTTCCTTCTGGGAGGAGACCAGGTGAACGGAATGCAGTCGTCTGACACGGCGAAGCTGGCACGGGTGCTCGGGCTGCTCGGCTCGGAGCATGCCGGTGAGAGGGCGGCGGCCGCGCTTGCGGCGCATCGCCTCGTGAAGCGCCTCGGCCTCTCCTGGCAAGAGATATTGATGCCGAGACGCGAAGCGGTGCGAACCTCCTCCCATCTGCATCGGGCAATACCGCCTCCGCACGAGATCGTGAGCGCTGTAGAGTCCCGCCTTCGCCAAGCCCAGAGAGAGAATGATGAACTCCGGCGGCAGAACGCACAGCTGCGGCGCCGCCTGGAGGCCGCGCACCAGTTTCAGCGCGCATCAGAACAAGACGAGTGACCAAGCGCTCCCGCATCCCTGCCGTCCTTCGGTCCCGGGGCGGCCGGCTATCCCGATCGTGCTGCGTCATGGGCGGCCGGTCTGGCGGTGGGCCGTCCCGCCCGTGTTCTGACGCCTGCGGCATGCCCAAGAGGGGCACCAGGCGCATTCATGGGCTGTGGCGGCATCGACCTGAACCGCTCCGCGTTATCGCGTGCGACATCGTGATCCCGAAGCCGGTCATGCTCACCCGCATCGTGGAGAATGGCGCCGTTAACGGCTTCACCCCAGGGAGCGGATGAGACCACGGTGATCGACGCCCTCGACCCGGAGAACGAACGGATCGGCCCAAACCCCATGACGGCAGAGCTCTAGGCGCGCGGAGAACCTGCCGTCCGAGCGGCCTTGATCCTGCCACGGGCAATAAGGGAGTTCTCCGCGGTCGGAATACCGCCGCCTCTCAGGCCTCCCGGAAGCGGGCCGGATCCTCGATTCCGAGATCGGCGGCCTTGGCGTCGAAGGCGGCCGCATAGATCTCTGCCAGTCGGCTCCTTGGCGCTCCGCCGGCGTCCCTCTCTTCAACCAATTCCGACAAAGCTGGCAGACCGGCCTCGGCGGCAATGGCCATCAGATGGGATGCCTGCGCCGCCAAGCCTGCGGAATGCATCATCTCCACCGCCAGCCTCGCTTCGGCAACGGCGAGTTTCTGCTCAAGATCCGCGCTCTGCCGCTCCATGGCTTCGGCATGCTGGCCCCGCTCCACGGCCGTGGCTTGTAGTTCCTCCAGCCTGGCCGCCAGATCGAGCACCGCCCGCTCCAGGCGATCCAGAGGAAGGCCAGGACTGCCAAGGGTGCTGTTCGGAGACTGGATCGCTGCGGCTTGCTCTTCGGGCATCGGAACTCGCTGGGCCAGAAAGGTGCCAGCCATAATCCGGTTCGGCCAGACAGGGAATGGCGGACCGGCGACCGCCAGCGCTCAACTCGGATCCTTCCGGTTGCCCCGGGACACGACGAGCATCTCACCGTCCGGCAGCGGCCGCTGAAGCTCCCGGGCAACCTCCCAGGGTGCTTGCATCCAGGTCTCGATCTCGTCCGATGTCGTCAGCAGCACAGGCATGGCCTTGGGGTGGATGGGACCGACGACGTTGTTGGGCTCGCAGGTCAGGAAGCCGTAGAGCTCATGCTCTCCCTCGACGGGGTTGGACTTCGGGCCGCGCGTACCGGTCCAGCGCGTCCAGATCCCCGCGAAGGCAAAGAGCGGGCGCTTCTGCGAGAGCGCGAACCAGACCGGTGTCTTCCTGGGCTTGGTGTCCTCCCACTCGGAGAAGGAGGTGACTGGCACCAGGCAACGGTGCGATGGCTTGAGCCAGCGGCGCCAATGGGCGCTCTGGGTGTTGCGGATGTTGGTCACGGGGTGGCCGCCATACTGCTCCGGGCCCGGCATTCCCCAGCGCATCATGGTCAGCTCCCGCTCGCCGTCCTCTCCGTGGCGCACGACGGGCGCCATCATGTCCGGATAGATGGCCGTCAACGGCGGCAGGTTGCCGGTGCTGTCGCGCATGGCACGGGTCAGTTCCAGGATGGCCCGCTGGTTGCTGGTCATGCTGTAGAGATTGCACACCGCTTGCCTCCCAGGAGCACCGCTTCTTCCTGGCCTGCTGCCTGGGTGCCGCACCAGCCTGAAGCGGGTCATCCATCGCGGAGTTGCACAACATTCCGGAGGTGCGTTGCACAGACTGAGGCTCCGCCGCCTGGTCCGGTACCCCAAAGATCTCTCTTGGAGCACGAAGGCGGCGGCAACGCTAAGCCGCCAATGCCTGCATCACGGCCAGGCGAGCAAGAAGGCGGGACTGAAGGCTGGGCGGAGGAAGGGCGCCCTGCCGGATCCCCGCAACTTCCGTATGCGACAGCGACGGCACGCCAGGGATCTTGTCGAAGCGGGCACAGCGCATCCGGTCATCCCAATCCGGCTCCAGGATGGTCCAGGACACGCGGTGACCGGGGCAGCAGACAACGGCGCCGGGTAGCGGGACAAGGCCACCTGCCGTGAAGGCCGCCAGCGACCACCCGCTGCCGAAGAGTGCGTCGAGGCTCTCCACAACCTCCTCGCAGGTCGCGTCGG
>Ga0182738_1005086_pt1 | contig 14210 bp, 5 predicted proteins | sample eDN5th30CBELigMG_FD_128876 | JGI IMG/M metagenome (GOLD analysis project Ga0182738, IMG submission 128876) | Enriched Miracle-Growth compost microbial communities from Emeryville, California, USA - eDNA 5th pass 30_C BE-Lig MG (version 2)... ...
CTGTGTTCTGAACAGAACAAAGTCTGGGATTGATTTTCCCCCTCAAACTAATTTAAAGAAAAGGTTGAATAAAAAAATCTGAGGACTGTAATTTTCCTTTGATTCCCATTCTTTCTAGTCAATCAGAAAAAATTCTTGAGATATTTCGTTATTTCTTAAAGATCTAGGATAAAACTTTATTGAAGCCTTTGAGAAGGTCTTTCGTGTTCTTGAGATAGCTTTTGATGGAGAAATAGATTTCCTTTTCTATTAATTTAACTCAGATTTTCATTTACTTTTTTCTTGACTAAAACTTTCTTTTGAGATTTTATCTAGTTATTCAGTCGCTTTATTAAATAAGCTTCAAGAGGGAAATTAAACTTTATGAGAAGCTCTTATTGAAATATAAAGACATGCTCAATGGAAAGTCATTCAGAGAAATCTGTTAACGAACCAGAAATCAAACCTTTTGTGTTGGAAGTTTTTGATCGATCGGGATGGTTTTCTTTGAGACATTAAAATATCACCTTTTTTCCTCATCTTTTTGGATTGGAAGAACTCTTCAATCCACATTCACACGTAAAGGATCGAAATTCGACACTTAATTATGATCTCAGATTTTTATTTCCAGTTCTGTGGATCTTTTTTATTTCTCAACAAGCAGAATTCTTGAACTGAGAGAAGAGGAAAAAGAGATGTTAAGATGATTTTGTTTGCAGGTTTTTATACAAATCTCTCAAGAAGAATAGCTTTGGAATCACTTCAAGGCGTTTCAGTAGTTTACTTCTGTGAATCAATTTTAGTTTCTGATAGGTCAAACTTGTAATCAATTTAATTAGAAAATCTTTTTAGTCATTGAATATACTTGTGTGAGATAATTTCAAAAAGGTCAAAGACTGGGAAGGTCAGGTAAGAGATTTAGTCTGCCTGGAGTTTGTCACTAAATCTGAAAGTGAAGAGATTTTGGAAAAATATTTTAGCGTTACTTCGAGAACTGTCTGAGACTATTCTAGTTCTATTGATAGAAAATTGAGTTGGTCTGTCTATTTTGAAGAGGGATTGGGTTGGTAAAAAATCAAAGACCAACTGATTTACATGAAGATCGAAGAGACAGGTCTAGACCTGGGAAATATGAGGATTTACCAGTTTTCGATAGACTGAGATAAAAAAGGGAAGAAGAGAAAAAGTTTTTTTTAATGAAAACTTATATATCATTCTCAGCATATCCAAAAATGAGAGGAAATAATGAGGGAAGTGGTTTGTTGAGGATATTAGGTGGAAAAACCAGGATATATATTCAAGAAAAGTGGAGAAAATAATCTATTTATGATTTAGCAAGGAAAAAATAATAAAAGGGGGAATGATTAATTTGTAAAAAATATATGAGGGAAATATTTGTCTGAGTGAAATTCTAAATTAAAGAAAGAAATTAATTGTGATAATAATTGAAATTAATTGAAATATTTTTTGAAAAGATTTTTCTCTTTGATTGATTTTAATTATTTTGAATAATTCTTTTGCTTTCTTACTTTTTTTTAATAATAAAACAAATTAGTTGAAATTCTCATTTTCACTTTTCTTTGATGCTTTCATTTTTTTTTCTCTTGTACCCATTGTCTTTGTTGGACTTTTTGAGATTGTGGTTACCCAATGTTGTTGATGCTTAAATATCTCGAAGATTTATACCATGATGTTTATATTCAAAAGCACTCCACGATTGTCTTGAATTAATCAATCATTATAAAATTTCCATTCATTTTTGATTAATTATTCTTTTACAAATTATGCTGAGGAATTTCCTTGTCTATTAGTTACAGTTCGAAAAAAGTTGTCTATTCAATAATATCCAAAAGATTATTTTGAGCGAAAAGGTGGAAGTAGGAGAGAAGCTCTTAACTCTTTCGATAAATCACTCTCAATTTTTGTTTTTGATAGAAAAATTGTATCTTACTGTTTAGCACTGGTTTGCTTGAGATGCAAAAAGATGATTGGAGGAGACTGAAACCTCTTCGAGGTTCTTCAATAAAATAGGATCTAGGGCTCAAATTTTTTCGGTCGTTGGAAACTATAAACTGGAGAAAAGAAATTGAATATAGTTTGGAAAAATATTTGCAGAATTTTAACAAAAAATGATCCTCTAGTGAATTACCTTATCAATTAAGGGAGGGAAAGAAAATGAAGTTTTTGAAGAAAAATTAATTGCAAAGTAGTAAGAGTCTTTCTTTCAAAAATAAAGTCAACTAAAGGTAGGATAATATTATTTCTTTGACAATAAAAAATGGTTTCCCTTTGAATGACTTTATGAGCATGAGATTTATTCATTCGATATTTGAGTTTACAAAAATTCACTCAAATCAGAAAAGCTCTCTGATTCGAGTTGAACTTTGAAAGTGCTTGTTAGAAGCAATCTGAAATTTTTGTTAGTCAAATTGAATTCTCTCAAAAATATATTGGCATCGTCAGATGATGCAAAGAAAATCATGGATCATTGTGAAATAATGATGGTTAAAAAGGTTGAGCAATGTTTTTTGTTTGAGGATAAAGTAAAGGAATTGGATAGACTCATAAAAGTTTCTGGCATGAATCGTCTTATTTTTGAGAATAAATGATTTTGAAAAAGAAATAATAAGTTTTTGTAAGAGTTCTTTGTTGAAGAATTTTTTGCAAGAATTAATTGAGAAAATCAAAAAGAATTTTTTTATTTGAAAATATTTTTTTAATTGAATCAAGAAAAATAATTTTGAGTTCATTAATTTATTTTGAGAATTTTTAATTAAGAATCTGTCTTTTTTATCAAACCTGTAAATAATTTTTTTTTCTCAAACACATTCACTCCAAAAAAGTTTTGCATAGAATTTTTTTTTTTTGAGGTTATAAAGATTATTGAATTTTGCAATAAGTAAGCTACCCATCGAGTTTTTCAGAGGATCACATTTCAGTCTTTGGATTTACCCAAACAGAAAACTACCTTGATTCACCCATTTTGGAGAGAATGAAAGTTAATTAATTCAATTATTTCCGAATTATTAATTTCTATACAAATCAATGTCTAATTCAAATCTGAATTTTCTATTGTATTGAAAAAAATCATTGAGTAATCTACTTCTTCGATCTTTCAATCACTCTTTTTATGAGAAATTTGTGTCAAACCTGGAGCATATCCAATGTATCTGAGGAGAAATCTTTTTCCCACAGGCATTAAAAATTATCTTCTTGTATCAAGAAGAGTATTCTCGTTTGAGATATATATTTTCTTTTGAAGTGAGACAACTTCTCTTGTTGAGTGAATTCGAGTTAATTTTCTTATATATATTTGAGGTCATATTGAAAGATTATACAAAAATTTCCTTACATAAAAGTCAAAAGATTCATGTACCAACTCAATAGTTTTCCATAACGCATAAACCTTTCCTTGCATAATACTCTTAAAAATCCTTGCATATCTCTGTATTTCCCGGCAGCTTTAGAATCTTCCTCCTCTGCTGCCTCTAAATCCTCCTCTTCCACCACGGAAGCCTCCTCCTCTGCCTCCTCTGAAGCCCCCACGGCCTCCAAATCCTCTCTCTCTATCATCATCTCTTCTATCTTCTCTATAATCTCTTCTATCGTCTCTGAAGTCTCTTCTGTCGTCTCTATAGTCTCTTCTATCTTCTCTGTAGTCTCTTCTGTCATCTCTGAAGTCTCTTCTATCGTCTCTATATCCACCTCTTTGGGGTCTTCTGTCATAATCTTCATCTCTTCTATCTCTATAATCTCCTCCTCTTCTTTGTTGAGGGGCACCTCTTCTGAAGTTTTCAGGTTCGAAATCCTTTGGGGGAGGTTGTCTGTAAACTTCCTCATCTCTATCTCTAAAATCACCTCCTCTTCTGGCATTTCCACGTCTGAAACCTCTGCCGGGGCCTCCTCTGCCTCCTCTTCTTCCTCCGAATCCTCTACCAAAAGGTCTTTCGCCTCTATCTCCACCTCTGGAATATCCAGACTCACGAGCGGGATAAGGATTATTTAAATCAATTTTCTCAACTTGGTCAGCAGGAAGGGGCTTTTGGTAGCTAGGGTCTTTAAGTTCTTGAGAAGTGGGCTTCAAAGTAAGCTTGATTTCAAGAACAGCAAGAGTCTTGGTGGTGGTAATGGTATCAAGACCTTCTTCTTTGGGTCTCCAAGTGTCCTTGACTTCTGTTGAGGAGATTTTGTTGATTTGGTGAAGATCGGGGATTCTGTGGCGAAGAATTTCAGCGATAAGAACGCACTTGACGACAGCGTTGCCGGTAGCTTTGATGATAACGGAGTCTTCATTGTCTTTTAAGAAGAGGTTGATGGCATACATGATGTATTGGCCGATACGATCAGATTTTTGGCTGATTCTGATTTCGTTTTTGGGACCAGCACCTTTTTCTTCTCTGGGAGCAGAAACTCTGTAGTATTTTTCAAGAGTTGAAGCTGGGATTCTTTCTTCAGTCATAATGGGAGTTTGAATTTATTTTTTTGGAATTATATTATATAATGATTTCTTGAAGTTAAAGTTAAATGAAACGCGGCTTTATAGTGGAATGGAAAATCTGTTGATTCTATTGGGAATAAGAAAAATCCAACAAATGAGAAAATTTCGCATTAGATTTTTTCTGATCTCTCGTAATGTTCCCAAAATAAAGCTCAATGGATGGAGTTGGGAGATTTAAATTGAGACAGTTGTATGTACACTGAGTGATATATTGTAGGTTTGGAACCCTTTCAAGTTATTCACCTGATGACATTCAGAAAAGAGCAATAAATAATGTTCTAGAACTTGAAAATTTAGTAATTACTCAGAACACGGGAGAACAAAGGTTCTCTGACCTCAACTTTTTTTTGCCAGAAAAAATGATGAAGATCGTGTTCTGATCGATGATTGAGAAAAATAAAATTTTCGGAAAATTTTTGAATACATTTTTTTTTTGAAATGAAAAATGCAAATTTCAAGGAAAAGACCCTGAAGACAGATAAACAAAAATATTTTGGATTTTTTTTTCAAAGAAAATAATTTTTTGCTTGAACTGAATTTAAAGAAAATTGAGAGAAAATTTTTTTTTGTGAAAAAGCTGATGATGATCTGCAGAATACCTCAAAGATTACAAAGTGATATAAAACACTTGCTGATATGGTTATTAAAATTATAAGAGGAACTAAATTAGAAGAAAAATTTGTCCGGGTGTTTAATTTAAAAATTGTTTACGAGTATTAAGCCCGATTTGTCGTGTCTGAGGGTTTACTATGACAAATGCCTCACCATTTTGGTCAAATAATGACAAGTTTGATTGCACAAAGCCTCTAGAATTAAATCCCTAAAGAATCATAGTCATTCAATTTGGGATGCTTCCAGAGAGAAGTAGATGTTTTTGAAGAATGAAAAGTGCGTGAATTTACTAAAGACAATCTCAAATAAAATTATTGATTCAATCAAATTTGTGAATTTGTTACTTACATAAAATTTATTCTCTAATGTTTAAATGAAGGGGAAACTTGAACAACCCGATTTAGGTATATTCTCCCTCATTCCTCCAAAATTCATATCTCTAGGTATATCTACCAAAGAATACTATCAGATTGTGATGAACAACAAGCGCGTCACAAGAGGATCAGTGAATTCTTTCTCAAGTCCTCAATTTCCTCCGGAAAATCCTCCATCTCTTAGTCGCGGGACCAGTTACAGCTCAAATAACAATAAAAAACGTTCTCCAAGGCATTTTGATCATCCCAATAACAAAGAAAAATCTAAAAGACCTTTCTATGAAGATCATGGTAAATTCATATTTCTCGATCAATTCTCAAGTGTTTTAGACCACCTCTCTGACTTCCATCTCCACGAAGACGGAAATAACAACTCCCGGGCCTCAAATTCTCATAATGCATCAGCCTCAAAGAAAGGCAGACGCTATAACAAGCCGAAGCAACCGAAGCCATATAAATTCCAGGATACGAATATAGAAATAGGGAAGCCCGTGAAGCTGTTCTCTTTTGAGCAGGGGACACCCCTACTAAGAAATGAGTACCCGCTTGGATTGAATTTGTTGAAGCATAGGGGCATAAAAGTGATGCATAAGGAAGCATATGAGAATAAAGAAAAGTTTACGTTTTATAATGGTTTTGTGGCAAAGAGGAATAAGAATGACTACAGACATGTTTCTATTGAGTTTTTGGATGAGAAGTTGAATCATAACAGGATTTTGAATACTTCATTAGACTTGGAAAATGCAAAAGATCGTTCGATGATGATGACGCAGGATTTGGGAATTATCGAATTGGATCAAAACAGCTTTGAAAAACTGTTTTATAGAATCGATCCTAAGCAATTGACCTTTGATATGATGAAAACAAAGAATGATGTCGTATATTGGCCAGTTGCAATTTTGAATAACTGTTCGGCCGATCTGCACACTCAAGATGTGTTATCAGGAGAAATAGAAGACGATTGTGATTATTTAAGGGAATATGTGTTGGAACAAGGCCATTATGAGCAAGCTGTGAAGATCGATGAATTTAATAAAAAGATGGGAATTTCTAAAGAAGATATTGCGATGTTTGAAGCTCAGCAAGAAGAAGCCCGAAGATCCTTGAAACAAGAAGATTTGATTAGGGTTCAGGAAGATTTGAAAGAGATATTTGATGACGACGACGATGATGATTTTGCAGATGGAATAGAAGAGGAAATTGAAAAGGATCAACAAGAATATCATGAGAGATTACGAGAACAAGAAAATAAAGGACTCGATGAGATGGCTGTCGTCCCACCAACTATGGAGGAAGAGCTAACAAAGAAGGTTAGTAATGATACAGACAATATATTTGGAGATGAGGAACATGATGCAACATCGAGTTTTGGGTCATTAGAAGAAGAATTACGAAAGAAAGATCCTGAAGAACAGGGTGGGGCTCAAAAGCCTGAAGAAGAGGAACATAGCTTAAGTGGAGGAGAAAGTGAAGACCCTTTACATTTTGAAGATTTAGATACGCATAAGAGAATAAAAACTGAACAAGATCAACATGAACTTCAAAGAGAACAGATTGAACAAGGCTTTTATCCTCCTGCTGTGTTAAATGGCCTGGATCAAGAAAATTCAGTGTTGATTTGGCTTGTTGGTACTGGGTATTTCCAAGTGAAGAAGATCCATGAAATAAAGCCAGTGAATACAGAGATCAAGAATCATTTGATTTCAGTTTCAAAAAAGAGCAAATTCTTGAATAAAATGATTGTCCACTTTGGAAAGTTATCAAGAGTAAGGATAGTATTTTGGATGAATGAATTAACTAAAGTAAAGGATTATAATATATCAACACAAGAAAGCGATTATTCTTTACCGATAAGCAACAAGATTATCAAAGAAAATTTATTCAAGGTTGTTTACCTTGGGAATGAAGATCGTGCTTTAACTCCGATGATCCCTCTCATGTAATGAAAACTTCTTTAGTTGAAAAACAAACTAAACCTTTTAATCTAGAATAAAAGAGAAGAAGACTGAGAATTTTACGATATTTAGAGTCTTGGATGATTATTCCCTACTGATGATGAGGAATAACGAATCAAAGACAGTGATAAAGACAAGCAGTTTCTTACCTCCTCTTGATCCTGGAATCATTGAAAGACTTGACAATGTGATATTGATTCAAAATTACAACAAAGATATGTTTATCAAAAGAGTTTTGTTCCCTACAATTTACACTCACAATTTGATTGACTCCAATTTTGGCTGTCTTGGCTTCCCTCACAAAAAGCCAGCTTTAAATAAACATGCAGCAATCACAGATGATCCTGCTGTGATCAGAAATACAAGATGTAAGCAGTGTAACTACATCTTGATGGACCTACCACATCATAGATGCAATAAATGCTGCGAATATTTCCATGATCACTGCGTTTCAACCAAAAAAGAAAGCACTACAGCAATCGCAGAAACAAATTCTAAGCACCACAATGGTCATCACCATCATAAACATGATAAAAGACATGCAAATGTGTGGATTTGTAAAAGCTGTAAGAGCTGTGGTTATTGTACAGCGAATACTAACCGAAATTATCTTGTCCATTGTGACAATTGTGAAGAAGCTTATCACACATTTTGCATTCAGAGTCTCCATCCAAATTATAAATTCGAAGGCCCAGCTAAATCTGTTCGGTTTATCTGTACGGAATGTGCTTTGTGCCAAATGTGTGGAAATGAAATTGAGAACTTCTCTGATAAAAATATGTAACTAAATCGTGATGAAGCTTTTTCTTAATTATTATCTTTGAATAGAGTGGAAGAAGGATTGACATTATGTAATGGATGTATTGACGTTCGACAGAACAAAGAATATTGTCCAATGTGTAACAAGAGATGGGGCACAATCCAAGGCATTCTCAGCAAAGAAGATATCGAAATGATCGAATGTCAATGCAAAATGTGGGTTCACAGAGCTTGTGATCCCGAACTGACTCCAGAGATCTTCAAAGAGTTTTCATTAACAGGAAGAGTTTACCATTGTCCAAATTGTAGAAGAGCTCATAAAAACCGCCAGCTTGCTGATTTTATTATCATCCTTGCAGAGTATCATCATATGATATTTGCTTTGTAATTAACTCCCTGGATAGTTTGGATGTAGATAAGTATTTTGCTCAGCCAGTAGATGAAGCTTCAGCACCAAGTTACCGTCAAGTCATTACACATCCTATGGACTTTGAAACGATGGAGAAGAAAGCCTTGAATTCTGAATATCTTGATGGCCCTTATAATTTTCCAAAGGCAGATTTTGATAGGATATGTGAGAATGCGATAATATTTAACATGCCAAAGACTCAGATCTATGGTGCAGCAAAGAAGATGAAGAAGTTTGGAGACAAGGCATTTGGATATTTTAAGGAATTGTTGGAATGTCCCAATAAAGAATTTTTGAAATACTCAAAGAAACTGTCACCAAATTATTATGCTGCACAATTCAAGAAGGAGGTCGATGAGTATTACTATGATATATTGTATGAAGAGAAAGGTATGAACCCTTTGACACGTATCAGAGTCATAGATAATACCAAGATCAACCCTTTCCTGAACAATCCTGCCAATCCAAACCTTGGAAATATCCGCAAGAATCCCAATAAAGAGGTCCTTATTGAAATCACAGGCTTGAATTATCTCCTTGCTGACAAGCCAACAAGAGATAGCAAGAAGAATGCCGAAGCAAGAATGCTCGAAAACAGTGAAAGAAAAGGTAATCAGCTGGCTCTTGAAGATTCTAATCACAGCATGCTTGTTGAATCTGATTCAAGAAAAGGCGGAAGTGCTTATGAAGAAGAAATGAAGAGCCTGGCTGTGTGGAATAAACTGGCACAAGGAAGCGGCGTCGGATTGGTTGAGGAGTTGCTAGGACAGACCTCGAAGAATAAACCTTTCTTTTATTTTAATCCTGTGGTGATTCAGTTCACAAATCCTGGGCTGATAAAGTTTGATATCTGTTACTTATGCGGGTCTTTTGGTGAAAGTGCGGATTATTTATATTGCTCGGTGTGCCAGGAAGGATACCATTATTTCTGTGTTTCCAAGGCCTACAGTGATTTGGATAAAGTCGCTAAATTGAAATCGCATGAAAGTTGGCAATGTCCTAAGTGTAAGTTGTGTCAGAAATGTAATAGAAAATCAGAGACGCATGATTGTTTGATTTGTGAGACCTGTGATAATTTGTATCATTTGAACTGTATCTATCCTCAAGTGGGAGTTTTACTACCAAGTGATTGGAGATGTGAGGAGTGTTTCAAATGCTCAAGATGTGGAAGCAATAAGCTGTTTAGTGATAATTTGAACATTGAAGTGGGAAGCATTCAGCCAGAATTTTGTGAGAATTTCAAATATTGCTATGAATGTGGGCTAAAAATGGCGTACTTTAAATTCTGCAAGATCTGTAAAAAGTTCTGTCAGAAAGCTATAACGACCACAGAAAGCGATTCGAGAAGCTTGGCTTATATAAATCCTATTGAAGAAGATAGCGTGGAATGCAAAGCATGCATGTTTAAATATCATATTGCCTGTTATGAAGAGGAGTACTTCCCAATAACTGATGCTCATAATTTTATTTGCTATAATTGCAAGGTCGATGATGATGAATACACAAAGATAGAGACTGAGTTAACGGAGAAAGCTGAAAGAATAGCTGGAAAGCGAAGACAAGTAAAGTTATTGATGCGAATCTGTGAGTCGATTTTCAACAATCATATTGCCACTCTTTACAGTAAAAACGACCATTTCAAGGAAAATTTAACCAAGTTTTTGTTTGATTATATCATTGAAGACTATGAGTTTTTGACTCAAGAGAAACATATAGTGACAACCCTGGAGAACTATAAACTATTGAATACTGCTACAAAGTTGATGGCCAGTAAATATGCTCCACAGTTTGCAATCGCTCCATTAGAAAAAACTCCTCGTAAAGAACAAGGAGGTTCTTCTGCTGCTGCTGTGAAATCGACCACCAGGAGGAAGAACTCTCATGAGCATTTGGAGATGGATTTCTTGAGAGAAAAAGCTGATTTATTCGATTTTATTGCTAAATGGCCAATCATAGAATCACCTGAAATGGCAGCGTTTTACGAGCTTGCAGGCTTGATTTCCATAAAAGAGAAGCAAGCTGAGGTTCTCCCTACTGAAGCTAGTCGTGAGTATTATGATTATATTGGATATGTCAAGATTCGAGATGAAGATTTGGCTTATTGGATTCTCCTTCCAAATGAAGTTTTATATGAGGATAGCATCCTTTTTGAGAAGTTTTCTTTCATGTCAAACTTTGTTTTCTTATCTGCTTGTTGCGTAAACCACGAGACAAAACCAGCAGCCGGGTTCTTTAACCAGAGATTAGAAAAGAATCTCAACAAGAGAGTGGCGCAACTTTTCGCTTTTGAGACCTTATTGGAGAATAATGATCCTTATTATTTTGAAATTATTGAAGCAAACCAAAGCAGTGGTTCTTATGAAGTTCAATATTTGGTTGATGAGAAATTTTCACATGTGGTAGATTACGCTGTAGAACCGGTCTGGGCACCTTATTGGAAGACTATTGAAAATATCAGGTTTAGTCTTTTCCAAAAGGCAATCTTGAATAAAACAGAAAGACTCGGAATTCTGGTTCCTCCAATGGAAATCGAACATGATAAATTTGCAAAGCTGTTTTATAGAAGAAACACTCCACTTCCTGTGAGGCTCATTGGAGAGATCGAGACAGAAATGACTCAGTTCTTAAGATCCTCTCAAAGAGTGAATGGTGCTACAGAAGATGGTCAAGCAATGAATATCGAAAGAGAAGAAGATAAATACTATGGAGAATTGAAGCATTTGATGTTTATCGAGATGATTGCAATAGAAATAATAAAGAGAAGAATAAAAGTGTGGTTTGATATGAAGAAAGAGGCAACTCATGCTCCTGTAAGTAAAGCCAAGGCAGCTTCATCCACAAAACAAAGCCGTAAATATTCCCAAAATGGATTGTATTCTTTCCATCTCGATGGTGCTGTCAGCTACAGAAGACCTCATGCTAACGCTGCGACAACAGCGACAGAGCAATCAGATACGAATACTCGTTCAATTAAAATGGAGGTCGAAGATGGTCTTACTACGACAGTGACAGAGCCAGAAATTCATCATAAGACTGAGAATGGAGTTCAGAATGGAGTCATTGAAGAGAGTGAAAAGGGGGAAATGCCAGAGCCTGATATTCTGTTACAAAGTCCATTAGCCAGCATTGAATGTATTTGTTGTAAAACTCCTGGTGATCGCAAGGTAATTGTTTGAAGGTGATTTAATAACTCATATTAACCATAGTTGAGTGGAAGACTATTGTTTGTGGATTGTGATCAATGGGTGCATACAAACTGTGCATTGTGGAGTAATAACGTTTCCGAAAATATTGAAGGAGGACTGATGAATTTCATGATGGCTTATCGTGATTCACTAGCATCGGTAAGTTTTAAAAAAAATTTATCCTTTTAACCATCACTATAGATATGTTCGTATTGTCAGAAGAGCGGAGCGACAGTCCATTGTATGTTTTCAAGAAAGTGTCAACAGAAATATCATTTTAACTGTGCTTTCTTGGCGAAATGCTCCTTCTTGACCAACAAAAAAGTTTATTGTAAAAATTGCATGGAAACCAAGGGAACTCCAGGAATGACCACAACAACAGATTTTACAACAAATCGTAGGTTATATATTGTCAGAAACACAATCTCTTTCAGCATGGACAGCAGCAAGAGCTCCAAATACATCAAAGAAAAACTGATTGAGATGCAAAGCCGTGCTTTTAACAGAATAGGAAATTTAACGGTTATCTCAGCCAAGAAGTACAATTCTGATGCGAAATTCCTGATCAATGAATATGCTTTAACAAAGATCCTTACACAACAAAATGAAAGAAAGCCAATTTTCATTACTCTGAACCTGTTTGAGAACTCTTATCATTTCAAATTTAGCCGAATTGACGACTCAATTTTGTTAAGCAAAAAGACTCTGTATGCACAGAAAATGTCACATGAAGGAGAGGAAGAATCATTTAAGCCTCTTGAGTCCGCAGAGAATTTCTTTGAGAACCTTTCTGTTTTCATTCATAATAATCCTTCAACTGCTCAAACTCACATTTCAACAAGAGAAAGAATAACAAAGAAGGAGTTATTCGGAGAGTTTTTGGCTTTGTATAGTCCAGATGTAAAACGCTGGTTGAAATCAAGTGTGCCAATAGATGAAGATGATGGAGTCGAAAAGAAGGAATATCCATCATTTAAAGAGTATTATTACAGCCAGGATGTTGATGAGCTGGATCCATTCAAAAGACAAGAGAAGGTGGATGAGATTTATGGCAAGATTATTCCAAAGATCCAGAATTTGATTCAAAACTTTAACAACAAAGAAGAAAGTGAAAGACTGAAGAATCCAAAGGAAAGATCATTTAACAAGATGAATAAAAGACTAAAGAGCAATAAAAGAAAGACTGAATCACTTGGGCATTTCGATGAGTTTGCTGTTGAAGAAGCTATTCCAGCTGAGCCTGAACTCCATTATGCTGTGTCAGATGATAATGCAAAATACGCAAACATTCAATCAGCAGAGCTTGAAAATAAGCTGAGCGAAGATTATAAAGTGCACAAAAAAGGTGGAAATAAAGTCATGGTCGCTCCATCAACCATCCATAAATACGGGTTATTTGCGCTTGAAAGGTAGTTTTTTGGGCTAGTGAATGAACTCATAATAATCTTTTATAATAGTTTTAATAAGAATGAGATTGTGATTGAATATTGCGGAGAGATTATCAGAAACAAGATTGCTGACCTGAGAGAAAACAAATATAAACAAGAAGGATTTGGTGACTGCTTTATGTTTAGAGCTGATAAAGATCACGTCATTGATGCCACCTTCAAAGGAAATCAAGCGAGATACCTCAATCACTCTTGCAACGTAACCGAAATTTTATGGAGTTTGTTCTAATAATCTTTCAATAGCCATGTTGTAGCTCAATAATATTGGAAGTGGATGGCCAACCAAAGATTGTGATGTATGCAAATAGGCCGATTTATGCTGGAGAAGAGTTGACATATGATTATCAATTTGATATTGAAGCTGAGAAAATCGAATGTACCTGTGGTGCTAAAAATTGTCAAGGAAGATTAAATTAACAATTATAGAAAAATAAATTTTGAGAATTTTGTTTGTAATGCATTCTTTTTAACTTCTTTTATAAAAGACATGTACCTACATAATTTTGCCTCTATTTGATTTCTACAATTCCTTGAAAAGAGAATTTTTCCTGGTGATTTTATTCTATTGAAAGTATGCAGATTATACAAAGATGATATATACAAAATATAATATTCATAAGATGATCTCAACAGAGTCAGTTATTTCTAAGAGAATACATGCGAAATAGTGACATGTACAATTTTGCAATGATTGCAACAAGAAGGACAGATACCACATAGTAAACATTATTAGCTCGAGCCTGATAATATTCCTCATCATAATAAGCTCTTTTCGCGTCTTCTTTCGTACCATACCCATATCCTTCAAATACTTCTGATACCACCACATCCCCTTCTAACTCGTCCACTCCATTATGAGAATTACTCTCTTCTTCATACTCCACACTTACATTTTCGGCAAAAATGAAGACTCCTTCTTGAGTATTATGGTGGTCTCTTAACAACTGTTCATCTTCTATGATCATTCTGTTGAGGCTTCCTCCAAAATGAA
>Ga0182738_1005087_pt1 | contig 14206 bp, 10 predicted proteins | sample eDN5th30CBELigMG_FD_128876 | JGI IMG/M metagenome (GOLD analysis project Ga0182738, IMG submission 128876) | Enriched Miracle-Growth compost microbial communities from Emeryville, California, USA - eDNA 5th pass 30_C BE-Lig MG (version 2)... ...
TAAACACAATATCTTTACGAATTGTGAAAAAAAGTCTTTCTCCAACATGTCAGCATAACTTTTTTTTTAATAAAAAAAACAGAACAGACATTTATAAACCTTTATCAGATCAAGTTTCTCTTGACACTTTCCCATGTCATTTGTTCCTCTGCTTCTCTGACATATTTTATCATAACTTTTTTTCCCCTGTCGTCCAAGCTCTTGATTTTTTTAAAAACAGCCAAATGAAAGCTCATCTTCTAAGAGTCCTATGCAATATCTCAACCCTGAAAATGACCTTTTTTGCTTGAAACAAATTTTGCCAGGAACTTATTTTCTTAAAGGTAGGTTTAAAATCAGTGTAACATGACTCTTTTCACCTATTCTTCACTTTCTATGATTGAGCATACTCCTATGGAACTAAACTCTTCTCTCGGGTTTTCTTTTCCGTTTGAGCAAAATCCAAAAAGGTAAATTGTCTTCAGTTCACTCCACACAAAATCAAGTTAATCTTCATTCTTCATCGAAACATTAAACCGCCAAATTATTCAAAAAACTATTTAGATTTTTCTTTGAATAAATTTTTACTACACAAACAAAATCTTCATTTAAACAAAAATTTTAAAATCACATAATTATGACTTCTTCAAAAAAGTTTTCCTTGAACCTTATTTCGATTCTCAATGAGCTTTCTGTGAATCTTTGAAATAATCAGATCCAGAAATGTTGTAAAAGAAAACAAAATGTTTAATCATCAAGGTTCTAAAATTTCAAAAAATAGAGATAAAGAAATCTGATATTCAAAAAGCTATATTAACGCAGTCTCTAAAAATAGTTTTCAATCATCCGCGAGGATAAAAGAAAACTCAAAAGTTACTAAATTAAGTATTTATTCGAAATATAGACATTTTGTAAAGCTTGAAAAAAGAAAGTCAACAAATTTTCCCAGATGATTAGGCCTTCTTTGAGATTTTATACATCAGTCTCTAAACTCAGTTTTTTGAAAAAAATTTGAACTGTTTTTCTGCTTTTTTCGGAAGAAATAAAAACTCTAAAATTTACGAGTTTAAAAAAGAAAAGGGAGTAAATAAAAAAGATAAGTGTACATTGTTTAGAAAACAAAAGTTATAATATTAAATTTTGCCTTGGGAGATGTATTCATTATGAAAAAATGAAGCAAATTTCAGCAAGCACCCAATCTGAGGAGGTCAGTTTTTTTCCCTATGGAATGAAAGGTTTAGAAATGAAAATTTTTTTTTTTTTAAATACCAAAATTATTTGAAATTATTTTTGCCACTTTGTTCAATTCAAAAAAAATTATTGTCTCATTTATTTTTATTTCATTTTTTCAAGAGATATGAAGAAAATATACGCAATCAAAAAGTCTTCAACATTTCCAAAATGAAAAATAACATTTTTATCTATCTAGTTCATCAAAATCATCATTCTTCATCTTCTTCTAACTTCCGTGAATTTCAATGAATTCCTACAAATTCTTATTGACTACTTCCTTGAGGAAGTTCTTTTCTTGATAAATCATCTTCATTGAATATTTCGAGAATCTTGTAATAGTTGCTTTGAAGGTCAACTTTATCTCCTTTCATTGATCTGTATAACTTGACGTAATCTCTGAACAAATCAATTTGAGGCTTTAATTCTTCTTTCTTTCCCTCCAAGATAAAGTCGTATTTTGATGAGAACCAGTACATGTAGCAAACAGCCTCAAAATCATATTGATGAGCTCTCTTTGCGATATCTTTGATCAATTCAGCAACATATTCTTCTTTTCCATTCAAAAGTCCTCTAAGTTCGCTCTCAGCCAAATATCGATAGAGCCTTTCAGGAGATTCAGTTCCCATGTTCTTGAGCATATAAGCATCAAAGAATTTGACGACATTTTGAGGAAGCTTGGTATAATCTCCTCCATAATCTCTTCTCACTTTCCCATCAATATATCGAATCATGTCTTCGGCATACATATTCTCATCAATTTGGAGCACTTTCGAGTCTAAAATCTCGTAAATCTCCTTGTCATCCTCATATTCAAATATTCCAATATGCTCCATAACTGTCACTAAATCTTCCAAGTTATATTTAGCCTTGTCACTCGTCACCAACTGGTGAACGTGAGCGTTAAAATTAGGCTCGAATTTCAGATCAGGTAACCTCTCCTTTGCCATACTATATGTGTAGATCAATTTGGCAACAAAAGCTCCATTTGTCGGAGTGTCCTTCCAGAGAAGGTTAAAGGGCGCAGGACGGTTAAACATATGGCCTTTCCAAATGACAAACTGGACTGCATTATAAAACTCGCTTGATCCGTTTCCACTCTTTGCGAAAGCAAACAAAATGTCCAGCATTGTTGAAAGGCTATACTCCATCGACATATTGTTCATGACATGCATTTCTAATCTCTTGAAGACTTGGGGAGTGAATCTATTCACTTTCACCAGGCCCTCAGCAATTCTTTTGTAATACATCATATTCACTTCCCAAATTGTCAGCATGCAGGTTCTCTCGAGCTTTTCATAGACTCTGTCAATATATTCTTGGTTTTGCATATTTGCCAGCATCGTAAATCCTTCAATTGCAAACGTTGCTTCTTTCAATATGGGATAGTATTTATCTTCCAGAATATAGTGTCCCAGGAGCTTCCATAATTCTGTGTCGTTCTGCATCCCAAGTTTCCAAAAGCACCACGCATAAGAACCAATCAGGGGATATTTCTCTGTCTCTGCCTTCAAAAGGTCCTTGACTTTTCTGACAAATTTGGTCATATCTGGAGTGTTATGGACATCGATTTTAAGATGGCCCTGTTCATTTAGTTGAACTATTCTTCTCAAGAAATAAATCAGATCATTTAAAGAGTAGTCGAAATTTGTCTGCTTCAAAAGGGAAAGGATCTTTTTGGGGTCATTGACTGACGACAGGTTGAATTTGTCATCATAATCAAAGATTGTCTCAGAGTCTCTATTAGCCAGGACTCTTCCATCTGAGCTGATATTCAATTGAGGATCCACTCCTCTCACGTCTAATTTGGCAGCTGGAGACACTCGAGGCTTGTAAGAAAATTGGCGAATTAAACAAGGAAGGTAGCTGGGTCGCAGCTCAAAAAAGGGTGGAGCAATCTTACTCAAAAGAACCTTTGTTGATGTTCTGAATCTAGATGCTTGCATTTCCCAATAAAATTTAATAAACAAAAAGAACTCACCTCAAAATTTTAACCTTGATTTCAAATATTTTTACTTCGACTGCCTCCTTCCTAATTTAAATAAACAACATCTTTTTCTGGTAGAATCGCGACCGTCTTGTTTGAGACAGAAATTTTTTGAAACAAATTTTGTCTTTATTGAAAATGGATTAAAAAATATTTTACTGAAGAGAACTATCCAGAGATTTTTGGGATTTCTTGAAATTTTTTTTTTCAAATTTAAAAAGAAAAGTCATTCAACATTTTTTTTCCAACTTGTTTTCCTCTCCTTTAAAAATTGCTAATTTCTGGAGAGAAAAAAATTAGAGTTTTGAAAACAAAATTTTCTTGTTTCTGAAGAGATTTCTCAGACCCACAGGATTCTCTTGAAAATAAAAAGAAGCAGGTAAAGATTGAAGACCATAGGAGGAGGAAAGGATTCCAGATCTTTTCAAGAAGCTACAAATTTCTGTGAAAATTGAAAAATAAAGGTTTTTTTCTGATAGATAGAACAAAACAGAAAAAATTTTGTTATGATCTTGGTATTTGAATGGTTAGTGACCTCCGAAGACGCTTTTCCTGAAGGTTTTTTTCTTCTTCAACATTTTGTGAACTCGAGGTGGAAAAAAATCTGAAAAAAGGGTTTTTCGAGGACTCCTTCTTGAACAAAATTTGGGGTGGAAAATTCTCTGAGTCGTCAAAGCAATGAGCAAAAAATTTTTCAAAAGAACTCCCGCATTATGATGAGATGACCAGTGATAGGTTTTAAGCGTGGTTTTACAAAAGTCCTTAATTGATCGAAAAAAACTTTTCACAGGGCTCAAAGTTAAAAACCTATCGAAAAAAAACTCTATCTTCAACTTCTTCCCCCTCTTAAAAGTGTTTGTTTTCCTTCATTTTTTGTTCCTTCAACGTTTAATAATCGAAGAAACAACTTTAGATCATTACGAGATAAACGACCTGTTATGCTGAAAAACGAAAATTCTGAACAAATTTCTGGCAAAGGAGAAGCAAAGCTTCAAGGAGATTGTTCCCCAAATGTACCTTATTTTTTCCCCTCTATTTTACTCACTAGTAATCTCACGTATCCTGATGGCCCAACGGGGACATTTTATCAATAAAGACAGGAAAATAAAGATAAAATTACAAGAAAAAGATGAGTTTCAGAGTTTGACAAAAGAATTTTTTTTGGAAAGTGATCGGATTAAACACTAATTTTTCTGAAATGGATTGGAAAAAGACCTAAACCCCGGAAAACACTTGTGAGTCCTGGTTTTAAGCCTTGTTTTGAGTCTCAAAGCCATTTCGTTTTTTAAATCATTTTTGGATTTTTTCCCAAACAAGTATAAATTTACGAAAAAGTAAACAAAACTTGCGTCTGATTTTCTTTTTTGGACTTTAAAATTAGAGCGTTGACTGAATTTTTTGACTTCTAAAAAGCGAGTTTCTTTAAGAAAACTAATTTGAAACAAAAATTAAAGGGTTTTCAGTTTGTATTTTGAACCATATGAAAAAACTCTCAAAAACTGAATCTGTTGTGCTTTTTATCAATGTTAGAATTCAACGCTTTGCCTAAAAAGGAAAAAAAGGTTTATTTGACTTTTTTCACGATTTTGTTTGTCTTGGAAAACTTGAATATTTCGAGCACTTGGGTCTTATAGATTGAATTATGGAAAATTGAACCCAAGGACTACTGTAAGAGGAAAATTAAGGGAAGATAAGAGGGAGGAAAGCTTTTTCTCAAAGTCTATAGCTGTTGAAGTTTTCAAGTTTTTTTTTTGAAACCATTTGAGTGAGTCGCAATTCCTACCACTGGCGAGAACAAAACTTCGAATTGGTTCTTTTTTCTGGGATCTGAGTCCTAAAATTTAAGATCCCAGAATCGTTCAACATTATTTCGACACTCTCAAATAAAGAAAGGTCTTTTCTCTCAGAGGTTATAAATTCAAAATATTATTTGATATTTAATAATAATTCACAAAAAATTTACCAAGGATGGCAAGAACACAATCAGGACCACGTTACAAAGTTTATTCTGTTATTCGATATCAGCCTCATGCACCAGGGCCCAAGACTTCGAGGTTTCGGCTCCCTCATTTTCTCAAAAGCTCATGGCTCCAAAAACAGCCAAATTCTCCGAGAATTCTCCATTCTGACCCCCTTCAAGAAATGAAGAAGCTTCTTAAATATTACCCCAAAAAGATTTCAAGCCTCAAAGCAATCACTCTTGCCTATTTTTCTGAAAAACGGTTCGAAGAAGAAGAAGCAAAGAGAATTTATCGCAAAATTCTCTCAAAATATCCAAAGTACATGTTTCGATATCTCTGTCTAAACCTCGATCAACCTGAAATGGACTATTCGAGTCCTTTGTTCCTGAAAACTTTTCGCCATCTCCAGATTTTATATGTTTATTGTCACGGCGAACAAACTGGAGGCTATCAGCACATTCCCAGTCTCTTGAAGTGGAATAAATGTCTTTCCCGGGTTCTACTTGAAGTACCTTACGACCACGAAGAAGAATCAATAGGCTTTAGTATCAGATGGTTAAGATATCTTCAAAAGCTCAGATCTTTCCAAATAAACGAGATCCCTATTGCTACCGTGCGCCAATGGAAACGTGCAGTACCTAAAGTTGAAATTTTGACCTTCTTTGGTTGGATATATCAGGAGAATTTAGAACTCTTGAAGCAAAGCATGGAGGGGATCTCTCAACTTGCCCACCTTAAAAAACTAAATTGCGAGTGCAGCGTTTCTGATGTTCAAATTCTGAAGACTATACCATTTCAAACTTTTGAAACCAAAAATACCCTCTGCGATTTTCGAATTCATTCATCAGATAGAGAGTCTGACAACCTCAACTTGGAAGCCTTATCTCAAATTGACTTTTTGGGAATCAGTTCAAAGGCCTGGGATTCATGGATTCCACTGACAGATACTCTTCAAATGTCGAGTGCTAATCTTCAAAGACAATCGAAAAATCTCTTACTTATTGAAGGAGCACAATCATTCTTGTTTGATATTTTACTCAAGAGTTGTAGCAATATTACCACTCTTGATTTATTCTTGTCTGGAGAAAAAGAAAACGAATGTTCTCTTGTTGGTATTCAAAATCTTTGCAATTTGAGAAACTTATCTTTGAAAATTTGCGATTATAACGATGGCCTCGCAAAAAACTTTAAAACCCTCGCTGATCATGCCAAGGTCCATCAAAAACTTAGTTATCTCAGTCTCTATTTAAAGTCAGGGAAAGTAACGGACCGCAACAGTAAGGATATCCTCCTCTTCTTTGATACTCTAAAAGATACTTTGACTACTCTCCTTTTCAAATCAATCCCTTCTGATGACAAGAGTCTCGAGAGTATTTATACAAAAATTTCGAGTTTTAAAAACTTGAAATCTCTCTATTTGGATTGTAAGTACTCATCCAAAAGTGTTCAAAAATCAATGCCCGATCTCCTGAAGTCTCTTACTTCAGAGAGTCTGGAGGAGTTGGATCTTTCCATTGATACAGATATTGACGCTCAACTCTTAGAACCCAGCTTCGCACAATCTACAAAACTGACAAAATTAATTTTAAAAGCAAAATCTTTTGAAAAAAGTCTGAAATTATTCAACGCATTTTCCTCAAATCTCACAGAACTCAAAGAACTTGAACTCATCCTAGAAATCTTTCCAAAAAGAGATTGGAATACCTTGGCCAGGGTTCTTGTGAAGCTTTCCAACATTGAACTTTTGAAAATTCGCAGTCAGGATAAACCTTTACTCAAGATCGATGAAATAGAGATTCAAGAACTTGTCCTGAAGCATCAAAGCTTAAAGCTGGTCGCTCTTGGAAACTTGGAATTCCTGAAAATCATCATGCGAAAAAACTATTCTCCCAACATTGAGAGTTTCTTATGCAGATTTAAACAAGGTTTATTAGATCACTTTGATCACAAAATTTCATATATATAACTTGAAATTAAACCAACATATAATACTGAATGGGTTTTAAATTTGATACATGTTTGTTTGTTTGTTTTAAAATATGGGTTTAACACTGGCTTCACAAGGTCCATTCTGAAATTGATAAAATTTCGTTCCTAGATTCATCATAATTCATGGAAATGATTGATTTCAATTGGGCCCTTGATATATGCTCAATCAAAGATTGCAGGCGTTTGACTTTGCTAAAAATTAAATAACTGGAAATAGATAATCTCTCGAATTTTGTATCTACATTACAGGTTTAAACTAAATAAACTAGGCGACAAATCCTTCCTTAATGACATCCCATCCCGGCATCATGAACGACACTTATCGTGATAGATTCTATAAAAAAATGAACACAGATAATGCTCTTCTTTCGGCGAGAGTTCAAGATGTTGACCAAATGGTATTTTTGTAACTTCAAAGGGTTAATTACCATTCATTCAGGTTGAAGACTTGATACAAGATTTCCACTGTAATTCAAACACAGATAGAACCTATCTCCTCATTCAAGACCTTGAAGAAGTCTTTGAGCAACTCATCTCAGCCCGAGATGGAAAAGATATCGTTGGCTATCTCCTTTAATCACTCTCTCTTAAAAGCAAATAGCAACAGCAAGACATAGAATCCATGGATCGCATCTACAAGCGATTCACTGAAGACAAAACAATCCAATTAGCAAGAAACTCATATTTCCAAGAAAGGTATTTTTCCATATCTTCTCTTCTGATTCTTACCCCTTCAAATCAAGACCAATTCAAGACACACCAAAACAACTTCCGATATTGCAAAAACACAAGTTATCATATTTTGTTTCTCAGCATTTTCCAGTTGGTCGAAATAAACTCAGATTAAACCAAGCTAACAAAGCCAGTCCAAAGCAAGGTGATGATAATCCAGCTTTTGAAGCTGGTGACTTTGAGAGTCTCAGACATTGCAGTCCAAGATTTGAAACAAAAAGACTTAGACAACTGCAATCAACGCCTGACCATAGCATTATCGAAGAAAGATCAGCCAGCAAATTGGCTTACGAAGGAGTCAAAAGCAAAGTCCTCTCAGAATTATTAAACACACCAAAACTTCTTGAAAGAGACAATAATGAAGTTATTAGATCAGAGATCGATGATTTAGTGAGCAAAATCGTCCATGAATTCGAAGAGCATAGAATTGACCCTGCATTTAATTACCTCAATGAGCTCAAGAAATTCCAGGTTTCAGAAGAGGAAGATTTAGCATATTACAATAGCAAAATCCGTGAAAATGCTACTCTCTTTAACAATATTGAAACATATCAAAAAGAATGCCAAGATGTCTTGAAAGAACTTCATGATGAAGAAGTATTATATCTTGCTATCTATCATCAAATTTATTTCCAAGGGATATACTGTTGAAAGTGTGAAGAAGAATTTCATTATTAAATACAAGGCTGTCGCTGGAGAACAGCTTTCTTTAAAAATGGAAGGAGTTGTTGATGTTCCACTTTTCAATATGTTGGCTTTAATCTATGAAATGGAAGGATACACTTCATGGATGCCTTTCTGCACTGAAGCTAAGGAAGTAATTTTTTTTCTCTCCAATTTCATCTTTGAACACTATTTCTCAAGATAAAGAAAATGTCAAGAGCATCAAAAGCTTGTTATATTAAAGCAAGCCTGCCTCCACCAGTATCAGATAGAGAAGCATATGCTTACGGAATAGGATTTGACAGGTTAAAGGCCAATGGTTCCATCTTAATTGTGTCAAAGAGTATCCATAATGTAAAAATTGATCTCCAAGTTTTCGATTACTCATCACTTTAAAAAGGATAAATCGCTTTGCGAAAAGTTCAATGTTCAAATTCCCACTCAAAGCAAGCTAGTCAGAATGGATATCGCATATATGGGTGGAGAATTTTATCCTATCGGCAGAAATAAAATTAAAATCAATATTGTTACCAAAATGGACCCTAAAATCAAATTTATCCCTCTCATGCTCCTCAATTGGATTACCAGAAAAGCAGCACAATTTTTACTTGAAAAGTTAGTTAAAAAAGCCACTAATTTCAAAGTAAATAACTGCATTTGTTTGAGTCTTATTTTATTAGGGAAGTTTATGGGAGAAAAAGATCCAAGAAGATAAAGAGTTTTACGGATGGCTGAGTCTCAAACTTGATGAATATTTGAAAAATCAAGAAGCCAATCAACAACAACAAGAGAAACCAGCTTTATAATCAGTACATTAACTTTATGATAACTCAAAAATACTTTGAGCCATAATAAAGTTAATGTATTATCCTCAAGAAATTAATTTATTTTGGTTATTGTATGAACTGGGAAACTCCTGTTTTTTCCCCTTCAAAAGTCAATTGTAATTATTGTTTTTTATTTATTATAAATCCCAGTTCATCTCATCTCATTCCATCAAAAAATTAAATCAGAAAAATTCTGAGGTTTACTGTTTTGCAAAAGTTTTAACCCAATTAATTAACCATACATTTGAAAAATTAAACAATCTTTTACCCACTGAATTAAAAGAACAAAGCTCTGGTTCCCTTCTTGAGATGAATAACATTGTTCAAAAATCCTTCTTTAAAGGTAATACCTTGCATCTTTGGTGTATCCTGATCTCTCTAAAGACTCTCTTGTTCAAAAACAAAAAAAAGGAGAATTTGAATTCATAAATCCAAGTGCATCCACCAAGTGTAATTCTCCTTTAGGCTCTGCCTCAGACACAAGCTCTGAGCCCACTCCAACCAACCGAGCAAAAAATTCCAAAAAGATTGCCACCAGTAGTAAATATCAAGTTTGCCCTAAAGAAAAATCTATGACCACATTCAAACAAGCCACCCAAGTCGTCGTCCAAAAGACAAACATTCACGGCAAAAGAGCTTCAGAAATCCAAGATTCTGACACTTCATCTGTTTCTTTGGGTATCACTAAAAAACAAAAAATCACTGTCCAGAGAGAAAAGGTTATTCCACAAAAACCTCAACCTGCCATTCTGACTCCTTTTGCCCCTCTTGATGGAACTTGTAAAGAGTAATATCTCCTTCCTGTGAATTTTAAAATAATCTTCTTACCCATAGATTGACTTCGTTTGTTGCTTTGGATTGCGAAATGGTAATGGTTGAAGGATACATTCACGAGCTTGCTCGTTGCTCAATTGTGGATTATAATGGCCATGTTTTGTTTGACGAGATGATTAAACCCAAAGGCAAAATCACCAATTATTTGACTTGGGTGAGTGGAATCACTCCTTCAAATTTAAAAGGTGCCAAGTCTTTTGATGATCATAAAACCGAAATTCTCGACATTCTCAAAGGACGAACTATCGTTGGGCATTCCCTGAAAAATGACTTTGAGGTCTTGAAACTTATTCTTTCTTGGAACCTAACCATGTGATAGGCATTAAAATTTTCTGTTCAAGAAAAAAATACAAGAGATCTTGCACATTTTAAATTGTTGAAAAAAGATCAAAAGATTCTTTCTCTGAAAAAGATGGTTTCAGAACATTTAGATATGGATATCCAAAATGGACAACACGATTCTGTAACTTTTACCGCAAATATTTCTCTCCTCTCATTCGCAAATTAGGTTGAGGATGCAAGAGCTGCAATGGCGATCTATAGAAAATTCGAGAAACAGTGGGAAGAACACATTAAACACTCCAATTATGGAATGGTTAGGACCCAATTTCTCTCTGATTTAAAAATGTTTACTCAAAAATAATCCATTTTTTATTGTATCTTTGTCTATACAAGCAAACATCTAATTTATTGTGAGTTTCATTGTATCTTTATATCCTTTTATCATTAAAAAACAGAGTTTTCTGTCAATCAACTGAAAATTGCTATTTAAATTTAATAATTAGCGAACATCCCTTCTTCATGGAGAAAGATAGTTTGACAGATTCCCAATTCGTAAAAACTCCAAATGGAGTAAGGAGTAAAAAATCTGCTTTTTGCAAGTTTTACAGGAGGGGCTGTTGCACCTTCACTGCAAGCGAATGTAAATTTGCTCATGGCGTTGATGATTACAATTTTGTGGGATTGAAACCAGAAAACTATAGAAGCAAAACTTTTCCTCCAAAAAATAAAAACAACACTTCAAAAAAGGTTGTTGTCCCAGCAAAAGACGAAGATGAAGAAGACGAAGAGCTCGATGCTGCTGCTGAGAATAAAAAAGAAAATGCCTCTGTGCCAAGCACAATCTACAAAAATTTCTATGAATACCAATTTCTGCTGAAGGAAAGAGGTGAAACAACAGAGATCTACTCTCAGGAAGTAATTAATGAAGATAAAGAGATAAGAGCTACCATCCGACGAAAACTCAACTTTGACTTACAAACAGGTCTTCTTGATGTGGTTTTTGAAAAATACAACACCAAAGCCCTCAAAAAATCTCTCGTAGAACAATACTTTCTTCATGCCAACTGGATGATTCGATGGAAATTCTTGCTGAGCAAAAATTACATCTATGAAATCAAGTCCTTCCCCAGCGAGCTCTACATTGCCAAACAATTGCCTCCCAAAGAATTTGATGAATATATGAAGGATTGTGTCATCAAGATTATCAAAGAAAAACAGCTCTTTGATCAACTGCCCATCAGCCCCACCATTATCATCAGACACTATTATCAATATCTGGGATCATTGGATCCACTTATGCCATCACACATTACTTATTTGAGACTTAGAGAATTCAAATCGATGGATGATTATTTAAATCATCTCCAAGATAATACTGACTTTGTGCAGAAACTCCTTGAAACCATGGGAAAAAATGAAAGTGATTTCCCAGAGGGTCTGAAAATTTTCGGTAATGTCTCTCAAGAAATCAAAGGACTCAAAGAGCAAATCAAAGTCATCATCCTTGAACTTCTTCAGTCATCTTCAACTGGGCTCATTTCACTTTCGGACTGTGAAAAGGCGATCGCTAAAAAATCTCTCCCAGCCGCAAAACATTATTTCAACAATCAGCCTCAACTTAGAAAAATCATCCTCAGCGTTTTGCTTGACAAAGAACTTGCAACCATAAATCTAGATTCAGAAATTTATGTGTTTTCCCCTGCTCACTTCCATAAAGTTGATCAAGCTCCTTTGACTGAGAACTTGCACAAACAAATTTACTCCAAATGTTCTCTTGGCCCAATTACTTCTTTAAAGCCTCTTGTCGAAAATCATACCAAACCAAGTCCTTTCTTGCTGAAAAGTCAAGAACCCATTGATGATCATCAACTTGATTTAAATAAAGTTGTCCTTGTGAATGACCAACAAAGCCTGGAATTAGCAATAAATTATTTTTCGGATAGTGATGTTGACCAAATCGGAGTTGATCTTGAAGGGTTACTCAAAGATAATATTCATATTGAATTGGTTCAATGTAGCTCAAAAGACAAAATCTTTATCTTTGATGTTTATTCGGTTTACCTTTCAGCTATTGATAGTTCTGACTCCCAGCCAGTCTATTTCAATCTCATCAAGTTTCTGAAAGAGCTTATGGAGGATCCTACCAAGTGTAAGATTTTTCATGATTGTCGACAAGACTCTGCTGCTCTCCACGCTTTTTTTAATATCTGTCCTTCAAATATTTTCGATCTCAGCGCAGTGTATATGTTGATCGAATACATCAAAAGATCTCTTGATAAAAAAGAAGATACTTTGATTTCTGAGGAAATCAAACTGCCTGGCTTAAATGAAATTTTAGAGAAGTACCAAGCAATACACGGGATCAATAAACTGAAAAATGTAATGAAAGAAAGATTTAGAAAGTTTCCTCGAGAGTATTTCCTTCAAAGGCCAATTGACCAAGAATTTTTTGTTTACTCTGCTAAAGATGTCGAAGATTTAGTTGAAATCAGACAAAAGATGCAGTCTACTCTTGGATCGCTTTTTCATAAATTTATTGGACAAACAATCACCGAAGATAAACTCGACTTCCTTTGCAAAAAAGTTTCCAAAATCTATTCTCAAAATGGTTGCTCTTCATTGAATAAATAAATTATTCTTCATAAATAAAGTTATTTTCAATTTTTTTTTCAATAATTATTGTTTTTGAAAACCTTGTTTTTGAAAAAAGCATAGTCAGAGAATTTGATTTGAGCGAAAAAAGGAATGAAATTTGGTGGAAAAACTCTCTTCAAAAAATGCGGAATATTTTCTGGATGCACTGAAAATGAGAAAAATGTTTTTCAGTTCAAGATTTTCACTCAGCTTTTTCTCGAATTTTGAATTTTCTTCTTCAACTAAGAAAGAAAAAACTTGTCTCCCATCAAACTTCCCTTGACAAGATTCACCTTTTTGAAAGATTTTTCAATCAATATTTTTTTCTGTGAGCAGTTTTCTAAAATCTGATCTGATTATTTTTTCTCTTTTTTTTCAAACGAGAAAAACTGTATTTTTCACTCTCTGAGAATCCTTCTGAGGGAAAAAACTTTGCACGATTTCGGTATCACCAACTGCTAAAGTCAAAAAAAAAAACAGAATCTCTGGCAAAATGTCCGGAATGTCCATTTTTGAAACATTAAATCGGATAAAAGAAAAAAAAAAGAGTTTCTGAAATATTTTTCAAACAAAACATTTTTCTATTAGAAATAACATAATTTTCTTCAAGAGGAAAAATTTGAAAAATGTCTTAAAGAGGCCGAGAAATTAAAACTTATTAAGTATTTGCTTTTTGACAGCCAACGAAATTTTTTCTCCGAATGCCTGAAATTCCAAGATCCGTTTTTGCAAGATGCTACTAGTGAAGGCCCTGAAACGCTGAAAAAAATTGTTTTCAGAAAAAATTTTACCCGAAAGGAAAAATTCATCTAAACTTTAATTCCCTAATTTTTATCACCAAAAAGATGAAAGAAGTCTCAATTTGAAGATGAGTTTCCCAAAAAGAGGGACATTTTGGAGTTGGACACAGTATTTTGAGGGATTTTTCACCTTTTAGGCATTTGGACCGACGAAGATTTGAAAATTCGGACAAATAAATTTTCAGGGAAAGCTTTTCTGGCCATACCTTTTTCAATTTTTCTCGTTGTTCAGTCAAGTTTTTTCTTCATCAGATTATTATTCATAAACTATTTTATAAACATCATAAA
>Ga0182738_1005090_pt1 | contig 14202 bp, 11 predicted proteins | sample eDN5th30CBELigMG_FD_128876 | JGI IMG/M metagenome (GOLD analysis project Ga0182738, IMG submission 128876) | Enriched Miracle-Growth compost microbial communities from Emeryville, California, USA - eDNA 5th pass 30_C BE-Lig MG (version 2)... ...
CACAGCCGCCTCAAAAGTACTTTTACGCACCGCGTCACAATCGAATTGCAACAACTGGCAAACCTGCGAGGGCGTTTATCCGCGCTCAATCCCACTCGCGTTTTGGAGCGCGGTTATGCGTTGGTGCGCGATGAAAACGGCCATTTAGTCACCAGCGCCGCAGCGGGCGCGGAGCAAAAAGTACTTTCGGTGATTTTCCATGACGGAGAAATCCAAACCGAAGTGCGAAATTAATCATCTAATCCCAACCCATCGAGAATTCGCGGGACGCATTTTTCCACTCGCGCCTCCCGCGTCTTCGATTGTTTGGCGCCGGAAAAATACAGCAGATATCCGCGCTGCCGGCCCGGTGTCAATGCCTCAAACGCGGCTTTGAGAGGCGGGAACTCCGCCAGTTTATTGTTAAATTCTTCAGGAACAGCGAATTCATTCGTCTTTTTAAACTCCACTTCCAGCCCCATTTTCTCCACTTCTATCGCTTCTTTCACATAGGCTTTAATGGCGGATTCCAACTGTTCGATTTCGTGCAGATTGGCAAAACGGATTTGCCGTGCCGATTGCACATTTTCGGTTTGTTGAATGAGAATCTTTTTCGGATCTTTTAACAACGCGCCTTTCATAAAAAGCAGCGCGCAATAGGCGTTAAAAGTATGGATCAATACGATATTATTTTTATTCAGCGTGTAACACGGCTTGCCCCATTTTAATTCTTCGGTCAGCCCACAATCAAGAATGATTGTTCGCAATTTTCGGATTTCTTTCTGCCATTTTCCGGCTTTGTTGAAATACCAATCCACGTCGGAATTTGCTTTTTTCATTTATCAATCACCTGGATTAATTTTCTCTCCGCCGGACGGAAATACCACGAGAACACAGTCAACAGCAGCAATAAAAATGCCGGAAATATTTCGCCTAACGGATCGCCCACGGCGACGTGCGAATAGATCGCGCCTGTCATGATGAAAAAGAATCCGGCATACGCCCATTCTTTCACCAAGGGAAATTTCGGAACGAGCACCGCCACCGCTCCCAGCAATTTCCAGATGCCCAGCAACAGCAGCAGATAAACCGGATATCCCAAATGGTGCATCATGTCCATCGCGCCCGGCGAGGCTTTTAATTTTAATATCTGCGCAATGCCGGTGGACACCATTCCCAGCGCCAGCCACAGCGTCACGATCCAGTAAATAATTAGATTTCTCATGATGTTTTACCAGCAAATTTTTGGAGGCGGTTATGCGCGTTGTTAATACCTTTCACGAATTGCAATTTAAATAGCTCGTCTCTTTGCTCAACGGATTCATAAATTACATGCATCGTTAATTTGCTGGTTGTCTCCGTCAGTTTTTCAAATTCATAGATTTCCAGTTGCACACCTAAAGACATCGTTGTCATTTCGAATGTCCGGATAATTTTACGATTTGGAGTAAATTCATGAATTACTCCATGCGCCTGAAAAATGGTGTTGCCTTGCGCATCTGATACTTCCAACAGATAATTACCATACTTTTTACTTTCCAATTTCAGCACTTTGGCGCCGACCCATTGTTCCACAATATCCGGTTCGACATAAGCCTGAAAAAGTACTTCCAACGGCAAATCAAATTCGCGTGTAATCACTAAATCCTGCTTGCCGTCCTGCGCGGTGACATTGGTTTTGCGTTCCATAATTCTCCTATTGACGTTTTTTCATTACGGCTTCTAATTTATTAAATCGGTCATCCCACATTTTACGGAATGGTTCGATAAAGTCATCTATTTCTTTCATCTTTTGTGCGTTGAGCTGATAATAAATTTCCCGCCCATTTTGCTCTTTGGTGACGAGTTCACTTTCCGAGAGAATGCGGATATGTTTGGAAACGGCCTGACGGCTGCTGTCAAAATGATCCGCGATGGCGTTGGGCGTCATCGCCTGAAAAGCGATCAATGCCAAAATTGCCCGGCGCGTCGGATGCGCAATGGCTTGAAAAATATCTCTACTTATTTCCTGCTCCCGAATCCGCAACTTCATGGTTGCAAGTATATGCGAAACTATTTGGTTGCGCAATATGATTTACAACAAATATCCATGCTGTCTTGTAAACTACTCTGCATCAATGGCTACAGAAAAAACACCTGAATTGAGTTTTGAAGATCGCATTAACGAGCTGGAAAATGTAGTGGCGCAACTGGAAAGTGGCAATTTGCCGCTGGAGGCCTCATTGCAATTGGCGCAGCGCGGCCAGGAACTTTCGGCGCAATGCGAAGAATTGTTAAAGGATGCGGAATTGAAATTGGAAAAACTTTCCGCTGCGAAAGAGGTGCAACCGCGGGAAGATTTGTTTGCGGGGAAATGATGCATCTTCAATGAATCGAGTGGGGGCAGGCCTCCGTGCCTGCTTATCAAATGTCAGCTTGCTGACTCTTTATTGTAAAAACGGCAATAGGGAATGAATCCTATTTAAGCAGGCACGGAGGCCTGCCCCCACTCATTCTTACTACTAACCTTTAATAATATGACACAACCGGAAGAAATTCAATGGCGTGTATCGCCAGATATTATCGAAGAAGCGCTGCGAAAAGTACTTTTAGTGGATTGCGGCGGCAGCCGTGAATTGGCGCAATTATCGGAGGCCATGCAATATGCTGTTTTGGGCGGTGGCAAGCGGCTGCGCGCGCAACTGGTGATCGAAGCCGCCGGCGCGGTTTGCGACTTCGCTAAAAGTACTTTTACGCCCGAAGAATATCTGCCCACCGCCTGCGCCATCGAGCTGATTCATGCCTATTCGCTGGTGCATGACGATTTGCCGGCGATGGATGATTCCGATCTGCGGCGCGGGCGGCCCAGTTGCCATAAGAAATTTGGTGAGGCGCAGGCGATTCTAGCGGGCGATGGATTATTGAATCTGGCGTACGAAGTACTTTTACAAAGCGCCAAAAGTACTTTTGCATTGCAGGCCGCAAAAGTACTTTCAGAAGCCGCCGGGCGCATCGGCATGGTGGGCGGGCAATATGAAGATATCTGCTGGAGCGGCAACGCGGATTTGCAAATTGACGCCGCGCCGCTTCTGGCAATGCAGGCGCGCAAAACCGGCGCGTTGATTCGCGCCGCCGTGGAATGTGGCGCGATTCTGGCTCAGGCCACGGATGAACAACATCAACAATTGCGGCAATATGGCATTCATCTGGGCGAGGCCTTTCAATTGCGCGATGATGTGCTGGATGTGGAAGGCGATCCGGCGCTGACCGGTAAGGAATCGACCGATGATGCGAACAACAAATTGACCGCGCCGTCGGTATTGGGGCTGGAACAAACCAAGCAGCGCGCGCAACAATCCTGCGCGGCGGCGCTAGCTTGTCTGGAAAATTGGGGCGAAGCGGCACAGACCTTGCGGCAGCTCGCGCAATTTGCCGTTACAAGAAATAAATAACCGGGGTTGCTTCCCATCAACGTCATTCCGGCGTAGGCTGGAACTCAGCGCTTCGGCTCCGCTCAGCGACCTTTCCCTGAGCGGAGCCAAAGGGAAAAGTACTTTTGCCACCACAATTCCGGCCTGCACCGGAATGACGGGACAGTTTGCGCCACAATAATGCCCTTATTTTTTGGTATCCTTAAATACACATAATGGGACTTTTGCAAACCATCAATTCTCCGGCGGATGTCAAGAAGCTGGAATTAAATCAGCTTCCCGGCCTGGCCGGCGAAGTGCGCCGGTATATCATCGACACCATCGCCCAGACCGGCGGGCATTTTGGCGGGCCGCTGGGCTGCGTGGAAATTTGTATCGCGCTGCATTACGTGCTGAATTCGCCGCAGGATAAAATCGTGTGGGACGTGGGATATCAGGCCTATGCGCACAAAATTCTCACCGGCCGCCGCGAGCAATTTTCCACATTGCGGCAATGGGAAGGCGTGGCGCCGTTTCCACGCGTGGAAGAATCGCCGCACGACACCACCAATCCCGGCCACGGATCCACTTCTATTTCCGCGGCGCTGGGTTATGCCGTGGCGCGCGATCAACGCGGCGACGATGAAACCGTGGTGGCGGTCATCGGAGACGGTTCCATCGTGGGCGGCCTGGCGCAGGAAGGGCTGCATCAGGCGGGCCATCTGGGCAGCAATCTGATCATTCTGCTCAATGATAACGAGATGGGAATTAGCAATAATTTCTCCTCCATGGCCAAATATCTGCAACGCCTGCGCACCGATTCGGCCTATCTGCACGCGCGCAATAATCTGGAAGAAATGCTGCGCAAACTGCCCGGTGGCGAATTAATGCTCGAAGCCGGACAAAAAGTGAAAGCTGGCGTCAAGACAATGGTGTTGCCGGGCATGTGGTTTGAGGAATTGGGATTGCGTTATTTGGGTCCCATCAACGGCCATTCCATCAACGATATGATAACCGCGCTCAAAACTGCGCGTGCCTGGGGCGGGCCGGTCTTGTTGCATGTGGAAACGGTGAAAGGCAAAGGATTTGAAAAGGCTGAAGCCAAAGCCGGGCAAATCAAATGGCACGCCGCTACGCCGGCCGATCTGGCGCCGCAGAATGGCACGCCGGCGACGGTGAAAAAAGCGCCTACCTACACACAGGTTTTTTCCGACGCGCTGATTGAATTGGCTGCCGAAAACGAAAAGCTAATTGCCATCACCGCTGCCATGCCGGGCGGCACCGGCATCGATCAATTCATCGAGAAATATCCGAAACGCGGGTTCGATGTCGGCATGATCGAAGAACATGCTGTCACCTTTGCCAGCGGTCTGGCGCTGGGCGGATTGCATCCCGTGGTTGCGATTTATTCAACGTTTTTGCAGCGCTCCTTTGATCAAATTATTCATGACGTTTGCCAGGTAAAAAATGGATTGCCGGTCACCTTTGCGCTGGATCGCGGCGGCCTGGTGGGCGAAGACGGCGCCACCCATCAGGGTGTTTTTGATCTGACGTATTTGCGCTGCATTCCGCACATGACAATAATGGCGCCGCGCGATGAGGATCAATTGCGCCACATGCTCAAAACCAGCACGGAAATGGATGCGCCATCGGCCATCCGTTATCCGCGCGGCAGCGGCATTGGCGTGCCGATTGACGGCCCCATGCAAACCATTCCCATCGGCAAAGGCGAATTGCTGCTGGGGCAGGAACACGACGAACTCGATCTGTCCATCATCGCCATCGGCTATTCGGTGCATGAAGCGCTGGCCGCCGCCAAAACGCTGGCAGCCGAAGGAACGCGCGTGGCCGTCTTCGACGCGCGTTTTGTGAAGCCGCTGGACGAAACCGCCATTTGCGAACTGGCGCGCCGTTCCCGCCGTTTTATGACGGTGGAAGAGAACATGATTCAGGGCGGTTTTGGCTCGGCGGTTTTGGAACTCCTGCACCGCCATGATATTCTATTACCGGTGCATTTAACCGGCGTGCCCGATCACTTTATTCATCACGGTGCGCAGAAAATTCAACGCGCCGATTTAGGCCTGGATGCCGAGGGGCTATTAGCCATCATGCGTGATTTCATTGCGCCCTCCGGCGGATCCGGCACTCATTCAAAAGTACTTTTGAACCAATCATGAAAAAGCATCTCTTTTTAATTCTGGCTCCCGCTTGCACATTGTTCTTCATTGGCAATGGCGTGGCACAGGTCGCAACCCCCGTGTTACCCAAAACCACCCAGAAGAAAGCACCCGAAGCTCCCAAGCAACCCACCCAGCCGCCAACCGAAGCGCCCGCAAAAGCCCCCGCCACCACACCAGCCACCAATGAGCCTTCGCACATTCAAGAAGCCACTAATGCCTATAACGCCGGCATCAAGGCACTGGGGAACAACGATCTCACCAACGCCGCGGTTCATTTTGAAAAAGCGGTGCAGCTTTCTCCCAATGATGCCAATGCCAATCTCTATCTGGGCTATGTGCGGCTGAAGCAGCAAGACTGGAAAAAAGCTGTCACCGCGCTGGAGAAGGCCAAAAGTAATATCAATTCGCTGGATGATTCGCTTCGCCCCATTCTCTGGAACAACCTCGGATTGGCCTATGCCAAAACCGACCGGCCCGATGACGCCCTGAAAGCCTATAACGAAGCACTGAAGCTGAAGTCCGATTATGTCGATGCGCGATACAACCTCGCTTTTGCGCAACTGGCTAAAAAAGATTACAAAAACGCGCTGACGAATTTGCTGCCCCTGCGCAATGTCAATACCGATGACAAGGCTTTCCAGACCACGGTTTACAACGGCATCGCCACCGCTTATCAGGGTTTAAACGACTGGAGCAACGCGCTGGGCGCTTATCGCAAAGTGGTGCAACTGAATGTCAATGACGTGGACAGCCGTTTTAATTTTGCTCTTGCCCTCAAAAATGCCGGACGCACCAGTGAAGCCATCGGACAATTGCAAACGCTGTTGAAGTTGCGTTCCACTTACACTCCGGCGATTTCGCTGCTGGGTGATATTTATCTCAGCCAGCGCAAATGGGGCGATGCCGCGAAAGCATTCGAGCAATATACCAAAGTGGCGCCGGATGAGTTTAATGGCTGGTTCAATCTTGGCGTAGCCTATGACCATGCCGCGAGTTTCGATAACGCACTGGCCGCATACGCGAAAGCCGAAACCATTAATCCCAAAGACGCCTCCGTGAAAAACAACATTGGCCGTATCTATTTCAAACGCGAGAAATATGATGACGCCGCAGCCAAATTACAGGAAGCCTTAAAGCTCAATCCCGATTTCGATGATGCGCGCTTAAACCTGGGGCTGGTGTTAATGGCGCAGGAAAAATGGCCGGATGCCGCCGCGCAATGGAAGATATATTTGACTACGCTGCGCGATCAACTGGCAGCGCCCGATGTCACTGCCGCAGAAAAGAAGAGTATCGCAGCGCGCGGCGCCGATGCCCACAGCGCGCTGGCTCTTTGCTATATGCAGGATGGATTATACGCGGATGCGCGCGACCAGTATAAAAAACTCTTGATCGCACAGCCCAAAAACGAAGACGCCAAAATTAATCTGGCGCTGTGCTATTATCACACGCGCAACTTCACGGAATCGATCAAGCTGAACCGCGAAGTCATTGCCGCCAACCCCAAAAGCGCCATCGCCTATAATAACCTCGGCGTAGCGCTGGAAGGCATGAATCGCATTGGCGAAGCGGTGGATAATTATCAGAAAGCCGTTGAAATCGATCCCAATTACAGCGATGCCAAAAGCAATCTGGCCCGCCTCGACGCCAAAACCGCAACCAGCTAGGCGGGGAGCAATTAGCCGTAAATAAAAGTACTTTTAGAGAGGAGGATTAGGGGATTTTTGAATGTCAGTATTCTCTCAAAGTACTTTTTGAACGTGTTGGTTTTTAAATCCCCCTGTCTCCCCCTTTAAAAAGGGGAAATTACCTTGCAGCATTCCCACTTATGATCAAATCCATCGGCATCGTAGCGACCACTGGCAAACCGCAGGTATTGGAACTTTCCCAGCGTCTCATTGAGCTTGCTCAACCGCACGGGATAAAAGTACTTTTACAGGAAGATTGCGCCATTGCATTGGGGCGCAAAGACCTGGCCGGCACTCTGGAAAAGGAACTGGCCACATGCGATGTGCTGATCACGCTGGGCGGCGATGGCCGCGTGTTGCAGGCGGCACGCGTGGCGGCTCCTCTGGGCAAGCCGGTGTTATCGGTGGATCTGGGCACGCTGGGATTTCTGGCCGCGGTGAAACCGGAAGATATCGACGCAGCATTCGAAGACCTGCGGCAGGAAAAGTACTTTATCGTGGAGCGCTTAATGCTACAGGCCGAAGTGCTGCGCCAGGACAAAGTGATCTTTTCCGGCCTGCTGGGCCTCAATGATGCCGTTGTAGCCAAAAGCGCCTTAGCGCGCATTCTGCGTTTATCAATTACCGTGCACGATGATCTGGTGGCGCAAACGCGCGCGGACGGCCTGGTGATTTCCACCCCCACGGGTTCCACCGCTTACGCCTTATCCGCAGGCGGCCCCATCGTACATCCGGATGTGCCGCTTTTTCTGCTCTGCCCCATCTGCGCGCATTCGCTGACACAGCGCCCTTTTGCGGTTTCCTCCAACGAAGTCATCGAAGTGCGCACCGAATGGGAAGGCGATGAAGTCGCCGAAGGCGAACTCGAAGTCATGCTCACCATCGACGGCCAGGTCGGCGTGCCCTTGCGCATGGGCGACGTGGTGCGCGTGCAAAAATCACCGCACCGCGCGCGCCTGATGCGTTTCGATGAAGAAAGTTTCTATGCCCGGTTGCGGATGAAAATGGGCTGGCAGTAATTCATTGGTGCAACAAAAGTACTTTTAGGGCTGGATGCTGGATTTGAAAATCCCCCTGGCCCCCTTGTAACCCGAATAATTCACAACCATTGATATATAGTCAACAAAAACCAGTGGGGGCAGGCCTCCGTGCCTGCTCATAATTCGCCGGCTTGCCAGCTCTCTATTGTAAACAGCAATAAGGAATTATTTTTGTTTAAGCAGGCACGGAGGCCTGCCCCCACTGCTCTCTATATGTTGCATTAACAGGATTGTGAGTTATCCGGGTTAAAAAGGGGGATTTACTTTGTGGCAATTTTTGCTGCCCAATTCCCGCTGTAATGATAGAATTTGACAGGTATAAAAGTACTTTTTCTTCCCATGCTGCAAGAACTTGCCATCAGCAATCTGGCGTTAATTGATCAATTGGAAGTGTCCTGCCGCAGCGGGCTCAATGTGCTGACCGGCGAAACCGGCGCGGGCAAATCCATTTTGATGCAGGCGCTGGCTTTGTTGCTGGGCGACCGCGCGGATATGGACAAGCTGGGGCGTGATGGCGAGAAGAGCCGCAAAACGCTGGTGGAAGGTTCCTTTGATCTCGCCCAGGCTCCGCTGGCGCATCATTTTTTAACCGAACAGGATATCCCCGTCGAAGACCATCAACTGCTGATTTCGCGGGAGCTGAGCGCCGATGGCCGCAATAAAATTCGCATCAACGGACGGCTTGCCACGGTCGGCGTGTTGCGCGAATTGGGCCGCTTATTAGTCGATTTACACGGCCAGCACGATCATCAACGATTGCTGCAAATCGAAACGCATGGGGAATTTCTGGATGCCTCTGGCGCCGCTCCTCACCGCGAACAGCTGGCCGCCACGCGCACCGCCTTCAGCCGCTGGAAAGAAGCGCAAACCCAACTGGATCAACTCACCGGAAACGCCCAGCAGCGCGCTCAGCGCCTGGACATGCTGTCTTTTCAAATTCAGGATATCGAAGAAGTGGCGCCACAGACTGGCGAAGAAAACACGCTCGCCGAAGAGCGCGAACGCTTGCTCAATTCCGAGAAATTGCGCGACGCCGCCGGACGCTGTGTCGCTGCATTGCAGGGCGATGACACCGGAAACGAGCCTGGCATTCTGGCCTTGCTGGGGCTGGCCATTAAGGCCGCCGACGAACTGGCGGCACATGACAGCCGCGTCGAGCAATGGGTCAACGAACTGCAAAACGCGCGTTATCCGCTGGAAGACGCGGCGGCCGAAGCGGCCGGATACCTCGATAATCTGGACGCCAGCCCGCAACGGTTAGAAGAAGTCGAAGCGCGCCTGCACGACCTGGGCCGCCTCAAACGCAAATACGGCGAAAGCATCGACGCGGTGCTGCAATATTACGAGGACATTTCCAAAGAAGTGGCCGAGCTGGGTATGGGCGATGAGGAAATAGAAGCGTTGCGCGCGCGTTGTGATAAGCTGTCGCGTGAATATGAATTGCTGGCAGGAAAATTATCGCGCTCACGCCGCCAGCTCAGCCAGCAATTAACGCGGGAAGTGATCGCTCAATTGCAAAGTCTGGCCATTCCCGGCGCGCAATTTGAAGTGGATTTCAAACGTCTCGAACATCCCACCGCCGACGGCGCGGATGCGATGGAGTTTCTCTTTTCTGCCAATCCCGGGATGCCTTTGCGGCCTCTTTCCAAAGTGGCCTCCGGCGGCGAAATCTCGCGGCTCATGCTGGCCTTACGCACAGTATTGGCACGCCACGACGGCGGCCAGGAAAGCCAGCGCATCCCCATTCTGGTCTTCGACGAAATCGACACCGGCATTGGCGGCGTTACCGCGGAAGCAGTGGGGGAAAAAATGAAAGAACTGGCAAAATCCTTTCAGGTCTTCTGCATCACTCACCTGCCCCAAATCGCCCGCCATGCTGATTACCACCTGCAAGTCGTCAAAGACAGCAAGGCCAACAGCACTCATGTCCAGGTGCAACCGCTCGAAGACGAAGCGCGCGTCCAGGAACTGGCCCGCATGATGGGCCACGAAAGTGATGCCAATTTAGAACACGCCCGCCAACTCTTGCAGGACGCCCAAAAAACCAGCAGAAAACGCGTTGTTAAAAAGACATCTTGATTGGAAGCCTCGATCTCTTTCATGAAAAGTACTTTTAATGAGATAAAACACCTTTCCTCATTCCCTCAACAAACGCCTCCGCCAACATCAACGTCCCGCTTCAGCGGTTACACTATAAAAGTACTTTTTCCTTCCTCTCAAAAGTACTTTTGCTATGCCATTAACTTTCATTCATACCGCCGACTGGCATTTGGGGTATATGTATCGGCGTCTGGGCGCGCGGGCGCGGGATTCGTATCAGTGGCGCTTTGATGCGGTGGAGCGGGTCTTTGATGTGGCGCAGCGCGAAACGGCGCAGTTTATTTTGGTGGCAGGCGATGTCTTTCACACGGCTTCACCGACGCGGGAAGTGCAATTGCAAGCAGCGGATGTGCTGCGTCAGACGCCTTGCCCCATCTATCTGATTCCGGGCAATCACGATCCCAACACCACCGCAGGCGTGTGGCGCAATTCTCCCTTTGCCAATGCTCTGACGGGGCATCCACTGGTGCATTTGTTGTTGCAGCAGGAAGCCGTCGCTATGGATGAATATCAAGCCACGCTTTTCCCCTGTCCTCTGCAACAGCACGACGCCACGGGCGATCCCACCGCGTGGATTCCCACGAAAGACACCTCTGATGGCTTTCGCATTGGGCTGGCACATGGCCAGTGGCGAGGTTACTTTGGCGCGATGGAAACGCCATCCACACATCCCATCGATCCGGCGCGCACGGATATTTGCCATTTGGATTATCTGGCCATGGGCGATTACCATTCCTACACACCGCCCGATCACGATGCCGCCGCGCGCCGCGCTTATTATAGTGGCACCCCCGAAGTCACGGCGCGGGACGAAGCGCGTTCAGGGCATGCGCTGCTGGTCAACATCGATGCACCGCAAAGCGTGCCGCAGGTGACGCCCTGCCCGACCGGCACATTGCAACTTTGCCACTGGGGTGAGATCACGCTGCAACCGCAAACGGCTTTATCCAGCCTGGAGCAACGATTCGCGGCGATTGACGATCCGGCAAACACCATTATCACCGGCACTTTGCGAGGTGTTTTGAGCCAAAAGGAATGCAGCGATTTTCAACAATGGCATAACGAATTACTGACGCGCGTGGCCGGCGTTGATCTGGATGTCGCGGGAATGCAAGCCCAACCTTCCGCCGCCGATTTTGAGGAATTAAATCCCGGCATGGCCGAACGCGCCATCTGGGAAATGCTGGATGCGCCCTTTGCCGATAATGCCCTGAAGGGAGATTACGCCGAAATTATCGCATCCTGGAGCCACGACGCCAGAGCGCGCCACGAGGCACAAATGTTGTTTTATCAATTACTCAACGATTCGCAGCCATGATTATTCGATCCATAGAACTGCAACACTGGCGCGGCATTCCCGCTTTCGGCTGTGAATTCGATCATGGCCTCAATATCCTGTATGGGCCGAATGAGGCCGGCAAATCGTCTGTGGTGGAAGCGCTGCACTGGGCACTTTTCCAGGATGTGGTGGGCGGCGGCAAAATTAAAAATGAGATCGAAGCCATCATTCCCGCTTTCGCGCCGGGAGAATCGCCTTCGGTAAAAGTACTTTTATCCTTCCCTTCCTGCGAAGCACTGGTGACCAAAAAGCTGGCGACGGAGGCCGCCGGGCGCGAATGCCTGATGGTGCTGCGTTATAACGATCAGCCGGATGCGCACTACGAACAAAGCCGGGCGCAGGAAATGCTCTGGCAATTGATGAGCAATGATGGCATTGCCACCAATGCACCGCAGGGATTAACGCCGGACGGAGACATCGTCTTTAGCAAGCAGGGCAAAAGTACTTTTTATGTGGAACAAGATATATCCGCCATGGTGCGCTCGGCGCTTGCCGATAATCCCTTAATCAATGCCGAAGGCGGTATTGCGCTTTCACCGCAGCTGGAAGCGATCCGTTTAAAAATACAAAAGTTATATAACGCGGAATTGGGAAAACGGCTCTCCGCAAACGCCACTGACACCGCGCGCAAACAATCGAACGCAGCCACCTTGCGCGATCAATTAGTTATCCTGGAAAAACGCATTGCATCGCAACACGATTTATTAAAATCCATCGATACCGACCGCCAACGCATTGATGCACTGGAGCCGCAATTGCAGCAGGCGCAGCAGCAATCGGAACAGTTCGCAAAAGATCACGAAACCCAATTACAATTGCAGCGCCAGCAGCAGCAGGCCGATCATTTCATTGCGGAAAAGACCGCCGAGTACACCACCGCGCAAACGGCACGTGATCAGTTGCAAGCGCAAGTGGAACAGATTGCGCGGCACCGTGAAACAGTTGCTACCGCGCAGAAAAAGATACAAGCCAATCAGCCGCTCTTGCATGCCGCACAGGAAAAAGTCAAGGCGCTGCAAGGCGCTATGGAGGAAGCGGAAAAACATCGTGCCAATTGCCAGCAACGCCAACGCGAAAAGTTATATGCCATGGAAGCATGGGCAAGCTGGCTGGAAGTGAAAGAAAAACAAACCACCAAAAACCACGCGCAACAGGTATATCAGCAATTACGTGAACTCGCGCAACAATGGCAAGCGGCGCGCGAGCAATTGCCGCATCCCGATAAAATTATCCAACTCTCACGCCTTTCCAACTGGCGCGAGCGCTATCGGGATATCATAGCTGAAGAGCAGCGGCTGGCGCATCAAATTCGTTTCGATATGAAATGGGAAAAGCCAGTGACGCTTAAATGGCGCGCCGACAATGGCGAATGGCAATGCGAGGAAATTCCTGCCAATACGCCTTTTAACCTGCGCGGTAAAAGTACTTTTGATCTACATCTGGAAGATCAGGGACGCATCAAAGTGATGACGCGCGACGATAAAGTCACACGTCATGACGCGCGGGGAATCGATGCCAAACGTCAGCAATTAAACCGCGAGATGGCCAAATATGGTTGCGATGAAATAGCATTGCCGAAAGGTTTCGATATGCTGGAAACGCAAATTGAACAGCAACAGCAATTGTTAAAAACCGTCGAGGCAGCGCGCACCGAATGGCTGGGCGCGGTGCGCGGCTGCAAGTTGATGAGCGGCGTTCCCACCGAAGATACGGCGGCGGTTTTATCGGCGCTCTATGGCAAGGTTCAGGAATGCACGGAAGAATGGCAACACGCCAAAAACGATGCGCGGCAATATGTCGATTTTTATCCCGAACAGGTGACGCCAGCAGTGGCCAATGAGGCGCGCCGCACCGCTATCCGCGAACGCCAGCAATGGGAGCAATCCGCTATCGCGGCCGATAAGGACTACGCGCAAAAGGCAGGATTATTTCATCAGGAAAAAGAGCAAACCGCGAAGCTGGAAAACGAACTGCGCAGCGATCAGGAAAAAGCCAACAACGCCGAATCCGAGTTGCGCCGCCTCTGCGCCGATGGGCAAAACGATGCCGTGCGAAATGAGCGTTTGAAGGAATCCACCGATCGATGGGTCTTGGCAGATGCCGCTTTAAAAGCGGCCAAAACTGCGCGCGCGCAACTGGGCGACGCCATCGACGAAACTGCCATTGCCACTCTGCAGGCGCAATTGCAGTGCGGCCGAGCTGAAATCCAATCGACCGAAAATGAATTGAGCGCCTGCCGGGCGCGCGTGGAATATCAATGCCACGACGATCCGCAAAACGCATTGGAACAGCTGGAATTTGAACGCGAGGAAATGACCGCGCAACTGGAGCGGGAGGAAACGCGGCTGCGAGGCATCGTATTGCTGCAATCAGCGCTCGAAACGCAGCGTTTACGTTTTGGTGATTCCATCGCCGCGCCGCTCAACGCACAACTTTCGCCATGGCTTTCCACCTTGCGCGGCAAAACCACGCGGGTGGAATTTGACA
>Ga0182738_1005091_pt1 | contig 14201 bp, 10 predicted proteins | sample eDN5th30CBELigMG_FD_128876 | JGI IMG/M metagenome (GOLD analysis project Ga0182738, IMG submission 128876) | Enriched Miracle-Growth compost microbial communities from Emeryville, California, USA - eDNA 5th pass 30_C BE-Lig MG (version 2)... ...
AATTATGGAATTTGATGCAATTAAAAATTTAATTTCAAGATTTTTTTTTTTCTTTTTCAAAAAAAAATTAATTAGGAAAATTCTAAAGAATAATTTGAATCGTTTGAAAGTTTTTAATTTTGAAAATTGAATATTTATTTTTAACTTGAACATTTTTGTTTATTTTGGAATTTTTCATTCTCACTTTTTTCAATCTAACAAGTAATGATACTAACAAGGTTTACACCATGATGAGTGATAAGGGACTCGATTAGTTATGTTTTATTTCAAATAAAAATGGTTCTTTTGAAATTAAATAATTCTTTATTGTTTAAAATCGAGTCTTGATTAAAATATAGTTTGTCAATTCGAAATAGACTGCGAATCTTAATTCGACGATAAAATTTAAACTTTTTGTTGCGCTCAGCGAATCTTGAAATTTCCACAATTTCTTTTTTGATCTCTAGTGAAAATACTTCTTTTATTCGTTTAGGATTTTGCTAAAAAGATGGTTGGGAATCTGTTTGTTGAAAATTGAGTTTAAAAAACTTTATTCATTCAAAATATTTTGGAAAAAAACTGATCGAAAGCATCAAACCGAGGTTGATAGTTTTGAGATAATTTGATACCATCAAATAAACCAAAATTTGATTTGACAATTTCTCAACCACTCAATTTAGGCTTTTTCAACCGGATCAATAGATTTCAAAAAACCAGAATCTCTTTGTTTTGGGTGATTGTTAAATTCTCCTCGTAATACGAAACGGATTATAATCAACTAAAATGCAAAAATTTCAAAGGTTTATTTCCCTTGCTTCCAAACAAAACCCAAAGTTTTTGAGCCCTTCCTTCCAAGGCTTTCAAGCTTCGAATTTCCAATGCCCTCAACAGAAAGCTTGGAGTTCATCTTTCTTCCGTAACTGGGATCAATATGGCAATCGCGTTGAGACAGTTTCTCATTTTCTTCAGATGGCAAATGAGCTTGATGGAAGGAATGATGTTCCAGGCGCTCTCCAATATTACACAAAAGCCTTGGAGAATCTGACTAGATACAGCACTTTACAAAGTATTTTGCCATCACATGAAGTGTCATTGATAGCTCACATCTACATGAGAAAAGGTTCAATTGAATATCAAGAAGGCAAGAATCAAGAAGCATTGCTTAGTTTTCAGAAAGCTCGAGATTTTTTTGCTCAATGTTCTGGTATGGAACTTTTGACTGCTGAATGCTTTGCCAATATTGGTTCTCTCCATTTGGAGTTGGGAAATTGCGAGACAGCGATTAAGAACCTTCAGATGTCATACTACATGTATGAAATGAGAAAAAGTGAAGAATATGTTGTGAAAACTGCTCATGCTTTAAGTCTTGCTTTTAGTAAGATTGGATGCCATGAAGAGTCAGTTCAATACTTGAAAAAGTGCATACAGATCAAGGTGAAGCTTTTGGGAGAAAAGCATAAGGATTGCGCAAACTTTTATATGCAAGCTGGTGAAGCAATGATGAGCGCAAAGAGATACAAAGAAGCCTTGGAGTCTTTCAAGAAAGCTTTGCAAATAAAAGTTGAATTAGTTGGCCCTAAACACCCTGACATCAGTAAATGCTATTCTCAAATGGGATTTGCATATTCAGCACTTGGAAAATCAGAAGATGCGTTGCAAAGTTTTATGACAAGTCTTTGGATCAAGCAAAAAAGTTTGGGAAATGGCAGTAAAGCCGTCTTGGAAGAGCACATTAACATTGGAAATTTGCATTTCAAGATTGGTGCGTTCGAAAAGGCGTTAGAATCGTTCGAAACTGCTTTAAAAATTTGCAATAAGAGCAAGATGTTCGAGAGGAGTGCCTTCATCCATTATAAGTTGGGTTCAGTTTATTTGAAACTCGATGAGCCGAATGCTGCAATTAAGCGATTAGAAGAAGGCTTAAAAATCAAGAATAAGAGATTGGGATTAGATGAAGAGCCATCTCTTGCTGAGTTTTACGAAATGTTTGGTCTGACTTATTTTAACATGAGAAAATTCGATAAAGCAAAGCAGTTTTACACTGACTCTTTGAGAATCTATATTCAAGAAAATGGAAAGGAAAGTGAAGAAGCAATTCGATTGTACACTAGTTTGGGGTTGACAGAATCATTTTTAAATAACCACGAATTATCGATGGAAAATTATGAGCACGCTTTAAAAGGTCAAATTGCCGCTCTTGGGGAAAAACATTATAAGCTTGGGTACACATATCATCATATAGCGAATTTGTATTATGAGAAGAAGAATTTTGAGAAGGCTGTAGAATTTTACAATAAAGCTATTGATTCTTTGGCTGGTGAGGTAAATTCTGACAATGTTGATTTTATGGAAATTCATATTGATACGGCCTTTGCCTTCAGAGAGATGAAAAAGTTTGAAGAAGCAATTCAGAATTTTGAACAAGCGATGCATATTGCAATTCAAAACTTTGGTATTGGATACTATAAAGTAACAAAAATCAAAAAGGAATTACAAATCCTCTATAAAAAAGAAGGGAAGTTTGAACAACTCGAAAAATTACAACGTCTCCTCGGTTTTTAGATTAAGAAAATATTTCGAAATTATGTGAATCTGGTATATTGAATTAAATTGAATATCTATCTATATGATTTTTTAAAGTCGTATTATCAATATGAAAATTTGGTGGCAATTCGCAAAAGAGAAATTTCCTCAAAGACAGATGTAACTTAAATACTAAGAAAATAATTTAATTCATTAGACAGAGGATTAGCAGAGACGAATTATTAGAAATAAAACTCATTCATTCATCCTACAGAGAAAAATGTTTGACAAGAATAACTCTGTTTTTGTAGAATATTGTGTGGACTGTTCTGTCCATGCTTGGTGTACAAAGCATGATGAAGATAAATACAAGCAGTTTTTCAAAAACGGTGGGTCTTTTTCTATGAAATGAGACTAATGGCGTAAAAATAGTGAAGGATGCAATAGAGTCAGAATTCGAAGACATTCAAGTTTATGGAAACCGAAGTCCTTTAAGTAAATCCACGCGATATTGAATAAATAACTGACTGTTCTAAGATGGAAGACAAAGAAATCCCACTCTGGGTGCATTTGAGGTGGTTTTTAGAGGATTTGTAATTTAAGGCTCAGTGAGGGCATTTTGAATAACAACGTATTAGGTGATATTCTCAAAGTTAAAGACAGGGCTATGGCCAACAAGAGATGTGATTTTTGACAGAATGCAACTCGTAGCGAATGGTCAAACCTCAAATGGTACTGATGAAGAAATGTTATTCCTTATTTTGATTGAAAAGATGAAATTATCTGGCCATATCAAGAGAAGAAGCAATCAAATAATCAATCAAGGAGGACATTATCGACTGATCCGACAGTCCGTAGAAGACTTGCTTCAAAACATCAAATCAATGGAACTGATTATTCAAGTTATAATGAATATGAAGCAGCTGAAAAGAGCACAATCCAGGATTTGGATCAGAGAAATATGAGAGATTTTTCAACAATAGAAGCAAGAAGAGGTAGTCAAGGAAACAAGATGATCAGTTTACCAAGTAGAATATCGGATTAAAGTCTTACTAAGATGATGAATTTAGGTGTGAATAAAGGATTCCCAAAAAGAGAATCGCCATCGCCCTTGAAAGCAAGGATTGTAGAAGCTCGTTCAAATTCTCTGGGAAGACCACCACTTGATTATGAAATGGCAATCAGGACGAATTACGAGCAGAATAGAATGACCATTGAACGGGATTATCCATGTAAACAATATGATTTTGAGAATGTGAATAATAATGGTATTTAGCTAAAGACTCCATCACACAGACCGGAGAATCATTAAAAATGTCGAATATGAAGTTGGATCCTCCTCGTGCGAATAGTTTATTTTTATTGGGATTGAAAAATATTAATGAGGAGTAGTTGTTTATCCAAATCAAGATAGAAGACATAGTGATGTCCCTCCAGCTTCAAAAAAAAGTAGTTTATTCAGAGATGAGAGCTCAGAGAGTATTGAAAAAGGTTGAAAGTACTTTGAGGGTTTCTTCTTAATTTTTGTTTTAGGAAATAAAAGTCCAATGAAAAAATCCCCTTTAATGGAACAATATCAAGATGATTTGGAAAGAATGTATGGCGAACCTGGTAATTCTTAGGAAATGTTTCAAAATGACAATGACTAGCGAAACCAAAGAAATATTCTGACTCTGATTTTTCAAGTTATCAGGTGTTGAAAACAGATGAAAGTGAGCATGGCGGCAGCCATCCAGTCATCCTGGCACATGTTCATAATTTGCACAAGGTTGCCTGGCCAAATGGATCAGATGCTCAGCATTATTCTCAAATGGCCTATAACTCAAATAATCCCAAACCCTCATTGATAAAGTTAAACAGCATAGGCATAGGACAAAATAATTTGTATCCGACCACCCAATTTAGTCAAAAACAGTAATATTATTTTGAGATTGTTGTTTGGTTAACTTTGTTGTGAAAAGGTTGAAGAATTCTGAAAGTCCTTATAAAACAAAAGTCTCTGAAACAAGTGAGAATAATGTGAGTTTTTTTTTAGAAAAATTCTCAATGATTTCTTGTAGGAGAAAAGTATGAGATTAAGTTCTTCTCCTCCAAGCTTTAAGGAGGCTCAGATTGCCCATCAAGCTCAAAAACTCGGAAACATATTGTTTCCTTTACAAAAAGTCAGTCATATTAGAGTTCCAAAAGAAGGAGTTTCAAAGAAGGTAAGGAAATTTTTTTCTCGTAGAAATTAATTTTCAGAAAATTACACTTGAAGGAGATAAAGAGAAAGATTGCAAATTTACGATTCAAACAAATATGGTCGATATTCTTTCGATGACCACATATGAGATTGTTGTTCCAAAAGGTGCATTATTCAAGATTCCTCTCAAGTTTGTAAGCAAAGGCGAAGAAAAAACTCGAGGATGTTTGATATATGTTTTCAAAGATGACAAACCCTGGTTAAAAATCCTCGTTGAAATCAGTACCGTCTAACAATTTACAACGATTTTTTGTCTTGGAGACAAACAGTTTTGATAATCAAAAATTTTTTTGAATGTTTTTAATGTATTTTATTTTTGATGTAAGGTTTGTTTTTATTACTTTGATCTAAAATCATATGTACAAAGTCTTACTTATCAAGTAGTTTTCACCAGTAATTTTCCTAAGTCTAAATTAAGTTTAGCTAAATTTTGACGAAAGTTTGACTAAAACTTTTTGACACCTTTAGACAAAATTTCAGAAAGGCCTCTTTTCCAACAAACAAAAAAATGTTCATAAAATCTTTATAAACTCACTTTATTCTTTAAAAGTTGGAAACAAGCATATAGAGGTTGAAAATCAATTTTTATTCAAGTTACGGAAAGCATTAATGGTTATACCTTCCATCTGGCCTCTACATTTTGATATCTTCCCAGTCAAATATATCATCAGAAGACCTTGGAGCCTCCCCACTCAACTAATTCCTGAAATCAGTCTTGATCCTCTTCATCGAGCTGAATCCTCTCTAAATTTCTGCATTGGCTGTGGGCAAAGTGGCATAAACTCACCTTCCCTTTTTCTTGATATGAAACTCTTCAAATTTGAAAATTTCTAATCCTTCCATTCTCTACGAAAAAATTTTTGGAAAATGAAATTCTGACTGAAAGTCTAGAACCTTAGGGAAATCACTGGTTTTCACTTTAATTAAATTATTTGGAGAGGTTTAATTTTGTGGTTTAAAATTATTTTGATGGAAAATTTTTTTGTCCAAACAAACACTAAAAAAATTATGTATGATATGGAGTGAAATATACGAAAATTAGAGTTTTCAAAAAAGGCTTTAAAAAAGTACAGTTTTCTTATTTGTGGGAGGTATGTAATCTTTCTCTTTGGGTATAAGAGGATGTTTTGAAAGCTGCGAAATCATCCTTTATATGAGACTTTCGTCGATCTTTTTTGAATTGTGCCAAAAATGCTTGCTGTCTTCTTTTAATGTCAGCATTTGCAACATTTTCAGTTGCGTCTTGAAGGTGATCAAATTTTGGTATGTATGACAATCTATCTGATGACTGTTGATTCCTGGTAGTTTTGATAACCCTCATTGGAGCTTCTGTTTTCATATCATAATAAAAATCTATTTTGTTGAGTTGTCCAACTTTATCCAATTTTTTGAGGACTAATTTCTTTTTCTTTGTTTTCTTGGATAAGGCGTTTTCTTCTTTGTTTTGGTCGCCACTTTCATGAGGGCCGATTACATTAAAGTAGTTCTGATAAACCCCACCACTTTGCGGAGGCTGAGATTCTTGAGGCTTTGAGTTTTCTTCACTGGTAATTGTGTTCAGATAATCATCTAGTTTTTTGTCTTGAGTTGAAAATTTGGATTTGTTCACAAAGAAAACGATTTTTCTTGGTTCTCTTGTGGTTTTGGGAGTTCTGAGGAGCATTTTGGCGATATTATCTTCAATAGGGACAGGTTCTTCATCTGAGACGTCGCTTTTTGCATCAGGGCTAGTTTCAGTCAATCGAGCTTCTCTTTTATTTTTGGCACTGGTTTCTTCTTGTTCGCGAATTTGGTTTTTAAAGTTTTCAATTTCTGTTCTCATGTTGGCTCTTTGGAGCAAGAAGTTTGGGTCGTTTTTCCAGAAATCCTTGGTTTTTGTGCGTACTGTTTTAACTTGCTGAATTTTGGCGACTTGTTTGTTGTATTCTGTTTCGGTATTTTGGACTTGCTTTTCAAATTTATTGACCTCTTTGTTGAGATTATCGCATTGTCCAATGATTTGTTTGAATTTTTCAGCCTCTTTGGACAAGATTGTCTTTTTCCTCTTGAGTTTATAATCCTCGCTTTCTTGTCGAGTATGTTCTCCAACGAGAGCTTTGTAAAAACTATCAACTTTCTTCAAGTTGAGATTTGAAACCTCGCTTTGAGCATTAGCTCTCCTAAAAATGGAGAAACCATTTGTTGTAGTTCCGTCATGGCGTGCAGATTTTGGTGTGATATCAAATGAATACTCGGAATGTAGAGGAGTTTGTTGAAAAGTATAGCGAGTACTTTGAGTTCTAGGGGAAGAGATGCGCTTTTGTAAATCATTGCTGAGTTTAAGCAATTTATTTTTGACAAGGACCATTCTTGCTTTTTCAGGCGGATTATTATTAACACTGCTGAGATCAATTGATAATTTGAGGGAAGACTTTGGTGTTCCTGCATCATTATGTCTTGATGTTGGAGTTGGAGTTGAATCTTGTTCAGTTTCAAGCCATAGTCTTTTATTGGGGGCAATGAAATGCGTACTCTGTGAGATCGAGAGTTTGAGCGTAGGTATCATAAGCTTTTAATAATTGCTGACGAATTTACTTGCGAGAAATTAATCTGTGTGCGAATTAATAGCGATAATTTTGATGGAAATACATAAAATTAAAATTTTTGGATTAAAACCTTTGACCTCTGGGGAATGACTGCTAGTATTTTGAATAAGGAATTATTGATTAGGATAGAGAGAATATGAGTTTATGTAATTCGAGAAAGTTTTACAATTTCTTGTTAAACTAGCTAGCTTGCTAGCTTGCCAAAAAACAATTCAAATGAGGAATTAAAAATAGTAGCAGAGGAGCAAACAAGGGAAATAAGTTTTTAAAAATCAGAGTTTCTTTGTGAGTTTGAGAAGGAAGGGAGAGATCTTTGAAAGATATTTCTCGAAAGCATGCGTTAATAAACTGATGAATTCTCGAATTGATTAAAGGCTAACGCTTTTCAAAATATTATTAGAATTAAGACTTAACGCGAATTGAGATAAGAAATTTGCAGATTAATATGATACCACAAAAATTTAGATCGATTTGGTTTTAAAAGTGGAAGCCAGCTCTTAGATTGGCATTTTGACTTTGGCAAAGATTTTTGGGATTACCGAGATATTCCGAGTCGGATCGGGTGGGTCTTGAGTTTGAAAGGAAAAAGGAGTCCAATACAAGGGGCCCGAATCTGATCTGTTAAACTTTTCATGAATGAATTTTGAATATCGTAAGAAATGAATTAGAAGCAAGATATTCAAATCTTTATTTGATTTATTGGAATCAGGTGTTAGAAATTCTCTTTGGATGGAAATACCAGAAATTTTTTTTCAATAATAATCCTTTGTGTTGTTTTTTGATAATTTGAAAACTGAGAACAAAAGGGACGAATCCTTTCGAAGCAGATTTTCTTTCATGAAAAATCTGGAATCACCTTCACTTTTTTAAAAGTTTTTCAAAAGTCAAGAATTTTCTTCGATATAGGAAAATATAGGGAGAAAAAACAGAAAAATCAGGAAAATCTATTGGGATTAATTTGTGTGCGATACTTCTTCCAATTCAAGCATATGAGCAAGGCTGGAAAAAAGTCTAGATCTGGTGTCGCAAGCGCTTTCTAATATAAACTTGATCACCAAAAAAAAATTTTGAATCATTGAATCAGATCAGTCAATCAGATTCATAGTTTTTGCAGGGGTGGAAAAATCTAGGAAGCCCTTTAAAATTTAGAAATCCCTCAACTGTTTCAACATTGTTATTGGTTTAAAGTAAAAAAAGTTTCACATTTCATTCTTTGATAAAAAAAATAAATTTTTTGAGAAAGCTCTCCTGAATTTGGAGATATTGAGATTTATTTCTTCAGAAAAAAATCCTCAGAGGGGCTTTAATGTTCGTAAAAGAAAGGAATAATGTCAAGTAGAAAAAATTTTTTGGTCTCAATTTTTTTTCAACTCTCTGAAGAATTGCTGAAAAAAAACATTTTGGTAAAAAAATTTTTGGAAAATAAATCTCTCCTCAGAATTTATGTGGCAGATCATAAAATATCCTAGGCGAGTGTTTCTGGAGTTTTCTCCCTAAAATCTGGAGTCTCAGGCAAATTTGGATTTTTTCACCCCTGAGTTTTTGAGATTGGATACAAAAAAATACCAATTCATTTGTATTTAAGAAAATAAAAATTTTGATTTGGAAGATGGTTTCTGATGAGAAATGATGTCATAATCGAAATAGCAAGAAAAAAAAATATCAGTATTCTAAATCTCGTTATTCATTCAAAGAAAAATTGACAATCTTTTTTCGAAAAATCAAATTATAAATTCGATTTATTCGAAATCTTGTTATTGAGAAGTCAATTTCCTCACCTTATTCCTCTATCAACCAATTTTTCCCCCTTCTATCAAAGGCATCAATAGTGAAGAGCCTGAGAAGAGTGAAATTAGGACTTTGAAAATATCTAGAAGATTTTTTTCTGAGACTCGAACCTTAATCTTTTTGGAACGCAGAATTTCTATACAAATTGATTTTACTATCATTTTTCTGAAGTTTCTCGAGAGGTATTCACCCTCTTGTACGTCCTATTCATGAAAGTAAAAAATCTTCATGATTTACTAATTCTAAAAGTCCCACAGGTCTCATGAAACTTTATCTAAAGCGAAAAGTTTTACAAGATTGACTCAAAATCTTTTGAACTTTGAGACAAAATTTCAAAAAATCAAATGAGAATCAAGTCCTATTTTCCTCAATAATCATAATCTTCAATTCTTAAATTCGATTAAAACATGAAAAATATTCGAGAGGTGGTCATTGCCTCAACCTCCTTTTTTTTTTGGAGAATAGTTTTTGAGTGCTAGTAAGTGATCTCTAAATCAACCGAAAAATCTGCACTTCCATCAAAAACAAATTGAAAGGATTGAATTGGAGTTTTATCAAAAAGAAAATCGATCCTTGAGAAAAATGAATTTTTTGTCAGAAAATTTAAATGTGAAGGAAAATAGCTGCAAAGCATTATGAAGCTAAGAGCAAAAGATTTTTGAGTTGAAAACAGAATTTGAGACTTTTTTCTCATCGTCTCAAAAGTTTCAAAAGTTGGCTGTTCTTTCGTTTCCATTCAACTTCTGGACAATCAACGTTCCAGGTTTTCCGAAAAATTTTCATGAAAATTGTCTCCATCCTCTTGATTAAAATCTATCGAGCATGAAATTTTTTTAAAGTTTATTTTGAAAAGAAAAGCCCCAGAAACTTTTTCTGATTGTAAAAGTGAAATTGTGATGAGATACAGTAAACTAAATGGAGAGGCCTTCGAACCAAAGGCATGGTTTATCAAATTTGAATTTCTATCGCATGGAAGAGATGCTTCATAAAATTTCAGCATTAAAATTTTTTTCGAGGAGAGAGAAAGACTTAACCTCACAAAATATTCAGCCCACAAAGGAGGAGATTTGATGTGTGAACTTTTTAGTCTTTGAAACAAAACAATAAAAATAAATGAGGTATGAAAGTGACTATGTTCAAAATAAAATTTATTTAGGATTATGATAGGTTTATTTTTATTGCAAGTTTAGACAAAAATAGCGAATTTGAAAAAAAGATTTTGGAGGGGTTTTTCTGCACTAAACTTTGATATTCCAAAAGGCAGGTCGTGTTTTCTCTCTCAAGTAGTGAAAGGAAGATAATGAAGATAATGGCAAGGTTACGAGAAAAAAAGCATTTGAGATTTCAAGATGAACAAATAATCTAGCTTTTAATTAGATTTAAATTGGCATTTTTTGTTGGAAAGATTTTCTGATCATTTGAATCAGAGGCCGAAAAAAGAAAGACACAATTTTATTCCCCTTATCAACCAAATTTTGATAAACTACATCAGAGAAAGTGATAAACATCTCTTTATTTTATTTGTAATTTACAAAATTTTATTCATGTACGTGTAAAAATTCTGAAGTCAGAAAAACTTTAAAGGATATTTTTTTAAAAAGGGGTTCAAATCATCGTGAGAAATTTGAGGAGTGTATCAATAAAACTTGAGATACGGAAGAGTTCAAAAATAAAATCTAAATCTCTTGAATCCAAATCGAGGGCAAAATAGGATTCCGAGGATTGATTAATGATCAACGGTTTAGACTGAATAAAATTTATATTTTAGCAAAGCTTTGCAAATAAAACTTTATGCATCAGTTTTTAACAAGTTAACTGAATTTTAAAATCATTTTGTTAACTTATGAATCAATCCTTTGACAAAAGTAAACCCTTGCTTCTAGATGTTGGTTCTAATTTTGAAGGTTCCAGTGCAGTCCATCACAATGGGCTGCTTGAAGGGCTTGTAAAGCAAGGAGATCCATCGGGATTCCAAGCAGAAGATGGCTTTGGCATCAATAATCAAGAGAGTGAGATTTCATCTTTGAGCCAACCGATACACCAAAAATCTCTTGAAGGGACTTTTAGTCTGCAATTCAAGGCTATTCTGAAAAAGAACATGACCTTACAAGCAAAACACACGTGTACCAACATCTGTCAAGTAAATATCTATTTGAATGAGTTGGCTAACTGGTTTTAAAGCTTTTGACTCCAATTGTGGCTTTGGCTATTGTTTATCTCGTTAAAATCGGGATCAATACAAACTTGCCGGATCTTTTCTCATATAATTTGAGCTTCCCATATTTGTACAATGTCCCTTATTCGTACATCTATGGTTATTGGAGCCCTCTATTTTACAACGCTTCCGTTTATTTGAATTTCTATGATTGTCATCAGGTAAATAATTTCAAAGTTTCTTTTGACTTAATGAATGAAAAAGTTTTACCTTTATGACTTTGACGAAAGCGCTTCTTATAATAGCAAGGTCTTTGTGGGAACGAATGATTGGGGAATGCTGAAAAACAGATTTCCACCAGGTTATCAGAACTATTATTGCTGGGATTATGGGTCAAGGAATCCTTACTTCCAAAAGCCAGTTAACGGAACTATCAATGAACAAATTTACGGAAATTTGAGGGACATGAATAAGATGGATCCTGATTCTTGGAATTTTAACGAATTACTTGCTGATGGTGCGATCACATTTTATGAAGCAAGCGCCGACAGTTTGGATATCAAACTCCAAATAAATGACGGGCGTCCTCCTTCCGCACACAGGTAGAGATTGAAAAGAGGGGTGAATACTTATTTTTTACTTAGATATAATGGTGTGACTCAGTTTGCTGTTCATACTCCAGATAATACTATCCTGGTGATGAATATTTACGATGGGCAACTTATTTTGCTTGATATGGTCACCAAAGCGTACATCCAGACTTTACATACTGATGTGTATCCAATCTCTGGATCCCAGGCAATGCCTCTTTCAACATCTGACGGTCTCTTTGCTGCTCAAATTAATGGTCTTGTTGGAGCTGGTATTTACCCTCTCGCCATCTCGCTATTGCTTCCTATATTTATGTATGGTATCATTCATGAGAAAGAAGAGAGATTGAGAGAGATTATGAAGATGAATGGGCTGAAAATGATCAACTACTGGATTACAAATTACGTTTGGTGTTTCAGTTTATATGCTCTCTCTGTGAGCATCTTCTTTTTCTTCGGAAGATTCCTTCTGCAAACTGATTTCTTTACTGAAACGAACCCCTTGATTTTGTTTGCAGTTTTCTTTGGTTGGGGATTATGTCAAGTTTCAATGGCAATCTTTTTCCAAAACTTCTTTGCTCGTGCTAAAACTGCGATCAGTAAGAAATTGATTTATATTAACCATTTATAATTGATAGTTGTTGGGTATCTCTTATCGACATGGACGTCTATTATTGGTGTGACATTTTCAGAGGCTGCTTATCCTTTACCAAGAGAGCTTCCTTGGAATATTAGGTTATTCCCACCATTTTCTTTTGTGAGATTGATCTATTTCTTGACATTTAAATGCGGAAACATGAAGTGTGTGGAGCATTTTGCTGATATTGATTTCGAGATGTGGACTTGTTTTGGAATTCTTTATGGCGGCGCTATGGCCTTTTTGGCACTTGGGCTTTATTTGGACGTTGTTTTGCCTCAGGAATACGGCGTCCAAAAACATCCACTTTTCTTTTTGAAGTTTTCAAAAAAGGAGAAGAAGAGACAACAGGAAAGTCCTGACCAAAATCAAGATGTTGAGACGCTCAAGGTGCAAATGAGAAACTCAAGCGACAAAACTGATACTTTTGAAATTGAGACTGAATTCCAAGATTCTGACGTGAAGAATGAGAATCAGTTTGTTCAAGGTCTTCAGCCTCCCTTTGATAACTGTCCACTCCTTATCAAAGGCTTGAGAAAGGTTTATAAATCTGTTGGAGGAAAACCACCCAAAGTGGCTGTCAAGAACCTTTCATTGCACATTAAAAGAGGAGAAATGTTTGGTCTCCTTGGACCCAATGGTGCAGGAAAAACATCTCTGATATCGATGCTCACTGGTTTGTACCCTCCTGAAGCTGGTAACGCATGGGTTGGAGGATACGACATTGTGAACCAAATTGATGCAGTTCACAAGAAAATGGGAGTCTGCCCACAGTTCGATTTGTTATGGCCAGAATTAACTGTTGAAGAGCATTTGCTGTTCTATGCGAGAATTAGAGGAATCAAAGCAAGTGAAGAAAAAGAAGTTGTGAAAAAAGCCCTCAAAGAAGTCTATCTTAATGATTTTGCATCTTTCAAAACGAGACAACTTTCTGGTGGTATGAAAAGAAGACTTTCAGTTGCTATATCTTTGGTTGGAGAACCTCAAATAATTTTCTTGGACGAACCCACAACAGGACTTGATCCGGAAAATAGAAGACAATTATGGGAAATCTTAGCCGGTAATTTGATTGAGATTGATAAAGATATTTAACAATTTACTAGAAATCCGCACAAATAGAGCAATTGTGTTAACGACACATTCAATGGAAGAAGCTGATGTGCTTTGTACCAGAATTGGTATTTTAACCAATGGTAATTTGAGATGCATTGGAACTCAGAAGAAATTAAAGAGAAAATATGGAGGAGGGTTCCACTTGTTTATCAATTGCACTCGAGATGATCACACGTAACTTGAATTTTATGAGATTAAGAATGAGTAATTTTTTTCTTCAAGGCATGAAAATAGCAATGCTCAAAACTGGAAGAGAGTTCAAGAATATATTGAAAAGACTTTACCAAAGTCAAGGTTGCAATCTGAGTTCAACGGAGGCTTCACTTATTTGGTTGAAGAAGAAGGATTGGATGTATCCAAGTTATTTGAAGATATTGAACCTCATAAGAAAGAGCTTGGAATTTCAGATTGGGGAATTTCTCAAGCAACTCTCGGTGATGTCTTTATGAAGATTATGGATTTGTCAAAAGGTTATGAAGAAGAAGAAGATTTACAATAATCCGATGAGATTTTTTTTATAATGAGATTGTGATTTTTTATATTTGTTTATTTTATTACTTTTTAACTGTTTCCTTGTCATTGAAAAAAA
>Ga0182738_1005092_pt1 | contig 14195 bp, 11 predicted proteins | sample eDN5th30CBELigMG_FD_128876 | JGI IMG/M metagenome (GOLD analysis project Ga0182738, IMG submission 128876) | Enriched Miracle-Growth compost microbial communities from Emeryville, California, USA - eDNA 5th pass 30_C BE-Lig MG (version 2)... ...
TCGGGTTCCCAGGGGCTGGCGCCCCTGGCTATTGGCTACCGCCCCTCCGGGGCTTCCGGACGCTCTCCCGCGCGTCGGCCACTCTGAGAGACGAAGTTGCGACGACCCTGAATAATCTTGCGGTGGGAGAGGGAATGAAGCGCCGTCTTCGGCCGATGCCCATCCCGAAACCCGTCCCCTTCTCGCCCGGGTTGCGGCGCGTTCCGCGCGGGGGGTAGAATCCGACCGGCCCTCCCGGCGCCCGAATTTCCATCAAAATCATTAATAGCAGGATGTTCGCCCATGCCCCTGGCAAACCGTTCGCGCTCGCGCTGGCCTTGGATTTCGGGGCTCGTGATCTTGATGGCGGCGGCGGCGGGAGTCGTCCAGGGGGCGACGCCGAAGGCGCCGGAGGGGTTTCGGGTTCGGCTGGTCGCGGCGGTCCCGGCGGTGAAGTTCCCCAGCCAGGTGGCCACCGCGCCCGATGGCTCGCTGTTCGTCGCCGAGGATCCGATGGACCAGGTCGGCCCGGCCGATCAGCCGATCAACAGCATCCTGTTGTTTCGTCCCGGTCAGGATCCGGTCGTGTTCGCCGAGGGCCTGAGCGCGGTCTTCGGCATGCTTTGGCACGATGATTCGCTGTACGTCATGAACATGCCGAACCTGACGGTCCTTCGCGACACCGACGGCGACGGCAAGGCCGACGACCGGAAAGAGCTGTTCAAAGACCTCGGCGTGCCCGCCGGCTTCCCGAACATGCTCAACGACCATATCGTTTCGGGACTTCAACTTGGGATCGACGGCCGGCTGTATGTCTCGGTGGGTGACAAGGGGGTTCCGAAGGCGACCGGACCCGACGGCCGAACCGTTCGGCTTCGGGGCGGAGGGATCCTCCGGTGCCGTCCCGACGGGACCGAGCTAGAGGTTTATTCAAGCGGAACCCGGAACCACCTGGAGCCCAACCTCGACGCCCGGGACAACCTGTTCACCTACGACAACACCGACGACGGCCTCGGCTGGTGGACCCGCGTCACGCACCACGTCGACGGCGGTTATTACGGCTACCCCTACGACTACCACGACCGAACCGACCGCATCCTCCCCCGAATGGCCGAGTACGGCGGCGGCTCCCCGTGCGGGGGGATCGTCTACAGCGAGGACGCCTGGCCCGAAAAGTACCGGGGCATGGTCTTCTGGGCCGAGTGGGGCAAGCGCGCCGTCCGGGCCTTTCGGTTCGAGCCCGACGGGGCCAGCTTCCGAGTCGGCGAGGCAATCGACTTCCTGACCCCCGGCGAAGAGGGGGACGACTTCCGGCCGATCGACCTGGCGCTATCCCACGACGGTAAAACTCTTTACGTCGCCGACTGGTCGATGGGAGGCTGGGGCAACAAGAAGGAGAAGCTCGGCCGAATCTACGCCGTGACTTACGACGGCCCCGAGCCGATCAACCCCCGTCCCCGAGGCTCCAACTCCGACCCAACCCCCCAGCTCATCGCGAGCCTCAACCACCCGTCCCTCAACGAGCGGAAGCGCGCCCAGGCCGAGTTGGTGAAGCGGGGCCCGAAGGTTTGGGATGAAACAACCGCCGCCCTGGCCGATCCCGAAACCCCCGCGCTCGCCAAGCGACACCTGGTTTGGACCGTCGCGGCGATCGCCGAGGCGGACCACAAAGGGGCCGCGCCGATCATTGGGGCCCTCAAAGATCCGTCGGCCGACGTTCGGGCCCAGGCCGCTCGGGCCCTTGGGCTGGCGAGGGAGAGCGACCCGAAGGCGGTGTCCGCGTTGATCCCCCTGCTCCGCGATCCCGAGCCCGCGACAAGGCTTCAAGCGGTCATCGCGCTGGGGAGGATCGGCGATTCGAGGGCGATTGAACACGTGATCCCGATCGTCGCCGACCCCGATGTTTACCTGTCGCATTCGGCCCGCGCCGCCTTGACGCGAATCGGCGACTGGCCGGCGATCGCGAAGGGCCTGGATTCGACCGACGCGAAGGTCCGCGCGGGGATCCTCTTAACGCTCGAGCGGGTTTACGACAAGGAGGCGGTCGGGGCGCTTTTGGCGTTCGCCGGGTCGGGCGATCGGGATTCGCTGGAGCGCGCGGCGGCGATTCAGTATTTGGCCTCGGTGTATCGGCAGGCGCCCCCCTGGGATGGCAAGTGGTGGGGGACGCAGCCGGCGAAGGGGAAGGCGCCGGGCAAGACGGTGGATTGGTCGGAAACTCCGGTGATTCGCGAGGCGATCAGGCGGCTCTTGAGCGACCCCGCGCCGGGGGCTCGGATCGCGTCGGCCGCGGCGCTTTCGGAGATCGGCGACGAGGGGGCCGCGGCCCGGCTCCGCGCCCTGTTTCAGAAGGAGACCGACCCCGAGGTCCGCTCGGCCTTCGCCCGGATGTTCGGCGGGGTCCGAGACCGCGAGGCGCTTCCGCTCCTGGCCGCGGCCCTGCGCGATTCCGAAGCGCCGGGCTCGGTGCGAGACGCGGCCTTTGAGGCGGTTCGAGCGATCGGCGGGCCGGGGGCCACGTCGATTTTGCTGGATGTCCTGACCACTCCGAACCTGAGCGTCGACCGGCAAAAAGAGGTGATCGCGGCCCTCGGGCAATTCCAGGCCGGGGCGGCGATTCCGGCCCTGATCCAGTCGCTGGGCAACGCCTCGCCCGACGTTCGCGAGGCGGCCGTCGCGGCGATCGGAGCGGTTCTCGGCTCGATCCAAAAGACCGCCGACGACGCCCCAACCGCCCGCTCCACGGCCGTCAACGCGCTCGCGGCGTTCGGCCTGGTTCAGAAGAGTTCGCCCGACGAGGCTTTGAAGGCGCTCCGGGGGCGGCTCGAAGATCCGTCGGCGACGGTTCGCAAGCGGGCGGTCGAGGCCCTTGGGGCGCTCAAGGATCGGGAGTCGATCCCGGCCCTGATCGCCGCGGCCGACCGCGAGGAGACCCGCCGCGAGGCCGCCATCGCCCTGACCGAGACGCCCGACCCCCGGGCGCTCTCGGTCTACCTCCGGGCGATGAGCGACAAGAGCCCCGAGCTTCGACGACGCGCCGGGGCGGCCGTGGCCGAGATTCGCGACCAGGTGGTCCCGACCCTCAACCAACTCGCCAAACGAGGCGAGCTTCCCCCGTCGGCCCTTCCGGGGCTCCGCGAAGCCTTCGGGTCGGCGGGAGACCCCGGCGCGGCCGATTACGCCTTCCTCAAAGCCCCGGCGGCCGAGCGGTTCGACCCCGACCGTTACCGGGCCGCGGCCCTCAAGGGGGGGGGAAACCCCGAGCGCGGGCGGGCGCTTTTCGCCGACCCCAACGGCCTGGCCTGCCTGAAATGCCACGCCGTGGCCGGCGAGGGGGGCGCGGTCGGTCCCGAGCTGTCGAGCGTCGGCGCCAAGTACCCGCGCGAGGAGCTGATCGCCTCGGTCCTCCTCCCCTCCGAAAAAATCTCAAGCGGCTACGAGCCGATCGTCCTGGCCCTCGACGACGGCCGGGTCGTCACCGGCATTCTCAAAAGCGAGACCGACGACGTCATCGAGATTCAAGACGCCGACGCCCAAACCATCCGCCTGGACAAGGAGCAAGTCGAAGACCGCAAACAAAGCAACGTCTCGATCATGCCCCCCGGCCTCGCCGAGGGCCTCGCCCCCGCCGACTTCGCCGACCTGATCGCTTATCTGGAGACGCTCAAAGACGCGCCGGCGGAACGGGAGGGGAAGTGAGGATGGAGAATCAAAATCCTGTAGCCGGGGTCTGTGGCCCCGGCGCGCGGGCCTTCGCGATCCGGCGCCGGTCCCGGCCTCGCAGAGACCGGCTACAAAAAGAATCGGCCTTCGGCCTTACTTCCGCCGCGCGCCGATCAGTCCGGCCGGTGGACCGAATGGCAGGCTTTGCACGAGGCGCCGATGGTCTGGACGCGGGCGGCGAGGGCTTCGCGGTCTTGTTTGGCGGCGGCTTCGTCGAGGGCCTTGGACTCTTCGGCCAGGGTCTTGGTCAGCTTCGCCCACGAGGCTTTATCGCCCTGGGGAGGCCCGTTTTTGCCCAGCTCGGGGCCGTACTTGGGGAACTTGGCGGCGGCCTCCTTGATCTTCGCCCAGTCGGGCGCGTTGGCCTTGGCCTCGGTCTTCAGCGTGTTCAGGGGGGAATGCTTGCCCGCGAAGAGCGACTTCATCACCACCTCGGGAGTGACCGCCTCGTCGGCGGCGACCGCCCGACGCGACGCCCAACCGGCCCCGATCACCACCGCCATCGCCGTCGTCGACACCACCGCGCCTCGGAGCAGACTTCTCATGCGTGTTTCCTCGGATAACGATTCGGGAAAACGTGGACTTCCTCGCGACAAAAGGGAAAGCGCCGATCGCGGCGCGCCCCGCGGAAGGGACAATTTAACCATGGGCCAGCACGCGGACCAGTCGAGCCCGAACGAATCGAAGCCGACGGCCGCCACCCCCCGGGAACGCCGATCTCCCGATCGGCATCCGGGCCAACCGCCCATGACGGGGAAGAGCCAAGCCAACCGGGAGGTTGGCGTTCCCGGGGGGGAGAGGCGGCCCCGCTCGACTTTGGCGCGCCGTTTGCCCCAGCCGACTTTCCGTCGCGTCGAGGCGACGGGGTGAGGCCGCTTCCAACCGATCGGATCTGATCGAACACAAACGAGGGTGAAATCCCAATGCGATGGCAAGGCGGACGGCAAAGCGAGAACGTCGAGGACCGTCGGGGGCTCTCGACCGGAACGATGGTCGGCGGCGGCCTGGGGACTTTGGTCGTGCTCCTCCTGGCGGCCTTCCTGGGGGTTGACCCCCGCCCCCTCCTCCGGCTGGTCCAACAAGGCGGGCCTCCTCCGGGCGCCGGCGGGGCGCAGCAGCGAGAGGTCCAGCTCACCCCCGAGCAGATCGAGCAGGGGAAGTTCGTCCGGGCGACCCTGGCCATGACCGAAGACGTCTGGAACGAGCAGTTCGCCAAGATGGGCCGCCAGTACCAGGAACCCACGCTCGTCCTCTTCTCGGACCGGGTCCAGACCCAGGGCTGCGGCTTCGCCAGCGCGGCGGTGGGACCGTTTTATTGCCCCGGCGACCAAAAGGTCTACATCGACCTGGCCTTCTATGACGAGCTGGCCAAACGCTTCAAGGCCCCCGGCGAGTTCGCCCAGGCGTATGTGATCGCCCACGAGATCGGCCACCACGTCCAGAACCTTCTGGGCATCAGCTCCAAGATCTCGAACCTCCAGCGCCGGGTTGACGAGACGGAGGCCAACCGGCTCTCGGTGATGTTGGAGCTACAGGCCGACTTCCTGGCCGGCGTCTGGGCCCATCACATCGAAAAGCAGCGACACGTTCTCGACCCCGGCGACATCGAATCGGGCCTCCGGGCCGCCGCGGCCATCGGCGACGACGCCCTCCAAAAACAGGCCCAGGGCTACGTCGTTCCCGACTCCTTCACCCACGGCACCTCCGCCCAGCGCGTCAAGTGGTTCACCAAGGGCTTCCAAACCGGCGACATCGACCAGGGAGACACGTTCAACGCCCCGGATTTGTGAGACGGCGGGAGGGGGCGGCTTTCCCGGGAGGGCGAGGCTCCCGCCGAGCCCCACGCCAAGCGCCGGCTCGGCGGGAGCCTCGCCCTCCCAATCACGCCCCACGCCAAGCGCCGGCTCGGCGGGAGCCTCGCCCTCCCAATCACGCCCCACGCCGGGAGCCCCGGCGCGGCTCGCCCACGCGGCGGACGAGGCCGGGCTCTCCCTTCTCCCGCGAGGGGAGAAGGGATGTTCGCCCGAGAGCCCAAATCCCGCGCGGAATAGTATTGCCGACGGTCCCGGGATGTTTCCCTCCTCCTCCGCGAGCCACCCGCCCATGTCCCGCCGCAACCGCTTTGATCGCGCCAACCGTCGCCTCGCGAACGACCGGCCCCGCCTCGCCTCCAATTCGGGGCGCCGGGGCTCGCGTTGGGTCCGATACAAAGAGCGTATCGGGACGCGGCGGAGGATGGTTGCCGGCGGTCCCTTGGAATTGGGCTCGGCCCAGCGCCGAACCCCGTCTTTAGCGATCATGGAGGATCGTCGCATGTCGGTCTTTCGCTCCAGCGGCTCACGCGCTCCGAAGCGCGCATTGCGGCCGACGCTCGACGGTCGGTTGGAGGATCGGGTGGTGCTCTCGGGGCTGACGCCTCATGAGTACATGGCCCTTTCCAAGAGGCTCTTGAACAACCCCTCGCCCCGCCTGGCCCGGGTGGTCGGCTTCCCGGCGTTCACCAAGGACGCCCCGGGCGTCAAGGAAAAGCCCATTTCCCCCAACCGCGCCGCGGCGGTTCAAACGATCCGAGGGGGCCAGGGCGTCAACGTCGCGGCACCGGACGGCTCGCACTTCCGGATCCAGCTCGCTTATATCTCCAACACCCAGCAGACCGCCGCCGCCGAAGGCAACGCGGGCGCCTTCGTTCAGGGCGCGGGAGCCGCGGGGCTGGCCGGCATTCAGCCGTCCGGGCTCCCCCAGCCCCAGGGGGCGGTTCGGGTCTACCCGATGCCCGGCGGCGCGGTCGGGATCATCGTCGACGGCTCGACCGACAACACCGAGCTGTCCATCAACCCCCTGCCCCAGCCGATCCGCAAGGGCTACGCCCACAGCTACGCCTACGGCCAGGGCGAAAAAGAGCGCGTGTTGAAGATCGGCCAGATCACGATCAACAGCGGCAATATCGGCTCGATCGTCGGCTTCCATACCGCCGACCTCGCCGGCCCGCTCGTCGTCAACGGCGCCGGCCCCATCGACCGCCTCGCCTTCCGGTCGATCCTGCCCGGCGCCTCGATCAAGACCGGGGGAGACCTCAACACCCTCGACGTGCTCCAAGGCGTTCATCTAAGCGGCGGGAACATCCAAGTCGGCCGCGACCTGAACCTCTTCAACGTTGGCGGAGACATCGTTTTGGAGAATGGGTCCAGCATCCTCATCGGCCGCGACATGGGGTTGGTCGGGCAACCCGCCAAGGGGACCGGAACCGGCGTCAACGTCCTGTCGTTGAACGCTCCCTTGGTTGGGACGACATTCACCGGGACCGTGGCCCCGGCCGTTTCGGCCTACATCCAGGGAGATCTTGTCGTCGGCCCCGGCGGCCAGTTCGGGGTCGGCCGCGCGGTCGACAAAGTGATCTGGATCGGCGGCGACGTCGATGGGGCCAGCCGGGTGTTCATCCCGGAAAACAACACCGGGCTGGACTCGCCGGTCGAGGTCCGCGGGACCGTGACGCCATGACCTGAAACGAGGCCGGGGCCAAGCATCCTTCTCCCCCGGGAGAAGGTGGCCGAAGGCCGGATGAGGGTCGTTGGGTTTACGGAACCGCCTTGGCGATCGTCCCTTTCGTCCCTCATCCACCTCGAAATCCAACGACCCCCACCCGGCCGTTCCGGCCCGACCCCACAAGTGGGGTTCCCCCCGCCCCCGGTGGGGGAGGGAAAATCAAGAAACCGCCTTTGCTCGTGCTTCCACCGTGATTACCGCTTCTTGATGGACTCCAGATGCACAGGCTTCAGGTCTTTTTTGAACCCGCCGACGCCCGAGTTGTTCGGCTCGTAGGGGGCGACGAACTCGGCGTCCACGCCGTCGGCGGGGATCTTGTCTTCGAGGCCGAGGGACCAGAAGACGCCGTTCAGGGCGAGCTTGCGCATCGACTCGTCCTTGAAGTCGAACGGGTGGCCGAGGGTCGTGAAGAAGACCCGCCCGCGCCGGCCGTCAGGGCCCGGGTGGGTCTTGGTCCAGGCGACCGGGTTGGTGATCGGGAATCGCTCGAGCTCCTTCTCGTGGCTCGACTTCAGCGCCCGGCCGATCAAAAGCCGCTCGCAGTCGCCGTAAAGCGTGTCTCCGCCCCCCTCGACGTGGTAGAGCCACGAATAGGCTTTAAACGGCTTGACGCCCCGAAGGATCGGGTGCTCCTCTTCGCCCGGCCAAAGGGTTACGTCGGTCAGAAACTCCTGGCCGTCGCCAAAATGGCCGTGGTGGGTGATCCAGGTCTGGCCGAAGAGCTTCCGCATCCACTCCCCGTTCATCCTGGCCGCGTGGGGGCCGCCGTCGTACCGGAAGGCGTGCGAGGCCGTTCGAAAGCCCATGATCGGCTTGCCGGTCTCGGCGTACCGGGTGATCCGCTCAAGCTGATCGTCGGGCAGCTTGCGGAATCGGGTGTACATAACAACCAAATCGGCGTCGTCGAGCGCTTCGAGCCCCGCGATGTTCGTCAGGTTGTTGGGGTTGATCGAGCCGTCGGGATCGACCGCGTAGCAGACCGAGACCCGAAACCCGTGGGTCTTCTCCAGGATCGAGGCGAGCATCGGCAGCGATTCCTCGCTCCGATACTCCTCGTCGCCGCTGATGAAGACGATGTGCGGAGGCTGCGCGTCCTCGGCCCCCGTCGCAATCGTCGGGAGCATCGCCAGGAACCCCAAACACGGCAAGACCAAGCGCGCGGAAAGCGTCATCGGCGTGGTTCCCTCAAGATGAATCGGGCGTTTCCCGCCGTTATAAAGGCCCGGCGCGCCCGGAGCAACCCGGCCGGCCGCAGGTCATCGGGTTTACGGAGAGGCCCATCTGGAGTGCGGGAGCTTGCTCCCGCTCTGTCCGCGGAAGCTTGCTTCCGCGTCCAACCCGCGCGGCTGGGTGAAAACCCCTCGCGGGTCGGAAAGAGCGGCGGCAAGCCGCCGCACTCCAGATTCGGCCCGCTCGCCCGCCTCGCCGTCTTGCCGTCAGCGCCCCACCTCGGTCACTCGTCCTTCGAGCTTCGCCGCGGCGATGCGTCCCCCGTTTTTCAGGGTGAACCGCCAGGCGGTGGAAAGCAGGTTGGGCTCCAGAAGCTCGTGGTTCAGCTTCCCGAAGAAGTCGCCGAGATGCAGCGTGTCGTCTCGGGTGATGATGGACGAGTTGCATACGATCCGATAGGCGCGCTCCGGATCGATGTCGGTCTCGACCACGCGCTCGCCTTGGGGCTTGCGGCGATCGAACGTGTATCGGCAACCGGCCACTTGAACAAGGAACATGTCGGCCCGGGGACCGTCGAGGATGTTGGCCTCGATGATCTTCAAGAGGTCGGCGCCTTTGAGCGTGAAGGTCGCCAACGCGGTGTCGAGCGGGCGCAGCCAACTGATGAACTCCATCAGATTCACGGTTTGGCCGGCTTCGATGGCTCGCCCTCGCATGTTGTCGCCATATCGATAATGGCCCTTCGTGCTGATCGCGACATCCGCGCCGCTGATGTCGAGCATGGCGTCGTTGAGCCAGTTGCCGAGCGTCGTCTCGGGGCCGCCCTCCCAGGTGGGCGGTTGGTCGACCTCGCCGATGACGAAGTTCAGCCCATGAAACCGCGACGGCGAGCGCCGGATGAATTTCGTCACGCTCCACTCGCCGTTCTCCAGAGCGAGGGACAGCTCCTCTTTCGCGCTACAGAGGCCGCGGAAGACCTCGCGATCGTCGACGACGACCGAAAGCGGTTGATCGGGATCGTACAGCGCCGGGTCGGGCCGAAGCGCGAGGCTCGCCGTGTTTTTCAACCTCAGCGCGACGCGATTTTCGGGCTCGGCCCTGGCGTCGACCTCGGCGAACCAACCGGGACGCTCGATCTCCTCAATGTCGACCCACCAGGCCAGGCCGTGGGGCGGGAAGTAGGCGCGCTGGGTGATGTGCTTCGGATGCGCGACGCGGCGCTGCTTCAGCGCCCAGTCGACGACGCGCGCCGTGCTTTCGACGAAGGTGTTGTGGCCGACGCCGGGGATCGTCCAAAGCTCGCCGTTGTAGCCCAGCCGCTTCATCTCCTCGGTGATCGGGATCGGCCCCGTGGCGGCGTAAATCGGCCAGTCGTCCCCGCCCTGGACGTAGAGCATGGGAACGTCTCGAAGATTTGCAACCAGGCTGACGTGACCATAAGTCGATCCCAGAGGAACGCCCCCCGCGAAGAGGTCGGGATACCGGCAGCAAAGATAAGTCGTCCCCGTGCCTCCCATCGACTGCCCGGTGCAAACGATCCGATCCGGGTCAATGCGAAACCGCCCCAGCGCGTCGTCGATGGCGGCGATCACGTTGACCTCGGCCTCGCCCCGCCACTCGGTGGGCAGCCCGTTCGCGTCGGTGCCGAGCGGACAGAGCACGGCCAGCCCGCGCTTCTCGGCCTCAATTTTGTAGATGCCGTCGTGATAATCTTTGTGGTCGAAATACTTGTTCTCATCCCCCCCGGTTCCGTGCAGGGCCACCAGCAGCGGGACCGCGGTTTTCCCGTCATACGCCGAGGGCAGATACAGCCGATAAGGCCGTTTGGCGCCATCGAACGGCGAGACGAACTCAAGCGCCAGGTCGCGCGGCCCCGGCTCGTCGCGCTCGCCGGCGAGGGCCGGAACCGCGAAGGTCGCGAGGGCGACAAGGAGCGGCAGCAACCGGCGCGTCGCCCCGGGCTTGGTTCGCGAATTCGATCTTGGCGCGTGGGTTCTCATGTCGCGTTCTCCTTGGGCAATGACCGGCGATGGAGAACGAAGTTAACCCGCCGCGGCCCGCGAAACAAGCAACCGTCAGACGCGATCCGATTGCTCGTGAACGTGGGGGAACGGCTCCAGGTGGACCAAAACATCCCGGACGATCGCGAACCGTTCCATGAGCCGGTCCTTGACCTGGTGGCCGATCAGGTGGCCGTCGGCGACGGTCATTTCGGCGGGTACTTGAACGTGGATGTCAACCAGGTATTCCAGGCCGGTCTTGCGGACCCAGAGCTTGTCGACGCGACGGACTCCCGGCGTTTCGGCCGCGAGGGCGCGCACCTCGTCGACGAACTTCGGGTCGGCCTGCGCGTCCATCAACTCCTGGGCGCTGGAGAGGAGCAAGCCGGAGGCCGAATACAGGATCACGACGACCACCACCAGCGCCGCGAGGGGGTCGAGGAACGCGAACCTCGGCCCGCCGACCCGGACGAGGAACAGGCCGATGAAGACGGCCAAGGCGCTGAGGGCGTCGGAGCGGTGGTCCCAGGCGTTGGCGATCAGGGCGAGGGAGCCGAGCCGCCGGCCCAGTCGGGCCTTGTACTGATAAAGGGCCTCTTTAACGAGCACGTTGGCCCCGGCGACCGCCAGCGTCCAGAGCGGGGTGTGTGGATGCGAGGGCTCGGTGGGGAACGACCAGACGACCCCCCAGCCGACCATCAGGGCCGAGACGATCACCAAAACCGCGACGTTCGACCCGGCGATGGCCTCGGCCCGGGTGTGCCCATACGGATGCTCGGCGTCGGCCGGTTTCTGGGCGACCCGAAACGCCAAAAGCACCGCCGCCGACGTGAAGACGTCTCCCAGCGAATTCACGGCGTCGGAGATCAACGCCAGCGACCCGCCGACGAGCCCCCCCGCCAGCTTCGCCGCCCCCAAGATCAGGTTAACCCCCAACCCCAAGGCGGTCGCCCGAACCGCCTCGCGATACAGCTCCCGCTTCCCCGCCTCCGCCCGAACCCGAGTCATGCGGCGTCTCGTTTCCCCGTTTGGTTCATGGCCCCCCCGTCCTCCACGCGCCTCCATTTTAAGGACCAAGCCCCGGAACGCCAACCGCGAGGGCGGCGCGCTTCGGCCCGAAGTTCGGGCGATGCAATCATCCTTCTCCCCCCGCAAGCGGGGTTCCCCCCACTCCCGGGGGGAGAGGGATTAAAGACCTCATGGCGCGGCCGGCCCGGCCGCGATTCGATTCCCCCTGGGGGATTGACAGGCCGGACGGGGGCGTTAGGATGGAGACGTGTGACCCCGCCCCGCGTCGTCCCCGTCGAGACGCAAAGAGCCCGCGGCAGGCGCCGATCTGTCGGCCCTCCCAAGAACGCATCGCCGCCGCCGTGCGCGTTATTTCCTCAACATCCCACCTGTTGCGGCCTCTGGGCCGGCCATTGGTTCGCGTCGTTTCCGCCGGGAGCGGTTTCCCGGTTCGAGGCGTTGAGCGGGCGCGCGCCGGGGGTTCGGATTTGGTTCGCAAGGCGGAGACGCGACGCGATGATGGGCTTGCGCGAGATGGTGCTGATCGCCCTGGTTACCTTCGTCCTTTATGGACGCTCGGGGGTGACGAAACTCAGGAGCGAACGCGCCCAGACGATCCTTCCCTGGCTCTCGCCGGTGCGAAGGCACCCCAAAAGGCAACCACCGGGAGCGGGCGCGGGGGCGGGCAAGCCCCGATCGCGGCTCGCCGGGGCGTTTTTGTTCCGAGGCAACCGACTTTTCTGGTTCTGGACGATCCTCGCGGCGACCGCCGTCGCCGTCTGGATCATCACCCGAACCCTGATCTCCAGCGGCGTTTCACCGTGACCGCCGCCCAGCCCGTCCGCTTGGATGGATAAACAACCGACCCGATTCGAACCGATTCAGCTTCAGCAAGCCAGCAAAGGACCCTCGCCATGCCGTTCGCCTTCATTCAGAACCTCGGCACCACCGAGCTCGTGATCGTCGCCTTCGTCTCGCTGCTGATGTTCGGCAACCGCCTTCCCAGCGTGATGCGGTCGCTCGGCAAGAGCGTCACCGAGTTCAAGAAGGGCGTCGCCGGGATCGAGGACGAGATCGATCAGGCCGTCGCCGCCGGCGAAAAGAAGGTCAACCCCCCGACCAACTCGTAAGCAATTGTTTCTCGATCGCATTGGCTGGGTGCCCCGGGTTCGTCTCGAACCCGGGTGGATGGGCCTAGGCCAGCGTCCCCGGGTTCGGGACGAACCCGGGCCACCCCCGCAACGGACGGTACGGCCAATGGAAAATTGTTCCAAGCCGAGCCCTTGTGGTTGAACTCGATTCTCGTCGCTTCACGCTCATCATGGAGCCCGCCGCATGCTTCCGAATCTCGGACCCCTGGAAATGCTGATCGTGGGGGGGCTGGCCGTCCTGCTCTTCGGCAAGCGGCTCCCCGAAGTGGGTCGCTCGCTGGGCAAGGGAATCCTTGAGTTCAAGAAGGGCCTCAACGAGGTCGCCAGCGGCCTCGACGACGACTCTTCGGGGATCTCCGGCTACTCGTCCTCGATGTCCTCGCACTCCCACCACGCCGCGGCCAGCCGATACGACCGCCCGGCCCTCGAATCGACTCCGGCCGAACCCGACGTTCCCAAGTTCGAGATCCCCGGCGCGGTCTCAACCACCGCCGCCGATTGACGCCCGCCGTCACATCACTTCCAGAAGATGCAACTTGGCCTCGGCCCGTCGGGCGAGTCGAATCGCCTGGCGGGCCTTGCCGGCTTCGTCGCGGAGCCGGTCGGCCTCGGTTTCCAGAAGCAGGGGGCGAACCGGTTGGGGCTTTCCGCCAAGCTCGTCGAGCGAGACGTAAAGCGCGTATCCCGAGGCCGCCTTGCGCCTTTGGGGCTTGGCCGCCGACTCGGCGTAAACCTCAACCTGGGTCTCTATCGATGTCCGGCCGACGTGGGTGACCTCGGCGACAACCTGGACGAGTTCGCCGACGTGGACGGGGCTGAGGAACGCCATCGAATCGATCGCGGCCGTCAAGATCCGCCCCCGCCCCGCGTGCCGCAAGGCCGCGACCCCGCCGCACTCATCAGCCAGCCGGAGCATCACCCCGCCGTGAAGCACCCCGTAGGGATTGGTCTGGTCGGGCATCGCGATGATCGAGAGGCTCGTCCGCGACGCCGACGCCGGCCGCGGAGACATCGGATCCTCGTTGTTCGGCTCGTCCATCTTTGAGATTTCCCCCAATCCTCGGGAGGGCCGCCCTCCCCCAATCAGCCGCAAGGAAACAGTATGGGGATTTCACCCCGTCGGGTCGAGGATCGTTCGCATGCCGAGCCTGGAATTTCCGCCCGAGAAGCCGTCGTATCGAGGAGCCGTGGCCGTCTCGACGATCCAGCTGGCCGGGTGTTCGCTGAAGTTGGTCCGACCCGCCGACCCCGACGGGCTGCTCGACGACCCCGAGGTGCGCGCCCGGAATGACCGGGACGACTACATGCCGTACTGGGCCTACCTCTGGTCCGCGTCGACCATGCTCGCCGAGGCGGTCGCCGGCCACTGGGGCGAGGCTCCCTCGCCCTCGCCCGAGATCCTGGAGCTGGGCTGCGGACTCGGTCTGGGGGGGCTCGCGGCGATGAGCCTGGGATACCGGGTTTGCTTCAGCGACTACGACCCCGCCGCCCTGGAGTTCGTCGGGCGAAGCGTCCGGGAGAGCGGCTTGCCCGCCGATCGGTTCACAACGTTGGCGCTCGACTGGAGGAATCCCCCGGATCGCCGTTTTGATCGCATCATCGCCGCCGACGTGCTTTACGA
>Ga0182738_1005093_pt1 | contig 14191 bp, 18 predicted proteins | sample eDN5th30CBELigMG_FD_128876 | JGI IMG/M metagenome (GOLD analysis project Ga0182738, IMG submission 128876) | Enriched Miracle-Growth compost microbial communities from Emeryville, California, USA - eDNA 5th pass 30_C BE-Lig MG (version 2)... ...
TCCAAGATTTCTTTTCCTCTTCCTGCTGTTGCTCAGACATGCGTCCGGCAGCGGCGCTCGTCTGCGACGAGCACCGCACCAAGCCGAACTCGCGCGCAGGAAGAGGAAAAGAAATCTTGGAGGGGAACCAAGCAAATTAACGCAGGCGCGCTACCAAAAAGTGCGGCGCACCTTTTAAATGATCCCATGAAAATTGAATCCAAAAAAGCGCCGCCTCCTGTGGGTCCTTATCCCCATGCTCGCCGTGTGGGGGATTTTATTTTTGTTTCCGGCATGGGACCGCGCAAAGCGGGTACTGCGGACATTCCTGGCGTGGTGATCAATGACAACGGGGTTGTGATCGATCGGGACATCGAAGCGCAGACACGTTCTGTGATTGAAAACATTCAAGTGGTTCTTGAAGAGGCCGGCGCAAGTCTTAAGGATGTGGTGGACGTTCAAGTTTTTCTCACCAACATGAAAGAGGACTTTCAAAAATTCAACGCTGTTTATGGAGAGTACTTCAAAGACATTGGTCCCACGCGCACCATGGTGGAAGTGCTCAGTCTTCCCACGCCTATTCATGTGGAAATGAAAGTGATCGCCCACAAGCCGGTTTAATCCCGTTTAGTTCGGATCGATCCAGGTCATCTCCCAAGTCTGAAGATTTACCAGAATGTTGTCGGGCTTGGGTTGAAAGCTGCGCCCCTTTGTTTCCTGCTCATCGGGGCGAGAGTTAAGAATGATCATCACTCTTTGAGCAAAAGGATATTTTTCCCGGTAAGCTCTCACTCCAGGACTTTCCACAAGAGCGCTCCATGAGGCTTTGGGAATGTCGCCCAGCCGATCTTCAATGCCGAAATCTCCATAGCCGCGGACTTTGATGAAGCGATCGGGAAGGGCTTTTGAAAACTCCTTCACCAAAGAGACCAACCGCTCAACGTAAAGCTCCCAAAGATTTTCCCGGACTTTGACCGGGATATTTTCGTCCTTCATTAAATCCCAAAGGGAAATCCCCGGCACGTAGTTGTAACGGTGGACGTTTTCATGAGCGCTTAAAAGATTGAGCAGATGAAAACTTTTAAGATGAAGCGAGTGGAGGTAAACGAGGTCTGTTTCGCTGAGTTCGGCCAAAGTGTTCGCAAAAAAAACTTTTTCGATCTGGGTGAGGTTGTTTTCCTTGATCAGATGGACTTGTCCTTCTCCGCCCTCGCCAAGAAGCCATTGGCCCGTTGAGGGATAAGTTTTTGGATGAAGGAGGGGAGTCAGATCCACCACGGAGGAAAGAGGGGCGTCGCAGTTCTGCGGGGAGAACGGGTGGGTCGCAGTGGTGACCGCCCAGCCGGAAATGCTGAAGGTCAAAAAGAGAGAAAGCAGAAAGGGCGCGGTTTTGTTCATCAAGGGTTCCTCAAGAGTAAAGGAGCTGCAAATCAGCGGCCTTTTCAGGAGAATTTGATCGCTTTTTGAGCAGTGTTTCGGGAGTCATTCTGCGCCCTTAAGCCATTTTTTGTCCCCCCAAAAAAAGGGTTGATGGAGGCCTTTAATGCCCCTATATTCGATGGTTCTTTGTTTTTATACCCACGCGGGGTGGTAGTTAAGTTGGTTATAACGCCTGCCTGTCACGCAGGAGGCCGCGGGTTCGAGTCCCGTCCACCCCGCCAACTTTGTTGGAGAGACTTCGTTGGCGGTCAGTATCGGTGAATATGAGAAGGCCTTAGGTGCTCTCACGGAAGCCGTCGAAATCTACAATCACACTCAAAATGAAGCTTTAAAAAAATTAGTTCGTGACGGGGCGATTCAACGTTTTGAATTTTGTGTCGAGTTGGCGTGGAAGACTTCTTTAAAGGTTTTGGGCCTTCAAAATATGCCTCCTAAGCCTTCTTTGCGGGAGATGGCGCAGGGAGGTTTGATCGATGATTTTAAGCTATGGTCCGATTTTTTAGAGGCGCGTAACAAGACTTCCCATACTTACGACGATGAGGTGGCGGCTGAAGTTTTTGCGAGCGTGCTGCGCTTTTTGCCGGAAGGTCAAAAGCTTCTGCGGGCATTGTCGGCAAAATGAAATTCGGCCTGACTTCCGAAGAGTTTAAAATCCTCGAAGAAATTCTGTTCAAACCCCTTAAAGTACATTCGGCTCGTGTTTGGATTTTCGGCTCCCGCGCGAGAGGGGATCAAAAGAAATTTTCCGACATCGATGTTCTTTATTCCCTGAAAGAGGAGGAGAGCCTTCCTTCCGGTCTGTTGTTTGAGATAAAAGACCGCCTCGAAAATTCGGATCTTCCCTACAAAGTGGACCTGGTCGAAGAAAAAGACTTAGCCAAAAGCTACCGCGAAAATGTTCTGAGGGACCGGGTCGAGGTTTCACCCAGGTAACAGTTCCCTTTTCCCGTCTCATCGCATTATTGCCGCAACTTTACCTGATCTCATTTTGGTGATTTCATGTTCGACTTCTAAGGAAGGTGACGCCGTGAGACGGGAAAAGGGAACTGTTACCCTACTTTAAAGTTTATCGATGGCTGCTTCGATGACACTGGTTTGATCTTTAAATTTTCCTGAGGCTACGAGTGATTTAATCTTATTGAGGTGTCTTGCCTTAAGTCGAATGTACTTGGGCACCTTCTTTTCTCTTGTTGGTTTGGTGCGCTTATCTTTGAGCTGGGTATTTGCCCAGTGCTTCATCTTCTCAAAGGGAACTCCTTCGAAGTCAGGGCCATGAAGGGCATCGTTTCGAAGGGCCTTGAGAACTTCTTCTAGTTCCACGGGGAGGGGATTTGTATTTAGAAAATTTCCTCTGTAGTGCAAAAGCGCTGTAGGTAAAACCTCTAAGATACGAGGTTCCACATTCCTCCCCGCCCAAAGAGCATCTTGGACATCAATCCTTATTTGAGGAGTGGGGTGAATTTTGAGATTCGTGTCAAGAAGGCCTTTTCCTTTGAGAAGAGCAATGGTTTTTTTGAAACGTAAATCACCCCTGTTAAGTTCGTTTTGTTTGGCTTTCTGTTTAATTTTTTTTAGAAAATCATTCTTTTTCATCTTCGTCTCCGATGAAATATTCGAGATCGCCACCATGAGCTTCTATTCTCTTGGCAAGGTTGGGAAATTGTCCGCTTGCCAGAGCATCGATAATTAAGATTTTATTCTTTTTTCGAGCCTTTACAGCCTTACTTACAAGAGCTGACTCTGCATCGAGAAGTTTTAAACGCACATTTTTAAAATCTTGAAGCAGATGATATTTAGCTCCTGGAGGAATCCAGATGTCATCACTTTGGGGGTCCAGCTCGAGTCCGTGTTTTCTCAGTATTTCTTTGTCTAATATTCTTTTGATGTTCCAATCGTTCTTTTCAATAACGGCATCTAAATCATTTGTTCTTTGAAGAGTGAGAATGTTTGCGGCGACGTCATTTGCGAGTAGGGTCATTTGCCCAAGAATTCGGACTTCTACCGGTTTTAGTTTTCCGAAATCATCAGGATCGAGCTCTAAGTTATAGGCTTCGATCCAGTCGCTAAGTTCCTTGAAGATTGCAATCAATAAGTCTTTCATCATCTTTAAATATACTATATATACGGTATATTTTCATTAAATATTAAATACTTAGATAAAAATGTGTAAAAGGCGATTATGTTCAATAAAATCAACTGCTTGGATACTAATAGACGGAAGACTAGGCGTGGCCAGCCAGATTCTCTAAAGGCCATACCGGACACATAGGTCAATACGTGAAAAGTTTTATAGGTACATCTCTTTCACTTTATAGGTTGCCTAACTAAGGCCTGGTTTAAAATAAGACAATCGTACTATTAAGTAGACCGATCGTTCTCCTTTATGCAACCTTCGTGAAGTTTTCTAACAGGAGAAAAATAAAGGTGATGTTGCCGGTTCTTTACCGGGATGATGACTTGGTCGTCGTCCATAAGCCCTCGGGGCTTTTCGTTCATCGAACGGCCTTGGATCGGTCCGCCACTGAATTTGCTCTGCAAACCGTTCGGGATCAGATCGGACAGGCGGTTTTTCCCGTTCATCGTTTGGATCGCGCCACGTCCGGCGCTTTAATTTTTGCGCTTTCTCAAAAGGCCGCTCGGTCAATGACGGAGAGCTTTGCCGCTGGAAAAATTGAAAAGACTTATTTAGCGGTTGTGCGGGGCACGCCCGAGCCACTGATTCATGTGGATTACCCGTTAAAAGAGATCTTGGATAGGAAAACGGACAGGCGAGCCCATCCGGACAAAGAGGCGCAGGTGGCCGTCACGGATTTTGAAACTTTAAAGACCTGTGAGTTTTCAGTGAAGGTTGATAAGTACCCCACCAGTCGGTATGCACTGGTTCGTGCAAGACCTAAAACAGGACGCAAACATCAGATTCGCAGACACTTGGATCATCTCGGGCATCCCATCATCGGTGACACCACTTATGGATCCGGCAAGCACAACCGATTCTTTGAGGCTACTTTTGGTGTTCAAAGGATGCTACTGGCCTGTACGGAGTTGGTCTTCTCTCATCCTTTCTCCAAACAAAGAGTTCAAATCAGCGCGCCCCTTGCCCGTGAATTTGCGGAGCTGCTGGAGAAAATAAAATGGAAGCCCACTTGAGAAAGCGCAAAACCCTTCATCCTTGTCCGACCTGCTTTTTACATCTCAGCCGATGCATTTGTCCCCTCATTCCGAAACTGGATCTGCAAACACGGGTGACATTGGTCGTTCATGCAAAAGAGCTAAAACGCACAACCAACACCGGACGTCTTGCGATCCATGCACTTAAGAACTCCGAGATGATTGTGCGCGGCCGAGATCAAAATCCTTTGGATTTAAGTTCGTTGATCAGTGATAAATATGAGACTTATCTGCTTTATCCAAGCGAAGGCGCACGGGACCTGTCTTCGATTCAGAGCTCAACCGGTAAACCCATTCACCTGATCGTGCCGGATGGAAATTGGCGGCAGGCCAGCAAAGTGCACACGCGCCATCCCGAGCTTAAAAGTATACCCAGAGTGAAATTGACTCGCCTTGAAGAAGAGGGAAATGGTTCTCTCCGCAAAGAGCATCTGGCGGATGGCATGGCCACACTCGAAGCCATAGCCCTTGCGATGGCCTCCCTGGAAGACCAAGTGGTCGCAAGGAAGCTACTCGATCTTTATAAGGCCAAACTGCGGGCCACTCTGGAGGGCCGTCAGCCCTCCTCTAAAGGCTCTCCTATTCAATGACTCCACGCAATAAGCTCCAAGGGTTTTCCCAGGATTTGGCGGGTGAAATGCCGCGAGGGATGGAGTAGATTGTCCGCTCTATTTTTGCGAGGAGAGACGATGGCAAAGAAAAAAGGAATCGATTTGTTTGGAGATGACGAGGACGCTTCACGCTCTCCCAGTGAGTTTGAAGCCTTGCTGAACGGCAGCTCCGCTCCGACCAGGCGATTGGTTCCCGGCGACCGCTTCCAGGGCGAAGTGCTGGCGGTGAGCGGACAAGAAGCTTTTCTTTCCACGGGCACTCCCACGGACGCCATGATGCCGCTCCTTCAAATGAATGAAGAAGAAAAACCGAAAGTGGGGGATCTTCTGGATGTGGTGGTGGTGCGCTCGAGCGACAGTGAAATTCTGGTGAAGCGCTTTGGTTCCAAGGGTTTGAATCTTGATGCGGACAGTTTGGAAGAAGCTTTTAAAATGGAAATTCCCGTGGAGGGAGTGGTGTCCGAAGTCATCAAGGGCGGCTTTCGGGTCAAGGTGCAGGAGCAAAAGGCCTTTTGCCCGCTCTCGCAAATGGATTTTCATGTAACCCGCCCCGAAGATTATGTGGGACGGAAATTTTCTTTTATGATCACCAAGTTTGAGCGCGGAAGGGATTTGGTGGTTTCAAGACGTCAGCTTTTGAATGCGGAAAGACAGCAAAAAGAAGCCGATTTTCTGAAGACGGATCAAGTGGGAGAGATTTTTTCCGGTCAAATTTTTCGCATTGAAAAATACGGAGCTTTTGTGCGTTTGGAAAACGGGATCGAGGGACTGATTCCCATCAGTGAACTCAGTTGGGGCCGCATCCATCATCCCCAAGAGGTGGTGAACTTGGACCAAAGTGTTCAAGTAAAGCTTCTCAGGGCGGAAGTCAGTGAAGGACGTTTGAAAGCCAGCTTTTCCCTGAAGCAGGGAGGAAACGTCTTGGATCCGTGGGTCAGCATTGCCGGCGATTATCCCGTGGGAAAAACCTTCGAAGGCCGGGTTGAGAACAAACAAAACTTTGGATTGTTCATTAACTTGGCGCCGGGGGTGACGGGTCTTTTACCTCGCTCCGCCTGGAGAGAGGCTCAAGGCGATGTGAATTATGAAAATCTGAATAAAGGGGACGTCGTTCAAGTGAAGATCTCCAACATCGATCAGGACGCGCACAAGATGTCTTTTGCCGTTCCCGGATCCGATGACGAGGGAGATTGGCAGGAGCACCAAAAATCATTGAACAAGCAAAACTCTGGAAGTTTCGGATCCGGCCAGTTCGGATCACTGGCCGATGCGTTTAAGGGATTAAAACCGCGAGGCTGATCATTCGACGATCTCCACATCGTACATCAAAGGATTTTTATGGGGGTTGTGGATAAGATAGCCTCGGGAAGTCTTTGTAACCGTTAAACTTGTCTTTCCGATAAACTTCTCAAAGCGCTTTAAGGATTTTACGCGCACCAAGATCCTTTCAAAACGGTTTTTGGAAGAGGCTTTAAAGAAAATCTTCACTCCATTTCCCAGAACGAGGTGGTCTTTGATTTTTGTGCTGAGAATATCGGAAAAGAAGCCTTTTACTTTTGGAGTGACGGAGATTTCAATGGTGCCGATTTCGTAAGCCCCGTTGGGGTGAGCACTTTTCTTTGGAGATTTTTTTCTATGAGGGGAAGGTTCATACTCGGTGAACCATGGATAGAGGCTTTTCGTGGGAATGGAATTGAAATCGACAAAATTCCAACCCGGAAGCCGATCCTTGCTGTTTTCTTTCCACTGATAATTTTTATGATTGAATTTTGGTCGAAGGCTGGGTTTTTTCTTTAATTTTTTGTAATAGCTCTCGAGGCTTTTGAGAAATCGAAAGGAAAGGCCCGGCGACTTTCTTTTGCGTTCCTGATTTTTCCCTCTCACATCGACAAACTCAAGATATTGTCTCAGGTTTCTCTTGGGATCCGAAAACATAATGAACCGACAAAACGCTTTGCCTGGATGCTCGACAGTTTGTTCATTCAGGGTAAATCCAAGTTTCTCGAGCTCACGCAAGAACTTGTGGCCCTTATCCAAAGTGTAGGCATGGTCGTAAATAATATCTTTCAACATATTTTTCAATCTGCTCTCAGTGTCTTAATCGCAAACGGAGCGGCAGTAAGCGTCTGAAGTTCCGTCGGCGGTGCAGCGGCGGTAGCAGCTGGCCATCACTCCGCGGACACCTTCCGCATCGCAGACCGAGACGCAATAAGGATGGCTGTTCCCTTTGTCCCGACAGTGGTCATAGCAAAGAAGGGCGATGTCGCCGGTATCGTCGCCGCTATTTTGTTCGCAGGTGTAGGTCTTTCCGTCCCGGATGATGGTGAAGCTGTCCGCGAAAGACGGGGCGGCAGTGATCAAAAGAGCTCCGATCATAAAGACCTTCATTATCCGGTTCATTTTTTCTCCTGAGTTTTTCATTTATGGGGTGAATCTTTCAGCTTTAAGCCTTCTTGCAACAGGAAGGCCAGAGCGTTTCGCCCATGAGGCTAGGAACACCCTCCCTTACAAGAGCCCGCTCCGGCTAAATGTTGAACAAGGCTTCCCCTTTTACAAAGAAAGCTTTACGGATCTCCTCACTCCCTCAAACGCTGAGCCGTTTCTTTGACTTGCTCAAGTGTTAAGGCCGGCCGCTCCGGCCACTGAAGAATCTTGAGTCCAAAGTACTCGGAGGGAGTTTCCTTAAAGCGGGGAATCAGATGAAGGTGCAAGTGCGGAGCCTTATCATTGATGCGAAACACATAGACGTGTTCAGCGCTTAAGACTTTTTTGACGCGCTCGATTCCAAAAGCGATCAAAGGCCCCAATTGTCCCAACTCCTCTGGAGTGAGTTCGGAAAAATCCGTCACGTGGCGCCGAGTTTCAAGCACCAGATGGCCGGGGCTGGACTTTTCTTCTTTGAGAAAAGGAAAGTGAGTCAGCAGCCAACCCTCTCTCTGCGCGATCACGGGGCCGGTGAAGGCGCTGAGGTTTTTATGTTTTTCGCAGATCCCACAGGCGGAAGCGCTCATTTCTTTTGCTCCTTTTTCTTGATGCAAAACCGGCACACGGAACCTCCCCTGGCAATGCAACTTTCCAGATGAACGCTCATTCCGCCGGTGACGTTCTCGATGAACTTCAGATCGAAGCGACAAAGAACGGGATGCTTTTGCGCCACCGAATGATAAACGCAGTTGGTGGCCTCGATCACCGCGCCTTTGCGCAGATCACTTTGTCTTAAGCTGGATCTGTAACCAAGTCCATTCAGAGTTTCCGTCAGGGTTTTTAGCATTTCGACGGAGGTCTTTGCTTTTTTGAATTGGGGCTCAAAAGAGTGCGCGACTTTCGCGGCCAAGCCGTCCATCACCGCGGTGACGGATTCCACTCCGGTCGACTCGGCCAAATGTTCCAGCAGGGAATTAGACAACCAGGAGTACTGCTTGGGAAAAGCATCCATTCCGTCTTGAGAAAGCAAATAGCGGCGCTTCGGGCGGCCCACACTACCTTTGGAATCCACGTAACTCAAATAGCCCATGTGTTCGACCTTCAGCAGATGTTCTTTGACGGCGGTTTTGGTGATCTCAAGATGAGACGCCAACTCTTCCAAGGTGGCGCCGTCTTTGTGTTCCAAGAGGTAATTCAGGATCTTTCTTTGGTTCTTATGCAATCCATTCATTCCCAGCCCCCATTTAAACAATTTAAACAGTGTTTACTGTTTTTATTAAAGCGCGGAAGATGGAAAAAAACAAGCACTCACTTCGAGGAGGTTCATATGGAAGCACACACTCAAAAAAAGAAATCCCTGGTTGCCGGGATCATTACAGGACAAGCGGCAGGTTTGATCATGGCGGTCGTTATGATGGCGGTCTTCGCTTTATTTTTAGGGAAAAGTCCCCTTTATCCGGTGCAGGTCATCGGCTCCACGCTCTTTGGCGAACAAGCTCTTTCAGGGTTTCATCTGGGAGCGCTCCTCGCCGGATTGATTCTTCATCAGGCGGGGCCGTCTGTCTTATGGGGAATTCTTTTCGGCGTGCTCGCCCATCGGTTTTCCGTTCAAACGCCGGGGCAGTCGCTGATGCTTGGTCTGGGCGTCGCAGTCATCGCCATGATCGGCCCTTATTTCTTGATTCCATTTTTAATGCAGACTCTGCAGGGCGTGGACATCTGGAGTCGTGAGGTTCCAGTGTTTTGGGACTGGGCCGCGCATTTGGTTTTCGGGGCTTCTTTCGGCCTCTATCCGGTTATTTATAAAAAGCTATAATGAAAAAAGAAAGCGGTCTTCCTTTGTGGGGGACCGCTTTTAATGTCTGACCTCAACCACCGTCAGCGTTTGAGCCAATGCTTCAAGGAGTGTGTCCAAGCGCCGGGTATTTCCCTCATCCAAATTTCCATCCCACTCGTCTAGCAATAAAATCGAAGGCCTGTCCGGGGAATCAAAAATTTTCTTTAAACTCAGAACCATTTTTTCCCCCGTGGAACCTTTGACGTCATTTCCATCAAAGACGAGCTCGCTTTGGGCCGGAAGATAAAAGGCCTTTTCATGAAACTTCTCTTTGAGCGCCATCAATAAGGAGGATTTTCCCGCCCCATTGGGACCGGTCACGGTGAACCGACCTTGAGTGAAGGCCCGAGTCAGCAGAAGCTCTCCTCGAGATTCTTTGCCGTTGACGAAAATTTGGGAAAACCGCACGCGCTCCCTTGAGGAAGCCGCCTCCCCATCGCCCAACTGTTCCTTGATGTAGCGACCGCGGGCAAGGAGGGCGCTTGATTGAGTGACTTGCCAAAGGAAAAAGTGGCTGGAGTTGACGATTTGGAAAATGCGCGGAAGTAAAACGATTAAAGCGAGTGCCTCTACGTTGGAGGTGTCGGGACGACCGATAAGATAAAACAGATAAATAAAAATCGGGGCGTTGGAAAACAAGGCCAGCGCCACGGAAACGATCTGGCTGAAGCTTTCCATGCGAAAAAGTTTTTTTCCGAAATGGGCGAAACTTGCATCGAAGCGTTTTGTCCAGGCTTGTTGATTCATGCGGTTGCCGATCAGGATGTTGTCCCAGAAGTTTTGTGTTTTGTGGGTCATATCCGCCCGCGAGGCCTCCAATTCGGAGGAAAGTTTCGCCATGTATTTCCGTTGCGTCCAGATCAGGCCGGCGGAGAGGGCGACTCCCACGATAAAGGCGATCAGAAAATCAGTGTCGATCAAAAAGGCCAGAGCGAGAATGTTCAAGCTGAAGTTCAAAAAAGAATCAACAAGGGCGTAAGACCAATGGCAAGTATTTTCCACCCAATGAGGAGCCTCTTTAACGACCAAAGGAGATTTTTGGGCCCGGTGGGAGGGCGACGTCCAAAGATTGATTTTTCCGAAAAGCCCGCTCACGGCCCAGTCCGTAATTTCTTTCTGAGTGGTGGCGCTCCATTTCTGAAGGAGAACCAAAGCGGCGGCCCCCGGCAAATAAGGCAGCAGCAAGGAGGCCACGTAAATACCCAGCCAGAACAGAAAGGATTGGTTTTCTTGGAGAGCCGTCGTGGTGCGCACCAGCCAGTAGTTGGAGGACGCAACAAGGCTCTGTTGAAAAACCGCCAGGAAAAAAACGGGGAAAACGAAGCGATTAAGAAAAGTTTTTTTCACGAAGGGCCTCTTCTATTTTCCGCGTCAGAGTGACCACCCGCTCGGTGGCAAGACCGGGGCTTTGCGCGAAAAGTTCATGAAGACTTTCGCAGGTCATCAGACATTGTTTTTTAAGGACTGCACTTGGGGGATGCACCTTGGGATCAGCGGGTTCATCAAAGCGGGCGCGCAAGTTAAGAATTTCATAACCGACCACCAAGCTGTGAAAGACCTTATCCAAAGGCCGTTTCGTTTTCAGAACCGCGGAGAGAGCATAGTTTTCTTCCAATTCCACTTGGGAAAGGTCTTCATAGTGCGTGTGGTAGTACTCGTCCAAAAAGACCAGATTATGGGTCATCTCGTGGACCAGAAACTCCAAGGTGTCCCAAGTCGACCAGTTCTTGCGGTTGCAACACCAGATCACTCCAACCAGAGTTGAAACGGATCCGCCGCCCGAATCCACGGAGCGGTGATAAAACAGAGTGTGAATGTATTTTGTAAAAAGAGCGTGAAGTTCGTCATCGAGCTCTTTCATCAGAGAAAGCGCTTTTTTGATTTCCTCGAGCCCGGCCTTCATCGAATCCGGGGAGGTGTTCAGAGCTTCCGTTCCCATATCGGTCAAAAGATCTTTGGCCAAAAAATGGGAAATGCAAGAGCGGATGGTGGCGGCGTCGAAAGTAAAAAAATCCTTTCGAGAAGCCGGTCGAGGTGCCTTGGGCAAAACGTATTCCAGGAAATGGAGATACGGATCCTTGGCCGTGGCTTGTTGAGAGGCCACGGCTTCGAACAATTCATTTGCTTGAGTATCTATGATTTCTTTTCCTACGAGAGAATACATTTTATCACCTCGACCGACAGTCAGTTAGTAAGCCGCGCCATTTAAGTCATGGGCGATCATGCGCAGAGGCCGGGTGCCGGGTCCGCTGCTCACGCTGCTGGTGTACTGGGCTTTCACTTTTTCGATTTTCTTTTTCAGGGACTTCATTGGTGTCCTCCTTTAAGGGGTTGTTGATGGAGAAGCATAAAAGCAAAAAAGGTTCCGGATTTCGGACCTCCGGACGCGGCTTTAATTTGATTTGAGCGCAAAGAGGAACATTTTTTCCGGAATCCTGGTCCAGGGGACTGGAGGGGAAGGATGTGCTCTGCTCTCTTTCGTACTATCTTAAGGATAAAAAATTTGCTCTGAAAGGAGTTCTAGGGCATTGGCTTCACAGATTCTCCCCTCCCTTTTGATTCTTAGTGTGACGGTCTTTTTTTTGGCGGTTGAAAGATTAAGGCCTGGAAGAGGTCTGCCTCATTCCACGGGTTGGTATATACGGGCCTTTCTTCTTAATTTTCTTCAGCTAGTTATACTTGGGGTTGCGGGAATAACTTGGAATAGTTTTTTTCGGGGGCATGCGTTTTTATTTGTGGTGGATTGGGGAAGCCCCATTTTGGAAGGTTTCTTTTTTTGGTTTATCGGCACTTTTGTTTTTTATTGGTGGCATCGTTTGAGGCATCAGGGATATTTTTGGAGAATTCTGCATCAAATTCATCATAGCCCGTCTCGCATTGAAACTCTGACGGCCTTTTATAAACACCCTTTGGAAATCGCCGCGAATTCTCTTCTGATTGGGTTTATTATTTATTCGCTTTTTGGGGGCAGTGCTCTGGCGGGAGCTTGGTACGCCTTTTTTGCCGCTACGGGAGAGTACTTCTATCACACGAATATAAAGACACCCAGGTGGATGGGTTATTTCATTCAGCGGCCCGAGCAACATTCCATCCACCATCAATTGGACGTGCATCACTATAACTTTGGGGATGTTCCTCTTTGGGACCGCCTCTTTGGAACTTTTAAAGAGGCGGAAGTTTTTGTTCCTCGATGCGGGTTTCCAAAAGATAATGAAAGAAAGCTGATGAAAATGCTTCTCTTCAAAGACGTCTATAAAGATTAGCGGGCCTTCAAAGAAGGGTCTAAAGCAGCGTGCTCATGGCCGACATGATAGAGAGCGGAGAGGTCTTTCGACGAAGATATCCAGCAGTTTCCTTGAGCATCTAATTCCAGAGAAAGGGAGGCGTCCGCATTTTTTCCGGAAAGCTCATCGACCAACTCGATGTTTTGAACGGGATAGTAAGAGACTTGCAGGGAAGACGGAGTGGCAAAATCCAAGAATTGATCTTTCAGATTTTGAGGGCGCATTTGATCGGAAAAAAGAATCAGGTGCAGATTACGTCCCTGATAGAAATCATAAACTTTTCCCACTTTTTTGATTTCTTGAATTTGAAATTGAAGGCATTTTTTCTCCGCGGAGGTTTCGTATTCGCTGTCGAGAGTCTTTCCTTGAGAGGTGACCGTCATTTTTTCAACGGTCAGCGGAGCCGGACTTTTTATGAGCATATATATCACGCGCTCGGAGAGCGAGGAATCCTCCGCCTGGCAAGGGGGAAGGACAAATGCGGCGGCAACCAGCAAAAGAGCGGATTTAAACATGGGGCTTACTCCTTGATTTCAAGATTCCAAAAGGGGGTCTCTTTCAAATCCGTGTTTGGATAGAGCAAGTCCCGGACCGGAGCGAGGGGTATTGGATTTGGGCCGAGGAAGAGTTCATTTGAAGAAATGTAAAGGGAGACCGTTTATTGTCAGGGTCACTCCTGCCAAAAGGTGCGGGGCACCTTTTAGGAGGGGCGGGGGCGGCTTTTGCCTTTGAAGGAGCGGCCGCGGCTGTTTTGGGGGCGGGGGCGTTTGCCTCGGAAATTCCTTCCGCCGCCTTTTCCACCGTTATTTCTGGGGCGGCCTTCCTGCACGTCGGGCATGCCGATCATGCAGTCGGAGATTTCATATTTTTTTGCCAGACGGTTCCAGGCGCGGTGCTCGCCCATGGAAACAAAGGTGATGGCTTCGCCGGAAGCGCCGTTGCGGGCGGTGCGGCCGATGCGGTGAACGTAGTCTTCATCCTGCATGGGAAGGTCAAAATTGATCACGTGTTCGATGTGGGGCACGTCCAGACCTCTTGCGGCCACGTCGGTTGCGCACAGAATCTGAATCTGGCGGCTCTTGAAATTTTGAATGGCCTTTGTCCTTTGGCTTTGGGATTTCCCGCCGTGCAGGGAATCCACTTTGAAGCCGTAGTCGTGCAGGTATTTTCGCAGGCGATCGGTCCGTAATTGGGTGCGCAGGAAGATGATCACCGACCCTTTGCGGGCATGCATTTCGTTCAGCAAAAATTCGTTTTTATCTTTCGACTCCACCTGTCGGATGGATTGCTTGATCTTTGCCACCGGCACGGAATTATTGATCACAAGACTTTCCGGGCGGTGAAGATATTGAGCGGCCAGAGCTTTCACCTTGGCATCCAAAGTGGCGGTGAAAAAAGAAGTTTGGCGCACCTTCGGAAGGAATTTTAAAATTTGTTGCAGCTGGGGA
>Ga0182738_1005094_pt1 | contig 14190 bp, 10 predicted proteins | sample eDN5th30CBELigMG_FD_128876 | JGI IMG/M metagenome (GOLD analysis project Ga0182738, IMG submission 128876) | Enriched Miracle-Growth compost microbial communities from Emeryville, California, USA - eDNA 5th pass 30_C BE-Lig MG (version 2)... ...
CTGAAAGTCTTGTTGAACCCATATTGATTGGGGCTAATTTTCTTAATAAGGCCTTCTGTTCTTCTTTGGAGAAAACTCGAGAAAGCTAGCAACATAGCCGCGCGCAATTGCTTAGTACTTTCAGAAGCGCCACCATATTCGCCTTTGCGATTCTTCATTTTGTAATTCTTCCGAACATCATCTAGCAAATTTTCACCAGAAAGTCGAGAGAATTCGATAAGTTTCATATCAGGATGGAGAAATCCCTGGAGAAAGAGTTGCGAGAAGCCTTCTGAATATGTACTTCGCGTCTTGGCTGAGTCAAAACTATTCACAAATTCAGAAGCCATGTCTTTCAAGAGAAGGTCATTATACTGATTGATTTCTTTTTCTTGCTGATTTAGCTGTAACTGCTGTTGTTGTTGTTGAATATGTAACGCTTTCATTTGTTGGAACTGGAGAGATAGTTGGTGTTTCTGAAAACAGATCTGCTGAGCGAAAAGTAAAAGTTGTTGTTTTTGGACTTGAATAATCTGTTTGAGTTCTTGTGTGGGAGGGAAGAAGCTGGATGGTTTTTCTTGAGAGGGAACAGATGGAATAAATCCATCTTTTGAGGAAAATAGAAGATCAGGATCCATATTTTGCATTTTTTTTTTTGAAATTGAATCTTTCAAATTTGAATTTTAGCTATTTCGAATCAGTCCATAAATAGCAATTTTATGGAAAAAAAGAGAACACGGCAACAGATTATTCACTCTTTCTGTATCGAGACTCTGATTTATTTCTCTCTCATTTTATGTGTAGTGGTTGGAAAGGAGGAGAAGAATTTTTTTTTCTAATGAATTTTTTTAATTCTCATTTAAAAAAAAGAGAAAATAAATTGAAGAAATTTTTTCCTGTAAGAAAGAATAGGAGTTCAGTCCAGCTGAGTTTGAACAAGAAAAAAATTGAAGCACAGGAAAAAATTCTTTCTGATGACCATTGAGTTCTTATGACTGTCTTCAAACAAAAATAAGGGGGAAAGAAGAGGTTTTTTCTGTCAAATGTTCAAAAAAACAACGAAATAGATTTTCAGTGTTCAACAACTAAATTCAATTAATTATTTGAACCAAATTAAACTAATTATTTCTAACTTTTCAGTGTGTGTTTTAGTTTGGCTTAGTCGTTTAAAGCAACTAGTTTTTTCGGCAAATTAAATCAAGCCATCAATAAGTCTCAATCTGTTAGAAAAAATGAACCGATCAAGACATAGATGGTCAATATCACGAGATTCCTAACTCAAATTAGGTGCGGGGCGAAAATTCTTTCAGTAGAAAAGATAGAGAGATACACAAGTAAATGATCGGACAATAATAAAAGCAACTGAAGTCCATATCGTTAAGTTCTTCGGTAGAAAAAAAGAAAAAAGTCACCAGTTTTACACGGAAAAGCTGTAGTGTTTTATTGGAGGGGATTTTTTCTAATAAATTTCTTTTAAGGGTCCAAAGGCTTTAAAAGAGGACAATAAAGAGAGGAGAATTTTTTAACTTAAATTTGTTGAATCCCAGAATTCCAAGGTTCATTACTGCCATTATTATTATTATGAAACTTACGATATTAATTATTTATTTACTTATATAGAAAGGAGAAAAATCCATTTTTTTTTCATCCACTTTCACAATGACCATAAAGGCCGTCAATAACACACTGACCTTTTGGACAAGATATCTGATGGCAACATTCATGACTAAGGGGAGCTCGGAAAGCCTGCCAGTACTGAAAAGATCCTGGACAGCACTGGTAAAAGAGGGTATTTATACAAGAGTATCCACAGCATTTTTCCTTTGTGCTACAGATGGTTCTTCCATTACAACATTCTCCTTCTTTAAGAGGATCGTAACATTCCCCATTACAACATTCCTCATTTTCTTTGCAACAATTCTTCAGACAGCACTTTTCCTCCTTGCGGCAGACTTTGAATGTTCTAGCGAAAAAATTCACACAACATTGATCCCTTTCAGGTCTTTGACATTCTCCACCGCAGCATTCTTGTTCGCTGTCACAGCCATAACTGTAATTGGGTGAACCGAGTACTGGCCTCAGTCCGTCAGTACAACACTTTTGATCAGGAATCTTAATGCAATCACCGCCACAGCACGTAACATGAGTCTGAGGATCTGTATTACAGCAATCACCTCGATCTGAGTCATAAGCAGTATTGTCTGCGCAACAAACAGCAGGGGTCAAATCAGGACGAGGCTCACAACACTTGTCTGGTCGATTGGAACAAGGGATTTTAGTACCCGGACAGCACCCACCCGCATTCTCGCCTATCGGCTGAACACAATGATATCCAACCCTACACTGTTTACAACTCACCATGAACGCGCTAATGGTACTACAATCACACAATTCATAGAGAGGAAACTGAGATTTGCAAAGAAGGGAACACCAAAAGCCGGAATTAACATCCTGATCATTTATGGGTAGGTCTGTCGGCAACTCTGTAGTTGTAATTGTGAATGGTATCAAGTCGTCGCAACCTTCCACTGCGAGAATGAGTAAGAGCAGAGAAAGGGTTTCAATAAATCGCATTCAAAAGAGATAATTATAATCCTATTTAATAAAATTTATTTAAAAGCAAAATTCCCTGTATGATAAGAACCGAGATTAATTCGGACTTAATCCGACCCATTATTCTAGACCATACGTCTTACAAAATCAAAGAAGCTGTGAAAAAAATGATAAAAGGACTAAGATCAGTTCGAATCTTCCAGAATTCGCAAGTTCGGAAGCTTATCTTCTTGAAAATTTTGAAGAACTTAAAGATTGGGGGTGCAGTTGGTCTTCCAACTTGGAAACATCCAAAGACCATCAAATCTTTTCAAGGATATCCCCCAAGAAATAATCTTCAGGTCTCGTGCTTGTTAAGCACGTTGAGAAGATTTCAGTGTATGCATGACTTCGAGTCAGTCTTAAATTTTTCCTATATTCAGGTTCTTTGGCCCCGAAACGAGCGAAAGCTGGCAAAACTTCTTCATTTTCCAAACAAAAGAATGAAGGTGATCAGGAATCTCATGTTACCTTCGAAGTTACCTTCCTTTTTGTTACAAATTGCTTGCTTAAATCATCTTCGCTTTCTTGGTTTATGGCTTCACTTAGCTGAAGACGATAATAATTCAAGAATTATTTTTGAGAAATTTTGCTTTTCAACAACTCGGTTGGTTTCATTAGAACAAACTCGCTTAAAGCTCAATTTACTGACCTCAAATGGCAATAAATTCTTGGAAGAACTTTTGCCTCTGATACGGAAAATAGCTCACCTGCATTCACTTCATCTGACACAACAATCAGAAAATCAACCACTTCCTTTATTAAATTCTCCAAATCTAGACCAATTGCGGGGTTTTACTTCTTTCTTTGTTAAGGGAAATGAATTGAAGGAGTTTGTTTTGAATTTCTCGGATGCGTTTGAATACTCAATACTGACAATGCTGAGAGTTTCAGAATTGAGAGAATTAGAATCTTTTGAATTTCAGTTGGGAGTGGCACCAGATTTCAATGATTCTCACCTCTCGGGTCTGCTCTTTGAGCTAAATCAGTGTCGTAACTTGCGTAAAGTTGTCTTCAAATTCGAGAAGTCTTCTTTTCTCACTGATGATGCTGTAAAGCAAATCTGTTACGCATTGTCTGAAATGACTAACCTCTACGCTTTTCATCTAGTCCTTGGGAATGTCTATCATGGGTCAGATGGTTTACCAAATCTTCCTGTGTATCAGCGCTTTACTTCAAGATCTGTGGAGCATCTTACTTCATTTTTACGCTCATACAAATATCAACTTAAGGAGCTTTCGGTAGGATTCTGTTTAGAAGATTTTAATGATGGTTTGTTTGAAAGTTTGTTGGATTCAATAGCAGGAACCTCCACTTTGAAGTTCTTACAGATATATCTTTTCAAAGCAAAAATCACAAATTCAGCTTTTACACATTTGAAGAATTGTATCACAAATTTGCTTGGGCTTCGCACGGTCGATTTGGCTTTGAAGCTCTGTTTGAATATCACAAACGAGTTGATTATGAATCTTTGTGAACTTCTGACTGTGAGAAATTTATGCCGTTCTCTAACTCAGGTGAAATTGAATTTAGAAGGAACACACGTCACGCACAAGGCATTGGAGGATTTCACATTTTTGATGAGATATCACAAACCTTCTACTTCGTTCCACTACTTCCTGAGTTCGTCATCTTATTCATATTTATAAGAAATGAGTTGGAATGAATCTACAAAGATTTTCTAAACATCTGTTTACAAATAAAAGTTAAACTAATGAAACTTGGCAAAAATGATCAATCATGATTTGAACTTGATCAATCGGAATCGAAAATGATCAATATCATTTTTGTTTATTTTTATGTTTCTTTGAATCTTACTAGTGAAATTGTGAAATATGAATAAGTATTCAAAATCAAATCCCTAGAAACCAACTTTAAACTCTTTCATACATCATACTTTGGAGAAAAATACAATGAAAAAATATAGGCCAGTTCTCTTCCCAAAGCAATATTATCTCCACTGGTTAGATGGTCTGAAACATTCTTAAAAAGACGGATGAGCTTAGTTTGAGGCACCTTTCCAGCTAGGTTACCATTTTCATTCCAAATCTGCCTTGGCTTGTGAAAGACATTGAAAAGAATTTTAGTTAATTTTTTGTTTTCTGTGTATGTTCAGTATCCAATAAAAAATAAACTGGATTGATTCCGACAAGATTTGATGATTGATCATTAAACATTATGATCTATCTATAAATAATTATCATACTTATGTGAAAAAAGTAAACAATGATCTAATTTTTCATTTCTCAGCCTTGAGTTTTTTCCTGGTTCGTCCTTCACTCGCTTTTTTTTTCATGATAAATCAAAGACCTGGAAAGTGATGACTTACATAACAACTAATCCTTTGTTTGAATATGTAATGATCGATCATAATTTCAATGATTAATCAAAAAATATTTTGGGTTGAATATTTTAAGTTTGAATTTTTATTAAATAATTATGATCAATCATAACTTTAGAGATCAATCATTATAGACTGAGTATATAATCCAACTTTTCCATCTTTCGGAACCAACCTTAAACTCCTTCATACATCATACTTTGGAGAAAAATACAAAGAAAAAATGTAGGCTAGTTCCCTTCCCAAAGCAATATTATCTCCACTGGTTAAATGGTCCGAAACATTCTTAAAAAGCCGAATGAGCTTAGTTTGAGGTATCTTTCCAACTAGATTCCCATTTTCATTCCAAATCTGGGTCGGTTGAAATTGTAGAGCAGCAAATAATTCGATTGTTTTATCACAAGGTGGGAGAACAGATTTCTTCAAAATGAGCAAGAGGGTTAAGATATTGTCAGCAATCCACTTAGTATCTCTGGATTCAAGAGCAAAGTTCAATTTTTCTGAGAAGATTATAATTGAGGCACTGACACTCATTAAACAATCAATCCCATGAGAGTTAAGTTCATTTTTGGTAGCAGAATCAATAGGTAGGTTAGCTATGAAGCCTAAATAAGCTTCAGTCACATCGTATAGCTGGGAAGGGCAGGCTACGCAAACAAGGAGAAACACCAAAAATTTTATCATCAATCAAAATGTTTTAGCAATTCTTAAGTTTATTATTCTAAAAATCAACCTACTATTTGAGATTTAAGAGGAAAGAATCTGGACAGAATTGGCCTAGTTGAAAGTATCAATTTGTCCTCTAACCATCAAATTTCAAATCTCACTGCAAAAAATTCAACAGAGGATGAAAATAATATTTCAACTGAAAATTTGTTGATATGTTGATCGTTTGTTTGTTTGAGCTTTTGGTCAAGTTAGGATAAAAATTCTCATTTCTTCAAAGTCTTCTGTCACTCAGATTGTCATCTCGATCTAAACTTAGGCCTCCTTCGTGTTTTATCCAGAATATCTCTGACTCTATTTCGAACATAGCGCTGATCCCTACCGCGATTTAATGAGCAATCAAAATGACAATGATCAATCATTCAACACAATCAACTCAGAATCTTCTATTGCGGAGAAATTGCTAATTATTTGATTCAGAAAGGAATGGCCCCATGGCTTGTTAGAGATCTTGAGAAGAGCTTTAGTTAGCCCCCCTTTTGTCTTGACTGTATTTATCAATCAATGAAAGGGATGAATGTTTAATGATAAATATTTTTAAGCTAAAAATGTATTTTAAACTTCTATCTGGCTATGCCTCTCACTAAGAAACAAAGCCACTAAAATTTCAAGCTCTCAAGCCCAAATTTCAGCCTAGATCCAGTCATAGCTCATTTAAGACTGAGTCACTCCAATGATCGATCATTAACTTTAATGATCAATCATAAATCTTTGTATTTGTAAAATTACCCCAGTGCAAAAAAAAATAGTACAAAAATTTTTTAATAATTCTGCATAACTTCTTTGGGAAAAATATTCTTTGGTCACAGGCGGTGGATCTGAACTCCTCAAGAAATATCAATTCCCCTTGTATAGAGGTCCTAACCTACTCCTCAGGAAATATTTTCTATTCAACTTTTTCTGAGGAAATTTTTTTTTTCCTCTTTTCTCCTTTCTTTTTGCCAAATTTCAAATTAAAATCTTTGCGCGAATAGTTTATTTTGTCAGACAAAAATACCAAGAAATTTAGTTATTTTTTTACGTTAAAATCTAGGAATAAAGTGATCTCTAGAAAAACATGGTCCCAAATTTGGAGGAAGGATTCACCTTTGAATTTCCTTGGATTCTTTGATTCTTGGCTTTTGTTGGCTCAAAAAGTCCTTGTTCCTCAGTTAAAGTGTTTCTCTTCCAAAAAACTGGGCTTCTTTCTTTTTGGGGGAAGTCCTGTTCAGGGTATACACTTCAATATCTTTGATCAACCAGTAAAAAAAGAAACTCCCAGTACTGAATATGGTACCATCATAGCAGCTTCAGAATTTGCTACTATTAGCCATTTGGTGCAAAATGACACTGTCTGGAAATTTTTGGCTTCACCAACAGATTTAGGTGCTGATCCTTATGACTATTTGACATTCTTCAAGTCTTTCCCCTCATATATGGATAAAAAGGGAGTTTTATTCTTCAACTTGATTTGTGCCCTTCAAGACGGGCAAGTGCGATCCTTGTCTGGCTCTAAAATTAGATTTATGCACGGTGACCCGAGTTTGGGTGAATCCAGGTGGAAAAGAATCGCAGCTAACCCTTATACAAGTCCCAACTTCGGTCCAAAGCAGGAGGAACTCATATACTCATTTCCACAACTCAAACTTATGATTGCCAAAAATGAAGTTATTGCGATCACATTGTCATGCATTGATGATCCAACTCAGCCTCCGATTCTGCGTACTATCATTGGCTATGATGTTAGCAGTATTGAGGGCAGATTTGAACAAGAAAATGTTCTACTTATCCTCCCATCTGGTGATTATATAAGTTTAAACTATGACTCTTTATTTTACTACAGAGATCCAACCACCAAATATTTCTACAGGTGGTCTTCTACATAACATATTGATAAAAGAAAGAAAACAAAAAATTTTATTAAATTTTAAATGAAAATGAATTTCCGTTGCCGATTGTTCCTTCTGATTCTTCTTTGTGGTTTTGGGTTTTCTATCACTTTACCTGAAAGCAAAGAACAAACTCTTGCTTATTGGAGAGATCTTTTGGATCAGAAGGTTCCTAGCATACTAGAACGTGATCCAAATTTTCACCTCTTGTATTGGACTGTGACCAACAATGAAAGTGAGTCATTCTGGTTCGATATCAAAGAGACCCCATTCCTAAGTAACTTTGCTGACTCTCTTGATGTTACTCTGCGAGGCTTAAGAATGGTTTCCAGCGGCCATTTTGTTGATGACCCGATGGGAGGGATTTCTGAGTATAATGCTAATTCTTACTTTCAATTACATCCAGGAGAGAGCATTACGATCCCTTTCAATTTACGTTCAAACTATTTTTTACCTCTAAATGGGACTTATTCTGTTAGAACCCGTGACCTACGGCCTAACTGTCATCCAAATGCCCAACAGTCTCTTCAAACCTCACTTAGCTCAGATGCCCCATCATTTAGCACACTGACCAAGCAACAGTCTGTAATGGAAAGATTCAGAGCAAAAGCTTTGATTCCTAAAGAAGAAATGAAAACCTGGTTCCAGACTCATACTCTAAGATGTCCAAGTCCTTCTGATGAGATTTTTGTGACGATTACAGATGCTCTATTACCTGAATTAAAGCAGGTACAAGGTGACTTCTTGAATCAAGTCAAAGAAGAACAAAACCTTGCTCTGGATTTAATCAGTAAGGCAGAAACTCAGGACATCCCCAACCTTGCCTTTACCATTTCAAACAATCAGAATGTCCCTGTGAGTCTGAATGTTCAAGAACTCTTATTATCTTCAGTGATTTATGATCGCATGGAAGTCTGGTTTTTGCCCGATAATCAATCTGATTACCACAAAATAAGTACCACTGGCAAGAGAGTATTTCCTAATCATACTCAACATCACGAAACTATAATGTTCCTTCAGCCCGGAGAAAAGTTTGATCTTTACTTTAATCCAGAGCACTACTTTGCCATGGATTTCACTGGTACCTATCTGATTAATTTTACGCTGTCAGATGATAATGATACTTCCTGTCTCCAGATCGACACTTCTTTGCTTCCGGTTCATCATTCTGAAACGCCTTGTGATACAACCAGAATGTTTGTGAACAAAACAGGTAGAAGGAAAGAAGGAGAGAAGGATTTCATTGTGAAGAAAGCTTGTACTGCAATTGTTAATCAACTTTCCTTGAATATCACAAAAAGAAAAGCTAAGGCTTTTCATCTCAGCGACCTGGCTCTAGAACAAAAAGGTGAAGTAGATTGGCAAGATATGATAGACCGTGTTGCTATGTTGAGATATAAAAAAGAACAACCCGTGCGTTTGCTATACTCCCAAATGATAAACAAAGAGAACTTCCCTCTGAAATTCCAATTTGAAGGAACTCCTTTTGATCATATGTTTAGTGACTTTTGACCATTAACTCATACGATGAAAGAACACCTATCGTCCTCTCTTCCGCTGTTCATTTTGATTTTGTGGAGGGGCCTCCTTCAACACCAGCTTATCATGTTATACTCCCTGGAGAAACATTAACCGTTATTTTTGATTTGGGTCAGAATTATCATGTTGATAACAATTCGACATATGAGCTACAAACCAAAGAAATCTTGCCCGAAAATTGTACGAGCTTTGTACATGTCCATCTCACAGCCAATTCTCCGAGTTCGAAGGCTGTTTTGAAACAAGAACCAGAAATGAGCGCTACTCCGACACTTGACATGACACATATTCCTTTGGCTTGCATTCCCAGATAAAATGCTATCAACCTTGTTATCTATAATGCTAAAGAACAAGAAGGGCCAAAGCTAAATCTAAATCTAAAGCCAAATTACAACCAGTTTACGAATAAACGTTATGCAAGACTTATGGAGAAAGCTCATGATGCTGCCGTTGAGTACATAAACTATGCAGTTAAATTCTTAGCAGGGCTAACTGTAAGAAGGAGTAGTCTATATGTCACCTGGTTCGAAAGTGCTCTTTTTGGAAACACTCCCAGATTATCCAATGTGCAAAAGAAATTTGCTGACCTTTATACCGATGTCACGTCCCTCCAGATCACCTATGAGTGGGATCCACCATACTGTGACAGTATAGCCCAACAAAAGTCAATTCAATATCAAACAACAATCACTGCCCTACAACTCAGTGCTGGTGTCCCTAGAAATTCAAAAAGCAAAGGTCAGGTTTTTATGTGTTATGGAGGGTTCAGACCTGACGTTCCCTTTATGGGGAAACTCTCCTTAGCGGGAGTGCTCGTCCATGAACTCACCCACTTGATGTTTCAAAGTGTAGATCATGCTTATGATGATAACTCTCTCAAGCAATTAGCTAAATCAGACCCAGACAAAGCAATAAACAATGCCAAAACATATCAAAGATTTTGCGAATCATTGCTGGGTCAAGACATTATTCTCCAAAATTATGTTGGAAACACTTGTTCACTTTCAAAAGCCGGGGACAAACTAGATTGTACTCCAACGTCTAAAACCATCAACACTTTTATTTGTGCTCAGGACATGTTTCCCGTGTGTCAGGCCGTGAATACCTCGCCTTAAGCAAAAAAGGCTTTATTACTCTCGGGACGGGGAGTCAAGAGTGGAATTTAGAGCATTTATCATATAATACATATCAAATAAAAATGTCCCCTCTGCTAACAAACACTTGGTATTTCAATCCTGGACAAATTACATATACGCAAAAGTCTGGTGAATTTGAGAGCTACTTCCGCATCAATCTGAACAAATATGATATCCCTTCTAAATTGTTTTCTTTATACATCAATTACAATCAGTTTATGGCTGCATCCGGTTCAGTTACAGCGGGCTCTTTGATTGAAACGGCAGTCTCCCCCCGCACTCCTCTCACTTTCGAATTAATTGGAAGGACTCGCTCTTGCATCCTTCGAATCAGTGTTGGTCTCTACCTTGGAATTGATAGCAAGAAAAACCTTATCATCTCTTCAACTGCTTTCCTGTGGAACTTTAGAGAACAAAGTCCATTAGTCGGATTTACGGCTACTCTGTCTTCAGGACAAGATTCAGTCCGCGTGCAGGGTACCAATTTCGTGCTTGGAGCCGGCACTGCGTTTGCTTTCACAGTTATAGACTCTTAAATTGTTTTTATCTATTATCCTTACGTTCATGAATTGTTTTATTTTATGCCCGAGACCTCAAATGATTAATCATTTCAGTGTCGGTGATCAATCATTAAAAAACCCAAAGTAGATATGAATTAAATTATCATTTCTGAATTTTTCAAATTTCACTTTGAGAATCCTTCGAATTGATCTCAGAAGAAAAGGCTGCTCTATTCCAAAGAATGATGTTGATCTCTGTGTAAGCCAATTGAGGAGAAGATTTTCCTTTTCATGTGTCATTGATCTTCAAGTCTAGAACCTCTGTCTATTGTTTATTTTATGTTGACCATAATTTAACATTTATAAAAAGTTAATCACTGACAAATTTTCTAAACATTAGTTTATAAAAAGCTAAACACTTTACAAATTTTCTAAACATTTTAGTTCAGAAAAGTCAAACACTTGCAAATTTCCCAAACATTACTTTAGAAAAGTTAAACACTTACAAAATGTTTCAGCCTATGTTAGCACTTTTTCACAACTAATTTTTCAGTTTAAATTACTGAAATACTCAAAATTAGTACTTACAACCTCTTATTTAGGACACACACACATATAAATATTTATGAAATGTCTATGATTCAATATCCAAAGACCTTCTTATAGTGTTTGATTGTAGATTTGTCGAGAGATATCCTTAGGATGCTTTCATCCTGAAAAAGCAGAGTCCAGGCTACGGCTTGGGGTGACTCAATGAGATCAGGGAATTGTAAGATGACACTTGGCCGGAGAGCGTCTTCCTTAAAGTCTTGATGCTTAAAAATCAGACCATATCTTTCGATATTTTCTGGAATTAGAGACCTTTTTGTCCTCAAAGGAAAACGATCTTCTCTTTCTTGAGCGGTCATTTTGTACCAAAGCTTATCGGCAAGATTTATCAAGGCTTTATGACTGAGATAAGAGGCTTTAATATGACTAATTTCGGGAAATGTGGCCCAACTTTCACTGAGTGGATTTCCAAGCAAGATTTCCTTTCGATTGAACATATTTTGGGTCATTGTGATTTTCAGAGGGTCATCGCAAGGACATTCTGCAGGGTCGTCATAGATAGCCGCTTCAATACGAGACTGTTTTAGCTTTGAATTACTAGTGGAGTAGCAATTCAAGGGAAATAACGGCTTATCCTCTACGTAGCCTTTCTGAAGACTCTTTAAACGGATTAAGTATTGTTCTTGGGATTCTTTCGACTCTGGTGGGGGACAACCCTCTTTTTTGGGGAAAATCAAAGGCTTATCCAAATCAATCCAGCAAGCGAACCTGGATCTAAAACTCTCGTCGTAATTTTTGCTAAATACATCTGCTTTATGATGCGTGCAAAGGATCACGGGAACGTTTCCTCCATGTAGGTGGATTGTTCCACCTTTAATGTTAAGCTTTCGAACTTCTTTACTCGAATTGAAAAGTTCATTGAAGTCTTGAATAGGGAGGGTAGCTAAAATGTGGGGGGTTAACAAGAGAAAGAACAATAAAATGTTAGACTATTCTTATTGAACTTTTCGCCATTCCACTCATCCAGAAAAAAATAGTGTGCCTTAGTCCATTTTAGAAGAGAAAAAATATAAAAGAAGTATTACTCTCACTTTATAGACTTTTGTCTTCTGAAAGTCAGGATTTTCGATTAGTTCAGATGGTACGCTGTTGCAGTTTGAATTTGCGATTTCAAACACCTTGAATATCATGAAGAGGATTTGAAAGACAAAGGACTCGCCAAAATTGCTCATGCCTCTCAAAAATATTCTAATGAAATAATGTTATCAAAAACAAAAAGATGCGAGAAAAAAGATACCCCTGCAGCTTAGTGTCAAGCTCTCCATCATCATCCCAAATAAATATTAGATCAAGCCAATGAGTAATAAAATCTTTGCCAAGACTGTTTTTGAAGAAATATTCTAATGCAGCCACCATTTCTTCACATCTGGCGTCTAGAAGCACCTCTTGAATTTCCTTCTGATAATTTTTGCCCTTTACATTGTGATGGGTAAGGAAAGAGGCTAGTGTTTGTCTTCTGTTCATCCAGACCTCTTCCATCTTCTTCCTTTCAAGTAAAATGGATTCTTTGCAACCATTGACGGCATTCAGTGCTCCAATAATCTTTGAGAATTGATTGGTAATAAGTTCTCCTCTTTCAGAATCTTCTTGAGCTAATTCGAGCACTAAACTCAGAGCTTGTTGAATGGAAGTCTCATTCTTGATAATTTGTCGAATCAAAGGTTTGGTGAGTAATTTATTAACATCAGGTTTATTTTTAGCTTCTTCTTCTTCCAGTTTTTTTCGTTTCCAAACTGGCACCGTCCAGTTTTCCAAGTTATCCAGTTCTTTTAGGAAAGAGTCAGGAAAAACTGACATTTTCTGTCGGAGTTTTTGAAGTCTTAGTTTATTTTTATGATTGTCATTTTTGTAGAGATTAGTCGCCATAATTAAATGACTATTAAAAGCAGGACTATAGAGGAGAATTTTCTCTGCCAAATGAGTAAGAAAAGCAGCAGTACTTTGAGGTAAGTCTTCTTGAGAGCCCCTGATTAAGTGGAAAGGAGTATTCTGCTCATCACCATATAACTGAATAGAGAAGTTTGGAAGAGGGCATTTAAAGGTGTTCAGTAGTAATTGGCTTGTCCAGAAAATAGGGTTAGAACTCGCTCGGTAATCAAAGAGACAGTTGCAATAAATCTCTTGCTCAACATAGAGATTCTTGGATTTGAGATAGGTTTGGAGGAAATTTATGAATGCGATGTAGAAAATGAGCTTGTTGAATCCGAAATCTTCCTTTCCATGATGGGCAAAAGTCATCAGATCACCGTTGTCCGCCGTATTATAAGCAAAATCGGGGTTTCGACAGCATTTTAGGTATTCACTCTTGGGCATTTCACTTAAGAACTTTGGGACAATGGGTTTCTTGGTGTTTCGAGCAAAATAGACGGCAATCCCATCATTTCCTTCTGTTTTAAAGCAGCTAACAGCAAAATAAGTTGGACGGAAAGGAATTTCTTTGTTCTTGAAAGCTCGGATAAAGGCCTTAATAAGGGGTGTTTCGAATTTTGTAGTGATGAGACCTTCTTCCTGGATAAAGTCAATGTCCTGATCAGCACAAAAAGAGTTGATGTCGAGATTCGCAAAATACTCAAAAAATGCTGAGAAAAAATCTGCATTTATCTTTTGAGTGACTGGACCTTGAATCTTTAAGGACCAAAACTCAGACCATAACCATACATCGCTAAAGATTTGCATGTTATGATAACTCATAAGAAAATTTTCCAGCGATAACATCGGATAGAAGAAAGAGAGCCAATGGAAAAGAGAAAGCTTGGTCCCAGGTAAGAATTCGAGCTCAGGCACAAGAGTTGCTCTAAAACAACTCACGGCTGCCTTGGTATTCATGTGCCCATCAAAGAAAGTGAGACCTTTGAGATATGTCTGAAGCAAATCAGAATCGAGCTGAGAACTAATTCGAA